>Ga0209550_10000812_pt1 | contig 29909 bp, 29 predicted proteins | sample LauGreSuBDMM15SN_2_FD_187567 | JGI IMG/M metagenome (GOLD analysis project Ga0209550, IMG submission 187567) | Freshwater lake microbial communities from Lake Michigan, USA - Su13.BD.MM15.SN (SPAdes) (version 5) | ecosystem: Environmental > Aquatic > Freshwater > Lake | place: Lake Michigan... | reverse complement strand
CCAGAGGGTGGAGGGAGCAGGACAAAACTCCCCGAATTGCTCCCTCCCCCCTGGGGGAGGGCCGGGGTAGGGGCATCGCGCTGCACCATCTTTGCCTCACGCGTACCCCTCTCCCCAACCCTCTCCCCAACCCTCTCCCCAGAGGGGCGAGGGAGCCAAGACAAGCTCAGGCCGACGGCCCGCCCAAGAACGCAACCAGCACCAAGGCCGCCTCCAAGGTAAAGCGACCCTCTTGCAAGCGCTGCACCAACTCTGAGGGACTCAGCCGCTCAAAGGCATGGACCTCGCCGTCTTGGTTGCAAGGCAACACGCCCTCGGGCACGGTGCAGGCATACCAATGCAAGGTCTCGCGCATGTAGCCCATGCCGCCCGCATCCGAAGTAGCTTGCTGCACCGACAGGCTGCCGCCAAAACGCAGCTGCTGCAACTGCGTCAGGTGCAAGCCGGCTTCCTCCCAGGTCTCGCGGGCCAAAGCACCAGCCAGGCCGTCATTCGCACTGACCATGCCGCCCATCAGCGTGTCGTTCATGCCCGGGTCATTGGGCTTGTTCAGGGCGCGTTGCTGCACCCACACAGACCCGTCGGGGCACTGGCCGACCAAGTGCACCGCCTGGGTCTGCAAGCCCAATGGTCGCACCGCAGCGCGCTCAATCTGGCCGAGTTCGTGGCCCGCATCGCTCACCACCGACAAGAGCTCGTTGCGCCATGGCCCGGCCAACAGCGCCTGGCGCATGAATTGCGCCAGCTCAGCCAAGCCGGTCGAGTCTTCTGCCGTGCAATGCACTTGGCTTGATGAGGCTTCAAAAAAACGGCTGCCGCCCGCGGCCGCCATGAGGCTGAGCCACTCGGGCTGCACCGAGCCCACGGCTTGGCCGCGCCAGCACAGCGACAGCCGAGGGCGCGGCGGTGGCTGCTGGGCCTGAAGGGCCAGGCGCTGCAGCCACTGGGGCGACAAGCCCCGCTCGCTCATGGATGGATCATGGAATGAGGATGGTGCAGCCCGTGGTCTTGCGCGCTTCGAGGTCGCGGTGAGCGCTTGCCACGTCGGCCAGCGCGTACTGCTGGTCGATCTGAATTTTCACTTGACCACTGCCGACCAAGGCAAACAACTCGTCGGTGATCGACTGGCTGGACTCGCGCGTGGCCAAGTGGGAGAACAAAGTGGGGCGCGAGGCGTACAAAGAGCCTTTGCCCGCCAGCACATTGATGTCAAAGGGCGGCACCTTGCCCGAGGCGTTGCCAAAGTTGGCAATCAGGCCAAAGGGGCGCAGGCAGTCCAGCGACTTCATGAAGGTGTCGGCCCCCACCGAGTCATACACCACCTTGACGCCTTGGCCGCCTGTGATGTCTTTGACGCGGGCGACAAAGTCTTCTTTGGCGTAGTTGATGACGTGGCTGGCACCATGGGCCTTGGCCATCGCACATTTTTCATCCGAGCCGGCCGTGCCAATGAGCTGCAAACCCAGGGCCCGCGCCATTTGGCAGGCGATCAGGCCCACGCCGCCGGCGGCCGCATGAAAGAGCACAAAGTCGCCCGCCTGCAAGCCCGCCTGCGGCAGGGTGCGGTGCAGCAGGTAATGCGCAGTCAAGCCCTTGAGCATCATGGCGGCACCGGTTTCAAAGGAAATGCTGTCAGGCAGCTTGCACACCGTGCGAGCCGGCATGACGCGGGCCTCGCAATAGCTGCCGGGCGGCTGGCTGGCGTAGGCGGCGCGGTCACCGACTTGCAGGTGCGTCACGCCCTCGGCCACGGCCTCGACCACGCCAGAGGCTTCCATGCCCATGCTCAGTGGCAAGGGCATGGCATACATGCCTGTGCGCTGGTAGACGTCGATGTAGTTCAGGCCCACGGCCTTGTGGCGAATGCGAATCTCACCAGGCCCGGGCTCGCCCACGGGAGCGTCGACCAGTTTCATTTGCTCGGGGCCGCCGAACTGCTCTATGCGCACCAGCTTGCTTGTCATTGGACTCATTTTTTTCGATCTCCTGTTTTGAATGGAATGGGCTTGCCTTCAGGCTCACAGCGCTGCGACAGGCGAGATGTTGACACGAAACGGTGATGCTCGCCCGACGCATGCGAGACGATGCAAGGAGGAAGCAATGACGAAGAGGCCACGAAGCAGTGACGAAGTCGCTACAGTCCTGTCATGTCTGCGCGCCTGTCCCCGTCCACCTTGGTCTTGCTCACCCTGCCACCCTTGCTGTGGGCTGGCAATTCCATGGTGGGCCGGTGGATCCACGAGCAAGTGCCGCCCATGACGCTGAACCTGCTGCGCTGGGCCCTGGCTTTTTTGATTTTGCTGCCACTGGCGCACCGCGTGCTTCGCCCGGGCAGCGTGCTCTGGCCGCTGTGGCGGCGCATGGCGGTGTTGGGCCTGCTCAGCATTGGCGCCTACAACGCGCTGCAGTACCTGGCCTTGCAAACCTCCACGCCCATCAACGTCACGCTGGTGGCGTCTTCCATGCCGGTGTGGATGCTGATCATGGGCCGCTTGTTCCACGCCGAGCCCGTGCGCGGCCGGCAAATCGCTGGCGCCATGCTGTCCATCGCTGGCGTGGTGCTGGTGCTCAGCCGGGGCGAGTGGGAGGTGTTGACGCAGTTCCGGCTGGTGCCTGGCGACGGCTACGTGCTGCTGGCCACCATGGCCTGGGCGGTGTACAGCTGGATGCTGGCGCGGCCCGTGGAGCCGGCCGAGTTGCGCGGCGACTGGTCGGCTTTTTTGATAGGCCAGATCTTGTTTGGCCTGGGTTGGTCGGCCTTGTTTGCCGGGGCCGAATGGGCGTTCACGCCGGCACACATCGCCTGGAGCTGGCCGGTGGCCGCCGCCATTGCCTTTATTGCCGTGGGCCCGGCGGTGGTGTCCTACCGCTGCTGGGGCGCGGGCATACAACGCGTGGGGCCGCAGCTGGCGGGGTTTTTTGCCAACCTCACGCCGCTGTTTGCCGCCCTCATGTCGACGTATTTTCTCAATGAGGCGCCGCGCCTGTACCACCTGCTGGCTTTTGTGCTCATTGTGGGTGGGATTGTGGTGTCATCCAAGCGCTGAGCCGTGGGCACAGTAGCGCAACAAAAGACCGGCTGACGCTCAGAAAGTCCCTGGGTAAGCCCCGCCGTCGAGCAACACATTTTGGCCCGTGAAGTAGCTCGCCTGCTGGCTGCACAAGAAGGCGCAGAACTGGCCAAACTCCTCGGGCGTGCCAAAGCGCTGGGCGGGCACAGACTTGCGGCGGGCATCAGTCACCTCGTCCACGCTTTTGCCGCTTTTCTCGGCGTTGGTGGCAAAGTTGCTTTTCAGGCGGTCGGTGTAAAACGCACCCGGCAGCAAGTTGTTCACCGTCACACCTTTTGCTGCGATGTGGCTGCGGGCCATGCCGGCCACAAAGCCCGTGAGGCCTGAGCGGGCGCCGTTGGACAGGCCCAAAATGTCAATGGGCGCCTTCACGGCGCTGGAGGTGATGTTGACGATGCGGCCAAAACCGCGCGCGGCCATGCCGTCCACCGTGGCCTTGATCAGCTCAATGGGCGTGAGCATGTTGGCGTCCATGGCCTTGATCCAGGTGTCGCGGTCCCATTGCCTGAAGTCGCCCGGGGGCGGCCCGCCCGCGTTGGTGACCACGATGTCAAAGTCTTTTCTCAGCGCAAACACCATGGCACGGCCTGCGCTGCTGGTGATGTCGGCGGCCAGCGCCTGCACCTGCGCACCTGCACTGGCCTGGGTTTGAAGTTGACCGGCGGCGTCCTCCAACGCCTCTGCGCCCCGCGCAACGATGAGCACATTCACCCCTTCTTTGACCAAAGCCTGCGCGCAGCCATAGCCCAAACCCTTGCTTGCGCCGCACACCAGCGCCCACTTGCCTGCAATGCCTAAATCCATGAAGTTTCTCCAAGTTAGCAGTTAATCGGGCAAGGGCGACGCCTTGCTCCGGGTGAACACATAAATACCCGCCAGCACCAAGACCGTGCCGGCCAACACCCATGGCGTCAAGGGCTCGCCCAGCAGCAAGGCCCCCATCAGCATGGTCGACAAGGGGCCTATCATGCCGACCTGCGAGACCAGCGCCGGTCCCAAGCGCTCCATGGCCATCATGATCATGAGCACAGGCGCGACGGTGCACACCAAGGCGTTGATGAGGGACAAACCCAAGACCTCGGGCACCACCACCGCAGCCGACAGAGGCCGCAACACGATGAACTGCACCACACAACACAGGCATGCCACCGAGGTGGCCAGCCCCACCAGGCGCAAAGAGCCCAGGCGCTGCACCAATTCACCGCTGTACACCAGGTAGACGGCATAGCTCAGCACGCTGGCAAAAACGAGCGCCGCGCCCAGCACGGCGTGCGGGCCCTGCAGCTGTATCTCGTGTGCAAACACCAGCACGACGCCGGCATAACTCAGAAACAGGCCCAAGATCTGCCAGCCGGTGATGCGGCGCTTGAAAAACAGCAGGCCCAATACCAGCACCAAGGTGGGGTTGAGGTAGAGGATCAAGCGCTCCAAAGACGCTGAGATGTATTGCAGACCCAAAAAATCCAAAAAACTAGACAGGTAGTAGCCCACCACGCCCAAGAACACCACGCTGAGTTGGTCGCGGCGGCTCAGGCGCGCTTGGCCTCGGCCTGCCCACCAGGCCATGGCCACAAAAAAAGGCAGCGCAAACAACATGCGATACATGATGAGCGTGACCGCATCCACGCCGTGGCGGTAAGCGAGTTTGACAATGATGGCTTTGCCACTGAAGGCGATCGCGCCCAAAGCCGCTAGGCCCAAGCCGGCCGCACGGCCTGAGAAATTGCCGTGGGCCAAAAGGGAGGGCGTGCTCATGTTTGGATTGTCTCAGAGCCCATCTCAAACCCGCCACGCACGGTGGCTCCCAGGCTAGAAGCACGCGATGCAAAAAGGCGCCCGAGGGCGCCTTTTTGCAGCCGCTCAACCGGCTTAATCTTCCACAAAAGCTTCTTTGCGCTTGTTCTTCACCGCAGGCAAGAGCACGATGACCAACAACAAGGCAGCGACTGCCAACAAGCTGGCCGACAGCGGACGGGTGACAAACACGCTCCAGTCGCCGCGGGACAGCAGCATGGCGCGGCGCAGGTTTTCTTCCATCATGGGGCCCAAAATAAAGCCCAAGAGCAAAGGCGCAGGCTCAGCCCCGAGTTTGATAAAGAGGTAGCCAATCACACCGAAAATCGCCACCATCCAGATGTCAAAGGTGTTGTTGTTGGTGGAGTACACACCAATCGCACAGAACAGCACAATGGCCGGGAACAGCCAGCGGTAGGGCACAGACAGCAGCTTGATCCACATGCCAATCAAGGGCAGGTTCAAAATCACCAGCATGGCATTGCCAATCCACATGGAGGCGATCAGTCCCCAGAACAACTCCGGATTGCTGGTCATCACCTGCGGGCCGGGCTGGATGTTGTGGATGGTCATGGCACCCACCATCAGCGCCATCACGGCGTTGGGGGGAATGCCCAGGGTCAGCAGCGGGATGAAGGAGGTTTGCGAGCCGGCGTTGTTGGCCGATTCAGGCGCGGCCACACCGCGAATATTGCCCTGCCCAAAGGGCACCTCACCGGGGCGCAGCTTGGTCTTTTTCTCAATGGTGTAGGCCGCAAAGGCCGACAGCAAAGCCCCGCCGCCGGGCAAGATGCCCAGGGCCGAACCCAGGGCCGTGCCGCGCAGCACGGCGGGAATCATGTTCCTGAAGTCCTCGCGGGTGGGCATGAGGCCGGTGACCTTGGCCGTGAAGACCTCGCGGTCTGTCTCATCCTTGCCCAGGTTCATGATGATCTCGCCGTAGCCAAACACGCCCATGGCAATCACGATAAAGCCAATGCCGTCGGTCAACTCAGGCACGCCAAAACTAAATCGCGCCACGCCGGAGTTCACGTCGGTGCCCACCAGGCCGAGCAACAAGCCCAGCAAGATCATGCACACGGCCTTGATCAGCGAGCCCGAGGCCAGCACCACGGCGCCAATCAAGCCCAGCACCATCAGTGAGAAATATTCGGCAGGGCCGAACTTGAAGGCGACTTCGGTCAGCGGCGCGGCAAAGGCCGCCAAAATCAAGGTGCCCACGCAACCGGCAAAAAAGGAACCCAAGCCGGCTGCTGCCAGCGCCGGGCCCGCTCGGCCTTTGCGGGCCATTTGGTAGCCGTCAATCACCGTCACCACCGAGGATGACTCCCCCGGCAAGTTGACCAAGATGGCGGTGGTCGAGCCACCGTATTGCGCGCCGTAGTAAATACCGGCCAGCATGATCAGCGCCGACACAGGCGGCAAAGCGTAGGTGGCGGGCAGCAGCATGGCGATGGTGGCCACCGGGCCAATGCCAGGCAACACGCCAACCAGGGTGCCCAAGACGCAGCCAATCAAGGCGTAAAGCAGGTTGATGGGCGTGAAAGCCACGCCAAAACCCAGAGAAAGATTCGCTATGAGATCCATGTTCTTATGTCCTGCTGACCGGGGTCAGGCGGTGAAGTAAGCGGGCCAAACGGGAAACTGCAGCCTGAGCAATTTGACAAAGGCCAAGTAGCTCAAGACCGCCAAAAAAGTAGCCAAGAAGAACGTGGGTTTGATCTTCATGCCTTTTTCGGCCAAGCTGGCCACGAAGGTCAGCGCATAAATGCCCAGCATCAGGCCCATTGGCTTGAGGCCAATCGAAGGCAAGCCGCCCAGACAAACACCAAAAATCACGTTGGCCGAGATGATGAAAAACAAGGGCTTCCAGGCCCACTTGCCAATTTTGTCACCGTCCACGGCCTCCACCACCAGGGCTTTGAAGGTCTCGATGGTGCCCAAGACGGCCAGCATGATGCCCAGCAGCATGGGAAAGTAGCCCGGCCCCATGCGCGCGCCTGTGCCCAGTTTGTAAGTGGTCGCACCCCAGGCGAAGGCAATGCCCACGGCCATGAACATGAGACCGGAGAAAAAGTCTTTTTGACTCTTGATCTGCACGGTGTGGTCTCCCAGCGATAAGTTAAAAACTCATGTATTGTGCCCTCACTGTGGGCCTATCTGGCATGTGGCTTACACCTACTGCGCCGGGCGGGCAATCACCCAGCGCGCGCCCAGGGTTTGAGCATCCGCAGCCATTTCGGGGCAGGCAAGCCCCAAAGGGTGGCAATGGCATCGGCACGGCGCACCAATACGGAGCGCTCGGGTCGGCTGGCCTGGCGTTGGGCCAGCACCACAGTGTTGCCCTCGCGGGTGGGGCCAAAGGCCCACACCGCCTGCTCGCCAAAGGCCGCCACCATTTGGCCTATGGAGCGCTCAAAACTGGCGTCGCGCCCAAACAGGTTGACCGTCATCACCCCCTCGTCGGTGAGCAGGCGCCGGCAATCGCTGTAAAAAGCCTCGCTGTCCAAGACCGGCGCGGCCGCCTCTTGGTCGTACAGGTCCACCTGCAGCGCATCGACCGTGGCCAGGTGCCGGTCGTGCTTAATTTCGCGGCCTGCATCGGCCAGAACCACCTGCAGGCGCTCGCTGTCGGGCGGCAGCTTGAACCACAGGCGGCAGGCCTGCAGCACCTGCGGGTTGAGCTCCACCGCAGTGGTGTGCATTTTGAGTTTTTTAAAGCAAAACTTGCTCAGCGCACCCGCGCCCAGGCCCAGCTGCATGGCTTTGAGGCCCGCCACCGTGTCCGGTTCGCGAAACAGCAGCCAGGCCATCATGCGCTGCACATACTCCAGCTCAAGGTCAAAAGGCGACTTAATCCGCATGGAGCCCTGGATCCAGGGCGATCCCAGGTGCAGGTGGCGCACCTCGCCATCGTCGGAAAAGCTGACCTCGGGCAAGGCCAGCGGGGAAATGGGACTGCCCATGGGCGGGTTCTTTCTCAGCAAACAACAAGGCCAGGCTGCGGCGAACCATCAAGGCCTGAGCCTCAAAGAGCGCTGCCTGTATCAGCCACTGGCGCCAGCAGCGCGGCCAGCTTAGGGAAGGCAAAAACGGCATTGTCGGCCAGCTGGGCCGCCAATGCGTCCATGGACAGGCCACGCAGCCCGGCCAACTCGGCGGCAATGCGCGGCAGTTCTATGGGCTCGTTGCGCCCCTGGGGCTGGCCTTGGGCACGCTGGGCCGCCGTGCGGTAGAGCCACCAGGGCGGAATGTCGGGAGAATCGGTTTCCAGCACCAGGGCGTCCAAGGGGAGGGTGCTGGCCAACAAGCGCAACTGGCGTGCAGCCTCAAAGGTGAGCGCGCCGCCAAAGCCGAGTTTGAAGCCCAGCGCCACAAAGGCCTGGGCCTGCTGCGCGCTGCCATTGAACGCATGGGCCACGCCGCGCCAGCCGCCGGGCGGGCACAGCTCGCGCAGGTGCTTGAGCAGCCGGTCGGCCGAGCGGCGCACATGAAGAATCACCGGCAGGCCATGGCGGCTGGCCAAGCGCAGCTGGGCACGGTACAGGGCCTCTTGGTGCGTGCGCATGGCGGGGGTCTTGAGCTCGGGGACAAAAAAATCCAGGCCTATCTCGCCCACGGCCACCAAACGCGGATCGCCCGCCTGCTCGGCCAAGGCCCGCTCCAGTTCGGCCAGGTCTTGTGCACCAGCCTGGGGCGCGCACAGCGGGTGAATGCCCAGGGCGTAGCTGTCACCAAAGCGATAGGCCAGCTGACGCACCGCGCCAAAGTGGGCCACCGCCACCGCCGGTATCACGCAGTGCTGCACGCCAGCCTGCCTGGCCCGCTCGCGCACGGCGGCCACGTCATGGGCCAACTCCGGTGCGTCCAGGTGGCAGTGGGTGTCAATCCAAGTCATAACCTGAATCATGCCGCAAGGCGGTGGGCCTTCACTTGTGCAAAAGAGTCCTGAACGTGCTAACGTAATTATTTGATGACTGACAAGCCTGCGTCGCTGAGTCAGCTTACCCCCTGCCGCATTGACGAGGTGACTCGATGAAAAGGCCTTCTCTTTACAGCAGCTCGCGCCGGCCTGGTGCACTCCCTCCAGGCCCGCCGCTCCAGCCACTGGCCCCAGCCCGTGCAGCAGCCTCCCCAGGCCAGTCCACGGCGCGCGGGGCGCCCAGCCCAGCGCCCAAGAACCCATCGCGACTTGGTCGGCTGTGGGTCAAGCTAGACCGCCCCTCCTGGACAGACCACCGCCTTCTGTGGGCGGTGATTGCACTCTTGGCAATGTCCATGGCGCTGACGCAAGGCCTGATGCTCAGCCAGACACCGCGCGCCCTCACGCAAAAAGACATTGACGCGGCGGTGCTCAAAACCCTGGAAACCCAAGTCCTGCCCTCGGCGGCCAGCCGCGCCTACGAAGCCATCCTGCCCTCGGTGGTGCGCGTGATGGCCATGGGCCTGGACAAAGAGGGCAAGCAAGAGCAGCGCAGCGTGGGCACGGGCGTGGTGATTGTGGACAAAGGCATCATCTTGACCAACTTGCATGTGGTGCAAGGCGCGCCCACCATACGCATTGAGTTTGCCGACGGCATGGAGAGCACCGCCAGCGTGATCAGCGTGCAGCCCGAAAACGACCTGGCCGTGCTGCAAGCGCACCAAATTCCGGACGACATGGTTGCCGCTACCATGCGCTCGACCAAAGACTTGGCCCCTGGCGACCAGGTACTGGCCGTGGGCTTTCCCTTTGGCATAGGCCCCTCGGCCTCGGCCGGGGTCATTTCGGGCCTGCGCCGCTCATTTCGCTCGCCCGAGGGCAAGCAAGAAATGACCAATCTCATTCAATTTGACGCTGCCGCCAACCCGGGCAATTCAGGCGGGCCGCTGGTCACCATGGACGGCCAGGTGGTAGGCATAGTCACCGCCATTTACAACCCGTCTTCGCAGCGCACCTTCATAGGCATAGGCTTTGCCGTGCCCATTGAAAACGCGGCCTCGGCCGTGGGCCTGCCACCGTTTTAAATTTCCCCTGAACCCGCCTGGAGAGCGCATGGACACACACCCGCCTTTTTCCGCCGCCAACCCCCGCAGCCCCGTGAATGCCGACACAGCCCAGTTGATGGAGCGCATTCTTTATGAAGTCAAACGCGTGGTGGTGGGCCAAGACCGCTTTTTAGAGCGCGTGATGGTGGCCATCTTGGCCCAAGGCCACTTGTTGGTGGAAGGCGTGCCGGGCCTGGCCAAAACGCTCACCATCAAAACCCTGGCCGACACCATACACGGCCAGTTCAAGCGCATCCAGTTCACGCCCGACCTGGTGCCCGCCGACCTGGTGGGCACGCGCATTTACAACCAAAAAACGGGCGACTTCGCCACCTCACTCGGCCCGGTGTTCACCAACTTGCTGCTGGCCGACGAGATCAACCGCGCCCCGGCCAAGGTGCAAAGCGCCTTGCTGGAGGTGATGCAAGAGCGCCAAGTCACCATCGCCGGCCAAACCCACCCCGTGCCCAGGCCGTTTTTGGTGATGGCCACGCAAAACCCCATTGAGACCGAAGGCACTTACCCGCTGCCCGAGGCCCAGGTGGACCGCTTCATGATGAAGGTGGTGGTGGACTACCCCAGCGACGAAGAAGAGTATGTGATCGTCGAGCGCGTCACCGGCCCCAAGGTCGAGGTCCGTGCCGTGGCCAGCACCGAGCAGCTGGCGGCCCTGCAAAGCGAGTGCCGCAAGGTGTATGTGGACCCCTCGCTGGTGCATTACGCCGTGCGCCTGGTCTCGGCCACGCGCCACCCCGAGCGCCATGGCCTGCCCGAGCTGGCGCGCCTGATCACCTACGGCGCCAGCCCGCGCGCCACCATCAACCTGACCGAAGGCGCCCGGGCGCTGGCCATGCTGCGCGGGCGCAGCTACGCCCTGCCTGAAGACATGAGCGATTTGGTGCCCGACGTGCTGCGTCACCGCCTGGTGCTGTCTTACGAGGCCTTGTCTGAAGGGCTGGACAGCGACGCCGTGCTGGCCAAGATCACGGCCCGCATCACGCCGCCGGCCAAGCCGCTGGAACATGAGCCGCTCGCCGCCTGAGCTGCGCTTGGCCGCCGCATCCACCACAGCCGCCGAATCGGCCGAGCAGGTGCTGCGCCGCCTGGAGTGGACGGTGCTGCGCCGCCTGGACGGCCTGCTCCAAGGCCACCACCGCACGCTGATGCGCGGCAACGGCATGGACCTGGCCGACCTGCGCGAGTACCAGTTGCACGACGATGTGCGCCACATCGACTGGAACGTCACCGCCCGGCTCAGCCAGCCCCATGTGCGGGTGTTCACCGAAGACCGCGAAATGAGCGCCTGGTTTTTGCTGGACCTGAGCGCCTCGCTGGATTTCGGCTCCCACCTGCAGCGCAAAAAAGACCTCAGCCGCGACTTTGTGGCAGTGCTCGCGCGCATGCTCACGCGTGAAGGCAACCGCGTGGGCGCCTTGCTCTACGGCTCGGGGGTGGACACCCGCGTGCCCGCCCGCAGCGGCCGGCCGCAGGTGTTGCAGCTGCTGCACCGGCTGCAGCACCGCCCGCCCCATGCGGGCACGGCCACCCGGCTGAACGAGCTGCTGGAGACCGCCGCCCACCAGCTCAAGCGCCGGGCCACGGTGTTTGTGGTGTCCGACTTCATCAGCGAGCCCGGCTGGGAAAAACCGCTGGGCCAGCTGGCCAGGCGCCACGAGGTGGTGGTGGTGCGCCTGCTGGACCCGCTGGAGCTGGAGCTGCCCAACCTCGGCCTGATCTCCATGCGCGACGCCGAAAGCGGCGAAGTGCTCATGGTGGACACCGGCGACAAAGGCTTTCGCCAGCGCTTTGCGCAGCTGGCCCAGGCACGGGAGGCACAGTTCATGGACGCCATTGTGAAAGCGGGCGTGGATGCGCTGGAGCTGCGCACCGACGACGACCTGCTGGACGCCTTGGTGCGCTTTTGCGCCCTGCGCAAGCGCCGCGTGCAGTCGCAAGCCTCGGGCACAGGGCGGGCCTCGGCATGGCCCGCATCCTCTGCGAGTGCGGCCCTTTAAGCCCGCGTGCTAGCCACCACAAACCGCATGACCCAGACCTTTCGGAGCACCCCCACATGACCTTTCTTTGGCCCGAGTTCCTCTGGTTGCTGCTCCTCTTGCCAGCGCTGGTGGCGCTTTACCTGTGGCTGATGGGCCGCAAAAAACAACAGGCCTTGTCCTATGCCAGCTTGCAGTTGGTGCGCCAGGCCTTGGGCGCGTCCAGCTTCAAGCGGCACATCCCGCCTGTGCTGATGCTGCTGGCCCTGGCTGTGTTGCTGCTGGCCGCCGCCCGGCCCTTTGCCGTGGTGCGCCTGCCCTCGCAGCAAGAAACCATCATGCTGGCCATGGACGTCTCGGGCAGCATGCGCGCCACCGACGTGGAGCCCAACCGCCTGGTGGCCGCGCAAAACGCAGCCAAGTCTTTTTTGGCAGAGCTCCCCCGGCACGTCAAGGTCGGCATCGTGGCTTTTGCCGGCACCGCCTCGGTGGTGCAACCCGTCACGCTCAGCCGCGAGGACCTGGTGGCCGCCATCGACAAGTTCCAGATGCAGCGCGGCACCGCCATTGGCAACGGCATGGTGGTTTCATTGGCTGAAATTTTCCCCGATGCCGACATCGACCTGGCCAAAATGCAGTACGGCGGCCAGCCCCGCGGCACCAGCCTGGACGACAAAGCCAAAGCCGGCAAAAAGGTCTATGAGCCGGTGGCGCCCGGCTCCTTCAGTTCGGCCGCCATCATTTTGCTCACCGACGGCCAGCGCACCACCGGCGTGGAGCCCATGGAGGCGGCCAAGCTGGCGGCCGACTACGGCGTGCGGGTCTACACCGTGGGCGTGGGCACGGTGCAGGGTGAAACCATAGGCTTTGAGGGCTGGTCCATGCGCGTCAAGCTCGACGAGGAAACGCTCAAAGCCATTGCCGCCAAAACCCAGGCCGAGTACTTTTATGCGGGCACCGCGCAAGACCTCAAAAAGGTCTACAGCACCTTGGGCTCGCGGCTGAGCATGCAGAAAAAAGAAACCGAAATCTCTGGCCTGCTGGCCTTGCTGGGTGCAGCACTCGTGCTGCTGGCCGGCGGGCTGTCGGTGTGGTGGTTCAAGCGGGTGCTCTAGCCCGGGGATCAAGCTTAAAACCAGTCCCTGAGGACCTGCCTGTCAGGCCTGCAGGCCCGGTGACAGCCGCCCACCCACCAAGCGCAGCTGCCGGCTGCAGCGCGCGGCCAGCGCCTGGTCGTGCGTGACCACCACAAAGGCCGTGCCTTGCTCACGCGCCAGCTTGAGCATCAACTCAAACACGCCCTCGGCGGTGCTGCGGTCCAGGTTGCCCGTGGGCTCGTCGGCCAACACGCAGGCCGGCCGCGTGACCAAAGCACGGGCCAGGGCCACCCGCTGGCGCTCGCCGCCCGACAGCTCTGAAGGCCGGTGCTGCAGGCGCTGGCCCAAACCCACGGCGCTCAGCATGGCGCAGGCCGCCTGCAAGGCCTGGGTCTTGGGGTCGCGGCGAATGAACAGCGGCATGGCAACGTTCTCTGCGGCGCTGAACTCAGGCAACAGATGGTGAAACTGGTAAACAAAGCCCAGGTGCTGGTTGCGCATGCGGCCTTGCTCGGCGGCCGACAAGCTCACCAACTCGCGGCCCATGAGCTGCACCCGGCCCCGGCTGGGCGCGTCCAAGCCACCCAGCAGGTGCAGCAGCGTGCTTTTGCCCGAGCCCGAGGCGCCCACAATGGCCAGGGTTTGGCCGCGCCGCACCTCCAGGTCCACGCCTTGGAGCACCTGCACATCGAGCGGGCCTTCGTGAAAGCCCTTGGCCAGGCCCTGGGCCGACAACACCACAGGCTCATTCATAGCGCAGCGCCTCCGCCGGGTTGACGCGGCTGGCCCGCCAGCTCGGATACAGCGTGGCCAAAAAGGCCAGCACCAAAGAGATCACCGCTATCGGCACGATGTCGGCGGCCAGCGGGTCGCTGGGCATGCGGCTGATGAGGTAAATGTCTCGCGGTAAAAAACTGGCGTTGAGCAGCCGCTCCAGCGCCGGCACGATGACGTCAATGTTCAGCGCCACCAGCAGCCCCAGCCCCAAGCCCGACAGCGTGCCCACCACGCCCACCATGGCGCCTTGCACCATGAACACGCCCATGATGCTGGCGGGGCTGGCGCCCAAGGTGCGCAAAATCGCAATGTCGGCGCGCTTGTCGGTGACGGTCATCACCAGCGTGCTCACCAAATTGAAAGCCGCCACCGCCACGATGAGCGTGAGGATGATGAACATCATGCGTTTTTCAAGCTGAACCGCCGCAAACCAGGTGCGGTTTTGCCGCGTCCAGTCGCGCACAAGCAGCGCAGGCGGCAGGCTCACCATGAGCTCGGCGGCCACTTGCCGCGCCTGGTGCAAGTCCTTGAGCTTGAGGCGAATGCCGCTGGGCCCCTCCAGCCTGAAGAGGCGAGCGGCATCTTCTTGGTGCATGAGCACCAGGGCCGAGTCGTATTCAAAATGGCCGGAGTCAAACTGGCCCACCACCGTCATTTGTTTGAGCCGGGGCACCACACCGGCCGGTGTGACCTGCCCGCCTGGGGCAATCAGCGTGATGGCGTCGCCCGCCCGCACGCCCAGCGCACGCGCCAGCTCCGAGCCCAAAATCACACCAAACTGGCCGGGCACCAAGCGGTCAAAGACCTGTTGCTGGCCGGCGGCCAAGTCCGTGACCTGGCCTTCGAGCGCCGGGTCAATGCCGCGCACCATGGCGCCTTTCATGTCCTCGCCGCGCGCCAGCAAGGCCTGCGCGGCCACAAAAGACGCCGCGCCCACCACCTGCGGGTGAGCGCGCAAGGCCTGCAAGGTGGCCCCGAGCTCCTGCACGGCGCCGCCGTCCGAGGCCAAAACCTCGATGTGCGAGATCACGCCCAGCATGCGGTCGCGCACCTCTTTTTGAAAGCCGTTCATCACGCTCAGCACAATGATGAGCGCCGCCACCCCCAAGGCAATGCCCAGCATGGACACGCCAGAGATGAAAGAAATAAAGCCGTTGCGCCGGCTCGCCCGGCCGGCGCGGGTGTAGCGCCAGCCCAGCACCAGCTCGTAAGGCAAAGCCTGAAAGAAAGACATGGTGCGTATTGTGACCAAGGTGTGCGGGCCAGCCCATTGCAGGCCCATGGCCCGCCGCTTCCCGGACAATGCGCGCCATGCTCCCTCTTCATGCCGACGCCTTGCACAGTGGTTTTGCCACTGCCGAGGACGCCCCTCACTTAGTGCTGCCCTTTGCCGCCAGTGAATCTGCCTACTGGTGGCCCACCATGCAAGCCCTGGCTGCGGCCAGCACGCCCCACCTGCGCGCCCTGCTCAAGGGCATGGGCGTGGTGGCCCGTGACGCGGGCCCGGCCACCTCGCTCTCGCCCCCCCACGAGCGCCTGCTGGCCCACGAGCTGGGCTGGCAGGGCAGCCGTGACGGCCTGCTGCCTTGGGCGGCTTGGCAGCAGCGCCAGCTCAGCGGCCAGCCCCCGCAGGGCGCCTGGGCCTGGGTGAACCTGTGCCACTGGGCCATGGGCCGCGAGCACGCCACGCTCAGCGATCCGGCCGCGCTGAATGTGCAAGAGGCCGAGTCGCGCCAACTCTTAGAGGCGATGCGGCCTTTTTTTGAGGAAGACGGCATTGCTCTGCACTACCAGCAGCCGCTGCGCTGGCTGGCCCAAGGCCAGGCCCTGGCGCAGCCCACCGCCTCGCTGGACCGGGTGCTGGGCCGCAATGTCGATGCCTGGCTGCCCGCCACCCCCGAGCTGCGCACCCTCAGGCGCCTGCAAAACGAAATGCAAATGCTGCTCTACACCCACGCTGTGAACGAAGAGCGGCAGCAGCGCCGGCTGCTGCCGGTCAACTCGGTGTGGTTCAGCGGCTCGGGCGAGCTCAGCCCAAACAATACCAGCCTGCCAGCTGCACCGCTCCATGTGGCAAGAACCCTGGCACCCGCGGCCTTGGCCGAAGACTGGCCCGCCTACGCCCAGGCTTGGGCAGAGCTTGATGCCACCGCCATCTTGGCGCTGCTCAAGCGCCAACAAGCCGGCCAAACCGTGCGCCTGAGCCTGTGCGGCGAGCGCGCCAGCCTGACGCTGCAGACTGCACCCAAGGGCCTGCTGGCTCAATTCAAGCAACTCACCCGCAGACCGGCCTGGCCCGGCCTGCTGCAAGGCCTATGAAACTGACCGTTCGCCAAGCCCCGCCGCGCAGCGTGTGGGCGCTCACCCAGGCAGGCGTGCACCCGCTGCTGGCCCAGTTGTACGCCGCGCGCGGCGTGCTCGGCCCCGATGAACTCGACGACGGCCTGGCCCGACTGCTGCCTCCTGCAACGCTCTTGGGCACCCAGGCCGCCGCGGCCTTGCTGGCCGACACCATGGCGCGCGGCCAGCGCATTTGCATCGTGGCCGACTATGACTGCGACGGCGCCACCGCCTGCGCCGTGGGCGTGCGCGGCCTGCGCTTGCTGGGCGCCAGCCAGGTCAGCTACTTGGTGCCCGACCGCGTGGTCGACGGCTACGGCCTCACCCCAGCCATTGCCGAGCGCGTGCAGGCCGCAGGGGCTGACCTGCTGGTGACCGTGGACAACGGCATCGCCAGCCTGGACGGCGTGGCAAGGGCACGCGCATTGGGCCTCAAAGTGCTGGTCACCGACCACCACCTGCCTGCCCTCTTGGCGGGCGCCGTGGTCTTGCCCGAGGCCGATGTGATCGTCAACCCCAACCAGCCTGACTGCAGGTTCCCGAGCAAGTCCATGGCCGGCGTGGGCGTGATGTTTTATGTGCTGCTGGCCTTGCGCGCCGAGCTGCGCCAGCGCGGCGTGTTCGACGCCCAAAGCCAGCCCAAGCTCGACGCCTTGCTGCCCCTGGTGGCGCTGGGCACGGTGGCCGACGTGGTCAAGCTCGACAGCAACAACCGCCGTTTGGTGGCCCAGGGCTTGAAACGCATACGCAGCGGGCACATGCCGCCGGGCTTGGCGGCCTTGTTTGAGGCCGCAGGCCGCCAGTCAAACGCCGCCACCAGCTTTGATTTTGGCTTTGCGCTCGGCCCGCGCATCAACGCGGCGGGGCGTCTGGCCGACATGACCTTGGGCATTGAATGCCTGCTCACCGACGATGCGACCCGCGCGGCCGAGCTGGCCCGCCAGCTCGACCAGATCAACCGCGAGCGGCGCGACATTGAAGGCCACATGCGCGAACAAGCCATGCTGGCGGCCGACGCCATGATCGACGAGGACGAAGAAGCACCGCCCGCCGTCGCCATTTTTGAGCCCGAGTTCCATGAGGGCGTGGTGGGCATCGTGGCCTCGCGCCTGAAAGACCGGCTGCACCGCCCCAGCTTTGTGTTCGCCCCCAGCGCCGCGCCAGGCAAAGGCCACGAGCTCAAAGGCTCGGGCCGCTCGATTCCCGGCTTTCACCTGCGCGACGCGCTGGACCTGGTGGCCAAGCGCCACCCCGGCGTGCTGCTGCGCTTTGGTGGCCACGCCATGGCCGCCGGTTGCACGATTTTGGAGGAGCGCTTTGAAGAGTTTGAGGCGGCCTTGCAGCAAGTGGCCCGCGAATGGCTGGACGCCGCCACGCTCACCCGCCGCTTAGAAACCGACGGCCCGCTGGCCCCCGAATACCGCCGCACCGACGTGGTCGAGGCCTTGCACAAAGAGGTGTGGGGCCAGGGCTTTGCCGCGCCCACCTTCAGCGAGGAGCTCGACGTGGTGTCGCAGCGGCTGGTGGCTGAAAAACACCTCTCGCTCAAGCTCAAACACCAGGGCCAGGCGGTGGACGGCATGTGGTTTGGCCGCACCGAGCCCCTGCCAGCACGCTGCAAGCTGGCCTTCAGGCTGGATGCCGACGAGTGGCAGGGCGTGCGGCGGGTGCGCTTTTTGATTGAGGGCGCCGAGCTGTAAGCCCGCTGCGCCCGCCGTCCGACGACGGCGCTCCCTGCGCACCTACATTTGTGCGCTTGGTTCTTTGCCAGGATGGCAGCCTCATCAAAGGGCTGTCCATGAACACCATCATTTACATCGTTGGGCTGCTTGTCATCATCGGGGGGATCTTGTCTTACTTCGGCTTTCGCTGAAGGTTTGGCAAAGCGGTGGCGCAGCCATGACAGGGCTGTGGCCGCGTTCAGACCCGCTCAACCCCATTTGAACTTAGAGGTCTAAAATCAAGGACGTGAAAGCACGCAACATCCTCAATGCCGACCTGCACTGCCACTCCGTGGTCTCCGATGGCACTTTGACGCCAGAAGCCCTGGCCGAGCGGGCCAAAAACGGCGGGGTCGAGCTTTGGGCGCTGACCGACCACGATGAAATAGGCGGCCAGCACCGCGCTGCGGCGGCCGCCCACGCCCAGGGCATGGCCTACCTCACGGGCACCGAAATCTCAGTCACCTTTGCGGGCGAGACCGTGCACATCGTGGGCCTGGGCTTTGATGCAGACAATGAGCAGCTCAACACCGGCTTGGCCCGCACCCGCGGTGGTCGCACCGAGCGTGCCAGAGAAATGGCCGAGGGCCTGGCCAAGGTCGGCATTCCAGGGGCTTACGAAGGCGCCCTGCCCTTTGTGGGTAACCCAGAGCTGATTTCCCGCACCCACTTTGCGCGCTTTTTGGTGGAATCTGGCGTGTGCAAAGACACCAACGAGGTGTTTCGCCGCTTCCTCACCGAAGGCAAGCCCGGCTATGTGCCTCACCGCTGGGCCAGCTTGTCCCAGGCCGTGCAGTGGATCACGGCTGCAGGCGGCGTGGCCGTGATTGCGCACCCCGCGCGCTACAAATTCACGCCCAACGAGGAATATGCGCTGTTTTCCGAATTCAAAGCCCACGGCGGCCGCGCAGTCGAGGTGGTCACAGGCAGCCACAGCGCGCAGGAATACATCAAGTACGCCGACACCGCCCGCGAGTTTGGCTTGGCCGCCTCGCGCGGCAGTGATTTCCATAGCCCCGCTGAGAGCCACACCGACCTGGGCACCTTGCCCTTTTTGCCGGGCCAGCTGACCCCCGTGTGGGAACTGCTGGAAGACCGCATTCAGTGAGTGTGTTGAGCGCACGCACCGCCTCGGCGCTGGGCGGCGTGGCCATGGTGCTTGCGGCCATGGCCTGCTTTGCCACCCTGGACACCACCACCAAGGTGGCCACGGCCACAGTGCCACTGCTCATGGCGCTGTGGTTTCGCTACTGCTTTCAAGCCGTGGTGACTGCGGGTGTGATGCTGCCCCAACGCGGCTGGGGCATGTGGCGCACCCGCCGCCCGGGCTTGCAACTGCTGCGCGGGCTCTTGCTGCTCGGCAGCAGCGGCATGGCGTTTGTGGGCCTCATGCACATGCCTGTGGCCGAGTTCACGGCCATCGTCTCGCTCTCGCCGCTGGCCATCACGCTGGTGGCGGCCACCGTGCTGGGCGAGCGGGTGTCGCTTGTGCGCTGGCTGCTGGTGGTGGGCGGCTTTGCCGGCGCCATGGTCATCATCCGGCCTGGCCACGAGCAGTTCAGCCCCTACCTGCTGCTGCCGCTGGCCGTGCTGGCCTGCAACACCTGTTTTCAGCTGCTGACCAGAAGCATGGTCAAGACCGAAGACCCTCTGACCATGCACCTCTACACCGGCTGGGTAGGCACGCTGATTTCTTCACTGGCCCTGCCCTGGGTTTGGCAAGTGCTCAGCCCTCTGGAGTGGGGCTACCTGGTGCTGATGGGCTTGACGGCCGCCGTGGGGCATTTTTTGCTGATTCTGGCCTACGGTCGCACCCCGGTGGCCACGCTGGGCCCTTACATGTACACGCAAATTGGCTTTGCGGTATTGGGCGGCTGGTGGGTGTTTGCCCACACGCCAGACGCTTGGGCGCTGGTGGGCATGTGCGTGATTGCCGCTTGCGGCGCGGCGGGTGCCTGGCTGACACTGCGAGAACACCGCTTTCGGCTGGCAGCGCCTGTGTACCCCGCCGAACACTGACAAACTCTGACGCTTTGGCCCAGTACTTTGAAGTTCACCCCGACAACCCGCAAGGCCGCTTGCTCAAGCAAGCGGCGGCCTTGCTGGCGCGCGGCGGCGTGGCAGCTGTGCCCACTGACTCCAGCTACGCCCTGGTTTGTCACCTCGACGACAAACCCGCCGCCGACCGCTTGCGGCGAATCCGCGGCGTGGACGCCAAGCACCACCTGACGCTTTTGTGCCGCGACCTGAGCGAGCTGGCCAACTACGCGCGGGTGGACAACCGGCAGTTCAGGCTGATCAAAAGCGCCACGCCCGGGCCTTACACCTTCATTTTGGAAGCCAGCAAAGAAGTGCCCAGGCGCCTGAGCCACCCTTCGCGCAAAACCATAGGCCTGCGCCTGCCTGACCACCGCAGCTTGCAGGCCTTGCTCGAGGTACACGGCGCGCCCTTGTTGGCCACCACCTTGATCTTGCCCGGCCACAGCGAGCCGCTCAATGATGCGCAGGCCATTCGCGAGGCGCTGGAGCATGAACTCGCCGCGGTGCTCGATGCGGGTGCTTGCCCACTGCAAGCGAGCACAGTGATCGACCTCACGCCCATGGGCACAGGCGGCGAGCCCGAGGTGATTCGCTTGGGTCGGGGCGGGCTGGCGGCCTTGGGATTGGCTTGAGTGCGGCCTCATTCAAGCTGAAACAGGCTAAAACGCGAGAAGATTCAAAAAGCAAGGCCAGCCCCGCAGGCCCTGCGATGGCTTTGCACCCTCTGAGACAATCTTGCAATGGATGTCTCAGAACTGATTCGAACCGTGGCCATTTATGCCTTGCCGGTGGTGTTTGCCATCACCGTGCACGAGGCCGCCCACGGCTATGTGGCCCGCTATTTTGGCGACCCCACGGCCTGGCAACTTGGTCGGGTGACGCTCAACCCCATCAGCCACATTGACCCCCTGGGCACCTTGCTGATGCCGCTGCTGCTGTACTTTGCCACCTCTGGCGGATTTGTCTTTGGCTATGCCAAACCCGTGCCCGTGAATTTTGGCCAACTGCGCCGGCCCAAGCAACACATGGTGTGGGTGGCCCTGGCCGGGCCGGCGTCCAACTTTATTCAAGCGCTGGCCTGGGGGGCCGCGCTGGTGCTGCTGGGCGGCATGGATGTGCGCGAGCCCTTTTTCTTGAAGATGTGCCAGGCCGGCGTGCTGGTCAACGTGGTCATGTGCGTCTTCAACTTGTTTCCACTGCCGCCCTTGGACGGTGGCCGCATTGTGGTGGGCCTCTTGCCCTGGCGGCCAGCGCAACTGCTGGCCCGTGTGGAGCCTTGGGGCTTTTTCATTGTGCTGGGCTTGATGCTCACCGGCGTGGTGACTGCGCTGTGGATGCGCCCCCTCATGGGCCTGAGCTACGACACCTTGACCCTGCTGCTCAAGCCGCTGGCTTGGGCGGTGGGACGCTGAATTCATTTTTTTCAAGAGTACACACCGATGAGCGAACAGCGCGTCCTGACCGGCATCACCACCTCCGGCAGCCCCCACCTGGGCAACTATGTGGGCGCCATTCGCCCCGCTGTGCGGGCTAGCCGAGAACCTGGCGTCCAGAGCTTTTACTTTTTGGCCGACTACCACGCACTCGTCAAAGTCGGTGACCCTGCCCGCATTCAGCGCTCCACGCTGGAGATTGCCGCCACCTGGTTGGCGGCCGGACTGGACCCGGAGAAAGTGATTTTTTACCGCCAGTCTGACATTCCTGAGATCCCCGAGCTCACCTGGTTTCTCACCTGCCTGACTGGCAAAGGCCTGCTCAACCGGGCCCACGCCTACAAAGCGCAGGTGGACAAAAACTTAAGTTCAGGTCATGACGCCGATGCTGATGTCACGGCCGGCCTATTCATGTACCCGGTGCTGATGGCCGCTGACATCTTGATGTTCAAGGCCCACCGCGTGCCGGTGGGGCGCGACCAGATTCAGCATATCGAGATGGCGCGCGACATGGCGGCCAGTTTCAACCACCTGTACGGAGAGCTCTTGGTCTTGCCAGAGGCAGCCATTGAAGCGTCGGTGGCCACCTTGCCCGGCCTGGACGGCCGCAAAATGAGCAAGAGCTACGACAACACCATGGCCTTGTTTGCCCCGCGCGAGGTGCTGCGCAAACAAATTGCCGGCTTGGTGACCGACTCACGCGCGCCTGGCGAAGCCAAAAGCACTGAAGGCTCGGCCTTGTTTGAGATTTACCAGGCTTTTGCCAGTGAGGCGCAAACACAGGCCATGCGCGAGGCCTTTGCCCAAGGCATCTCGTGGGGCGAGGCCAAAAACCAGTTGTTTGATTGCATAGACGCTGAAATTGCCCCCATGCGGGCCAGCTACGAGGCCTTGATGGCGCACCCTGAGAGGATGGAGGACATCTTACAAGCCGGCGCTCGCAAGGCCAGGCAGCTGGCCACGCCCTATATGGCTCAGCTGCGCAGCAGTGTGGGCTTGCGCCGCTTGCAGCAGCCAGCTGACCCAGCTTCCAAAGCGGCCGCCAAAGTCTCGCTGCCCCAGGTCAAGCAGTACAAAGACAAAGACGGGCTTTTTTACGTCAAACTGGTGGACGGGCAAGGCCGGCTGTTGCTGCAAAGCCTGGGCTTTGACCTCCCGCGAGAAGCTGCTCAGCTTGCGCAGGGCCTGCAACAGGGCGACGCTGATGCTCCAAAGCAACATGCGCACCGCTTGATGTCCGTGGACCCGGCACTTCAGCCCGCCTTGCAAGATGCGCTGGATGTCTTACGGCTGCAGAAAACCTCGTAATCTCCAAATAAGTTAACATTTAGAATAAATTTAAACCTATAATTTGTTCTTTAAGAGGCATTTTTAGTTTTAAAACGTCCAAGAAAGTTTCAGATTTTTTCGAACTGTGTGACTCATTGAGCGTCACCATAAGCTCACACGCCATGATCGATTGGAGCGAGAAGCTCGACAAAATGTTAAAAACTCTGAACTTTTGAGCACTATTGTCAGTCACTATCAGTTACGATAATTAATCCTACAACCTAAAAAAACCTGAAATCCATGAGTATTTTTGTCGTAGACGACCACCCGCTGATGCGCGAGGCGGTGGTAATGTTGATTCGGCGGCTGAACAGCAAGCTCAGCGTGGTCGAACTTGACCGCTTGGCGGCAGTGGGGCCAGCGGTGCTGGCCCATGGCATTCCGGAGTTGATTTGCTTGGACCTCAAGCTGCCCGACACCCATGGTGTGTCTGGTGTGCGCGAACTCAAGCTGCAGTTTCCCAATGTACCCATCATTGTGCTGTCGGCCGCTTCGGCCCAGGACTACGAGGACTTGGCCTTGGAAGCGGGCGCACAGGCCTTTATTTCCAAGTCTGCGGGCGGGGTTGAAATTTCAGGTGCGCTACGGGCGCTCTTGCTGGACGAGGAGGGCGAACCCGGCGCCCCACCAGAAAAACTCTCCAAGCGCCAAAAGCAATTGCTGGTGATGCTTGACAAGGGCTTGAGCAACCGAGACATTGCCGACGAGTTACAAATCAGCGAGCACACCGTCAAGGTTCACCTCTGGCGCCTGTTCAGGCGCCTGAACGTCAAGAGCCGCTCGCAGGCCAGTCACTTGGCCAGAACCCAGGGTCTGGTCTAAGCCACACCTGAGTCACACCTGAGCAAAGATGGCGCCCTTCGCTCAGTCAGACACCTTTTGTGACACCCCGCCGAAGCGGCGGTCAGTCTCCACAAACCAGGCAAGAGCACGGTCAAACTCATCGGGCGTGAAGTCTGGCCACAAGACATCGGTGAAGTACATCTCGGTGTAGGCCATTTGCCACAGCAAAAAGTTGCTCACGCGTGACTCGCCGCCCGTGCGCACCAGCAAGTCTGGGTCGGGTGCGTAGGCCATGCTAAAAAAAGGCTGGAGCGCCGCCTCGGTCATGTCAGTGGCAGGCGCGCCCTCATGGGCGGCCTGCCATCTGCCCATGGCCTGCACCAAATCCCAACGGCCGCCAAAATTGGCCGCCACGGTCAAGGTCACGCGGGTGTGGTGAGCGGTGACGGCCTCGGCTTGGGCGATCAGCTTTTGCAACCGCGCATCAAAGCGGCTGAGGTCGCCAATAACTTTGAGCCGCACCCCGTTGCTGTTCATGTCTTTGACCTCTTTTTCGAGGTAAAGCACAAACAAACTCATGAGCGTGGAAACCTCTTCCATGGGCCGCCTCCAGTTCTCGGAGCTGAAGGCAAACAAGGTCACAAAGGGAATTCCGCGGTCAATGGCGTGCTCGACCACCGAACGCACCCGCTTGGCGCCGCTGGCATGGCCAAAGCTGCGGGGTAAACCTCTATTTTTAGCCCAGCGACCGTTGCCGTCCATGATGAAGGCGACATGGCGCGGGACTTTGGCCTCCTGCAAGGACCGGTGGACATGGGGGTCGTTCAAGAGCAGGCCTTGTGAGGAAAAAGCATATGGATGCGACAAATACTCATCATTTTAACAATTACCTGTTGCACGAATAATGCAGCATCAGGCCTTGGGCAAGGTCACGCCCACCTGCCCTTGGTATTTGCCGCCCCGGTCTTTGTAAGAGGTTTCACAGACCTCGTCGCTCTCAAAAAAGAGCACCTGGGCGCAGCCCTCGCCTGCGTAGATGCGCGCGGGCAGCGGCGTGGTGTTGGAAAACTCCAGGGTCACATAGCCTTCCCACTCGGGCTCGAAGGGGGTGACGTTGACGATGATGCCGCAACGCGCATAAGTGCTTTTGCCCAGGCAAATGGTCAGCACATTGCGAGGAATTCGAAAATATTCCAGCGTGCGCGCGAGTGCAAAGCTGTTGGGCGGAATGATGCAGCTGTCGCCATGGAAATCCACAAAGCTTTTTTCGTCAAAGTTCTTGGGGTCCACCACGGTAGAGTGGATGTTGGTGAACACCTTGAACTCGGGCGCGCAGCGGATGTCGTAGCCGTAGCTGCTGGTGCCGTAGCTGATGATTTTTTGCCCGCTCTCGGTGGCCCGCACCTGGGCCGGCTCGAAGGGCTCGATCATGCCGGTGCTCTCGGCCATGCGGCGTATCCACTTGTCGCTCTTGATGCTCACGTGCAAATCCTTTGGCAAGCGTTTTTTAGGGTTAATCAGCAATTGTAGGCAGTGACAGCTGACGGCCGGCCAACACACATTGCTCCACCGCGCGGTCGTCGCCCAGCACAATCAGGCTGAACAGCAGCTCGTCCAGAGTTTGGGCGGCCGAGGAGCGGCGCGCCAACAAGGGCGTGGCCGCCGGGTTGAGCACCACAAAATCGGCCTCGCAGCCGGGCAGCAGGTTGCCTACCAGCCCTTGCAAGCCCAAGGCGCGGGCCGCACCGGCCGTGTGCTGAAACCACAGCTGCTGCGGGCTGAGCGACAAGCCGGTTTTGGTGTGGCCCTCTCGGCCCACCACGTAGGCCGCCAACATGGTGTGAAAAGGCGAAAAGCTGGTGCCACCCCCCACGTCGCTGGCCAGGCCGTACAGGTGACCGGCACGGTCGGCCGCGGCGTAATCAAAAAAGCCGCTGCCCAAAAACAAATTGCTGGTCGGGCACACAGCGGCGGCCGCGCCCGTCTCACGCAGCAGCTGGCGGTCGGTGTCGTCCAAGTGAATGCAGTGGGCATAGACGCTGCGCGGGCGCAGCAGGCCAAACTGCTCGTACACCGCCAAGTAGCTGCGGGCCTGGGGGTGCAAGTCTTGGACCCAAGCGATTTCGTCTTTGTTCTCAGACACATGGGACTGCACCCACACCTCGGGGTAGCGCGCCGCCAACTCTCCTGCCCCGGCCAGTTGCGCGTCGCTGCAGCTGGGCACAAAGCGGGGCGTGATGGCGCAGCCCAGCCGGCCTTTGCCGTGCCAGCGCTGGATCAGCGCCTCGGTGTCCAGCAGGCTTTGCTCGGTCTGGTCGCGCACGCCATCGGGGGCGTGTCTGTCCATCAGGCACTTGCCCGCGATCAAGCGTAGGCCCCGCGTCTGGCCCGCATCCATCAAGGCGTTGACCGAGGCCGTGTGCGAGCTGCCAAAGACCAAGGCCGTGCTCACGCCGTGGCGCTGCAGTTCGTCCAGGAAAAAGTCAGCCACCTCGCGCGCGTGCGCCTCATTGTCAAAGCGGGCTTCTTGCACAAAGGTGTAGTTCTCCAGCCAGGGCAGCAAGCCCTCTGCGGGCGAGCCAATCACGTCCACCTGGGGAAAGTGAATGTGCATGTCCACAAAACCGGGCGCGATCAAGCGGCCAAGCAGGTGCTGCACAGGCACATGGGCAAAGCCAGCTTTGAGCGCCGGCCAGGGGCCTATGGCCAGCACCTCTTGGATGCCCTGCGCGTTGGGGGTGGTGACCAGCAGGCCATCGGCGTCGTAGATGGCCGTGCCGTCGGGCTTGAAATACAGCAAAGCAGCGCGGTAAGCGTTCATGCCTGCAAGGGTAGCGCAAGGCTGAGCCAGCGCAGGCAACCCAAGCCCGTGATCAAGGGGTTTCAGCGCCTTACTGCGCCCCTGGCAAGCTGCCCTGCACACCCTGCACCAGGTAGTTCATGCCCAAAATTTGCGCGTCACTCAAGGCGCTGCGGGCCGCGATCACCACCCGGCCGGTGTTGTCACGCACCGGCTGAGCCCCGGCGGCAAAGGGCTTGAGCCGACCTGCCGCCACGTCTTGCTGGCGGGCCAGCACTTCTTTTTGCACAGCTTGGGGCACCTTGGGGCCAAAGTCTCCCACGCGCACCATGCCTTCTTGAATGCCGCCCCAGAGCTGGCCACTCTTCCAGTCTCCCTGCAACACCGCGCGTGCCCGCTGGGTGTAGTAATCGGCCCACTGGTGGGTCACCGCCAGCAGCTGCGCGTCGGGGGCAGTCTGCCGCATGTCGGAGTGGTAGGCCACGGCCAGCTTGCCGCGCTCTTGCGCGGCCCGCATCACGGCGGTCGAGCCCGTGTGAAAGGCCAGCACATCGGCGTTTTGGTTGAACAAGGTCATGGCCGCGTCGCGCTCGCGGGGGGGGTCAAACCAGGCGTTGAGCCAAATCACTTTGACCTCGGCTTGGGGCTGCACAGAGCGCATGCCCAGGGCAAAGGCGTTGATGCCCTGCAGCACCTCAGGAATGGGAAAGCCCGCCACATAACCGGCCACGCCGCTTTGGCTCATGCGCCCCGCCGCTATTCCCGCCAGGTAGCGGCCCTCGTAATAGCGGGCGTTGGCCACCGCCACGTTGGCCGCTGTTTTGTAGCCGGTGATGGACTCGAACTTCACACCCGGGAACTCGCGCGCCACCTTGAGCGTAGGCTCCATGTAACCAAAGCTGGGCGTGAAAATCAGCTGATGGCCTTGCTGCGCCAGGTCACGGATGACGCGCTCGGCATCGGCGCCTTCGGCCACGTTTTCCACATAGGTGGTTTTGACGCGGGCGCCCAGGTTTTTCTCCAGCGCCAGCCTGGCGTTTTCGTGCTGGCGCACCCAGCCGGCCTCGGTCAGGGGCGCGACGTAGACAAAGCCGACTTTGAGCGGCTCGGTGACTGCGGCGGAACTGCTGGGCGTGGAAGCAGGTGTCTGCGCCACAAGGGGAATAGAAAAGCAAGCGGCCGCAAGCGCGGCTGCGAGGTTTTTGTACATGGTGTTCCTCGACATGGCCCTGAAAAAGAAACTCGCCTGGCACGGGCAGTGCAACAGGCGAATAAGTCATTGTAAAAGGCCTTCAAAGACCTCTGTTCACCACTTTATGGAGGGTTTTAGGAAGTTGGCGCCGCTTTCAAAGAAAGCGCTCAGCCCGGTAGGGCCCAGGGTCCAGCCCGGGGGTCTGACCGCTGATCAGCTCTGCCAACAAGCGCCCAGCCACAGGCCCGAGCGTGAAGCCCTGGTGCGCATGGCCAAAGTTGAACCACAGCCCTCGGTGGCGCGGCGCAGGCCCCATCACGGGCAGCATGTCGGGCGTGCAAGGGCGGCTGCCCAGCCACGGCGGGGTGGCCAGCGCTGGCCCCAAGTCCACCAGTTGGCGGGCGGCCTGCTCGGCCCTGCCGAGTTGCACCGGCGTGGCAGGCACGTCCATGCGGGCGAACTCAGCCCCCGTGGTCAGGCGCGTGCCTTGGGCTGTGGGCAGCAGCAAAAACCCTTTTTCGGCGTCGAGCATGGGCAGGTTCAAACTGGCGCCTGTGTAGTGCTGGTGGTAACCGCGTTTGACGAACAAGGGCAAGCGGTAGCCCATGGGCCGAACCAGGGCATCAGACCAGGGGCCCAAGGCAATGACGGCTTGTGCGGCCTCCAGCCAGCTACCGCCGTCCAGGTCATCCGCACGCACGCGCCAGCCTGAGCCGTGCGTTTGCAAGGTGTGGGCGTTGGCGTGCACCAAGCGGCCACCGCGCTGCTCAAACAGCCGGGCATAGCGGGCCACCAACTCGCCCGGATCACTCACCGACCAGGTATCGAGCCAATGCACCGCCCCAGCCAAGTCACATCGCAAGGCCGGTTCGGCCTGGGCCAAAGCCGCTGCATCCAGGGCGGCAAAGCGCACCCCCCATTGGCGCTCCAAACGCCCGGCGTCTTTGACCGCTTGGGCAAAGACCGTCGGGCTGCGGTAGACCTTGCGAAAACCTTCACACCGCACCAGGTCTTGGGCGCCAGCCTCTTCAATCAAGGGCTGGTGCTCGTCCAGGCAATGCGCAATCAGCCGGGCATGGTGCTGGCTCGCCACCGCATGTCGCTCAGGCGCAGACTCGCGCCAATAGGTGAACAAGGCGCGGGCCAAACCCGGCAGTGCCGACCCGTGGTAATGCACGTCCACAGTCCGCCCCAAGGCCACTTGCAGCAACTTGGACCATTGGCGCGGAAAGGCGTAAGGCTCGACCGCCTCGCGCTGAATGAGGCCCGCATTGCCAAACGAGGTTTCTTGGCCTGGCCCCTTTTTGTCCACCAGCAGCACCTGGTGGCCACGCTGCTGCAAGTGCAAGGCGGTGCAGGTGCCCACCATGCCTGCGCCTAGAACCAAAACACTGGACATGGCTGGCCTTTGAGTCAGAAGGGAGTAGGAGGTGTTAGGGAAAACAGCCTGGGCAACAAGGCAACAAGGCAACACGGCCTCAAGGCTTGTCGTCCAAGTGGGCTTGCACCCGCACCGCGTAGGTGGCCAGGTGCACCTCGCGCAAAAACAGCGACAGACCCGCAATCAGGCCCACCATCGCGGCAATGAAGAGCACCGCAGCCAGGCCGCGCAGCTCCACCGCAAACAGACCTTCTACAAACAAGGTGGCAATCACCAAGCACACCAGCAAAGCTGCCGCCGTGCAGCCGTTGATGGCCTGGCTGGCCAGCCGGCGGCGGCGCTCCAAATGCACCAGCTCGCGCCCATAGCGCACCCGGCTGGGTACGTCGAGCTCGGCCCAGCGCTGCTCAAACCAGCGGCCCCGGTCAATGATGCGGGCCAGGCGGTTGGTCATCACCGACAGCAAACCGGCAATGCCAGTGAGCAAAAAAACGGGCGCCACGGCCAATTGAATGGCGTGGGAAATGTCGGCGATGGCGGGGGTGATCATGGAGGAGAAAAGGGAACGGTAATGAATGCCCGCAAAGCCTGCGGTGTCAGCCCCAAAGGCCAATGAATCATGCCACAGCGGTCGGGAACAAAAGGTGACGACCCAGCACCTTCAGTGCTTGCGGCTGAAGGAGACTGCAGCGCAATGCAGACTGCAAAAACAAACATGCCCACAAGGCGTGGGCATGTTGCAAAAGCAGCTCCGCAGCACCCGACTGAACGGGTCTGTGGCGGTCAAATCGGCACAGGTTTATTTTTTGGGCGCCTCTGGCTTGGCGTCAGCCTTGGCCGCTGGGGCAGCCGCCGCTGCTGCAACTGGTTTAGCGTCGACTTTGGCCGCTGGGGCAGCAGCCGCTGCTGCAACTGGTTTGGCGTCGGCTTTGGGTGCGGCAGTTGTGGCAGGCTTGGCGTCTTTGGCAGCGGCTTTGCTGTCTTTGGCGGCAGGCTTGAAGCCCGCACCGCCCACAGTCAGGCCCTCGGCAGACAGCTTGGTGGCGCTGGCTTCACCAAAGCCTTTGACGCGTGCAATGAAGTCTTCCCAATTTTTGAATTCGCCTTTTTTGCGCTCCTCCACGATAAG
>Ga0209550_10000810_pt1 | contig 29974 bp, 27 predicted proteins | sample LauGreSuBDMM15SN_2_FD_187567 | JGI IMG/M metagenome (GOLD analysis project Ga0209550, IMG submission 187567) | Freshwater lake microbial communities from Lake Michigan, USA - Su13.BD.MM15.SN (SPAdes) (version 5) | ecosystem: Environmental > Aquatic > Freshwater > Lake | place: Lake Michigan... | reverse complement strand
CTGAAAAAACAGAGTCTGAAAAAACAGAGTCTGAAAAAACAGAGTCTGAAAAAACAGAGTCTGAAAAAACAGAGTCTGAAAAAACAGAGTCTGAAAAAAAAGAGCTCATGTATTTGTATTATTATAGAAAAGCAAATATATCTATTAATGACAATAACGAACAAATAAAATATAAATTACGTTTATTGAAAGATACAATTGTAAAAATGAAAGAAGAAGAACGTGACCGATTTAAACAATATATCATAAATATTATTAAATATGAACTTGATATAAAATCCGATGTGAAACAAGATAGAGACGGTGATATTCTGGATAATAATAAAACAGACTTAGGTGGAATTAATTCTCGTGAAGCGTTAATTGAATTTTACAAAAATAAAAATTCAAGCCCAATAACATCACTATAATAAAAATAAAAACTAGATGCCAGTATAGAATCAATGCTTAAAAAATTGATACCAATCTCTGTATTTGTTTTTCATGTAACAAACTCCCAACACACAGAAACCATGACTCAGCCAACATCCTACAAAGACATTATGTCCACCATCATAAAAACATTACCTCTGTATTGTATCCATCATACAGACCATCTGAATTTCAGAATGGAAACCATCCTAGAATGCAAGAACAATTTTGGAGATCCAGATATTATTTACAAATGGAATGTAAATAATAACCAATACGAAATCAAAGGGTACCTATATAGTCCAAAGTACTATCATACAGAAACTATCAGTGTACCATTTGTGAAGGAAAATAAAATATGTCGCTTTATAGATCTTGAGCTTCGATATGATAAACACTATACTCTCATGGAAAATGTAGAAAGATATTATTCTACCAAGATTCTGCCCAATATTAACTCTTCTCCAAAAAAAATATAACTATATACTATATATAAAAATGGCACACACTCAATGTACAAAATGCGGTCAAGAACCTACCAGCATAGATAAATGGCGATGGAGTATATATACTGCGATATTATTTTTTATCATTGTGAATCCGTTTACCTATACACTTGTACAAAAATTGCTAGGATCTTTAGTCAAAATAGCTGATGCGAATGGTTGCCCAACCATCAGCGGTATTGTTGTTCATACTATTGTATTTACTGTATTGGTACGTGGATTGATGGACATGAATATTTAGGCATAACTTAAAATTTCGTTTAGTTTCTCCAACTTTTTCCACAATCTAAACACGTAATGAAAATAGTAGCCGGTTCATCCGCACTCCTTGTTTGCATTTCATAATACGTACAACGTTTTGATTTACATTTTTTACATGTGAATATATCCGTCGAAGCTTCTATATTGGTATTAAAATGCGAATGATCCATTTTCATTTTACGTTCAATGCGTTCTCGCCATTTTTCAGGACACATTTCTTGATGCGTCATGATGGCTAAGACATCCGGCATAATTTGACGTGATTGTAATTGAGATACTAATAATTCATTATTTTTAAGATTGTTTAAAATAGATCGTAATCTACACAAATAGATATCGCAAAATTGCGGATTTTTCCATTTTTTCACAATTTGATGAACCGTGCATTCTTTTATAGTAAAATTATATACTCCTTTTTCTATATTTACAGCTAATTCATCCGAATCAACCATGGTCCTTAATTCCGACACAAAGTTTTTTCGAAACACAGCAGGATCTGAATTCATAAGATTACGATTCATTTTGTTTTATTATGATAGAAATGATACTTTTATACAGTTTCAATTTTTTAATTTTATCCTGTAAAATAACTTTCTTCTTCTAACTCCGATTCGCAACCCAGATATTGTTCATTTTCCATAGGAATGACCTCTTTTTTCGAACTCTTTTTTTTGGACTGTTTTTTCTGTTTCACTACGATAATTTCCTCTTCGTCTGTTTCATACTCTTCTTCTTCTTCTACGGAATCTTCTTCGTCTTCAATCAAAAATCCATCTAGTTCATACCCGTTCTTATCAGTGGGTACATCACAGTCATCGTCATTTAAATCATCAGTATCTGATTCATAGCAACTATCGAAACCATCGAATAACTTTTCGTAAATGATTTCCCATTCTACTTTTGTCAGATTCGAGATACTATTTGCATCATTGGCGCTTTTTTGATTGACTAAGAAACAATTACCGAAAAATAATTCAGTATCGACAGGTGGAGGAAAATCGTATTTATTTTCTTGGCCGGCTCTGCCTTTTGTTTTTGCATAAAGCACTACGTTAAAATACGTTTTGTTGATCATGATAGTCCAGATATGTTTTCGTTTGTAATCAGTAAATGATTTTAGTTTCGTTTTTTTACACAATTCTTCTATGGAGAAAGATGATATCGAAATCTCACTTATTTTACCGCTTTTTTCAATATTAATTACAGTATACATACTTTAGTATTGTACTTAGTTTATATTTAAGTTAGTATGGTAAAATATTAAAAATATAGTATAATAGGAAATATAATGATACTTACTATTTTATGGCAAATTCTATCAATTTTATTATTTATTTTTATTGCACATAGTTTATGGAAATATTTTCAGAGCGAAATTCTGGTAAAACCTAAAAAAACGAATATTACCCCGGAACAAATCGAAAAGTACGAAGCTATTATGAAAGAGCTACAGAGCCAAAAAAAGCCCGAAGTGAACCCGGAGCATGAATTAACGGAATATTTAGTGAAAATATTACAAGAATGATTCGAATCCTGATTGGGTTTAATTTATTACTTAAATAATTGATATATATATAATTTGAGTATTTCTATAACTATACAGAAAAAAATCGAAATGCAGTTTTTTTCAAGTACTACTCTACTTTCCCATGAGAAACAACAGATGATTCAACGATTTCCTCCTGAAATTAAACTTTCCTATGAAACAGTAGCCCATAAGAAAGTTTCAGAAGACTATACTTTATGTGTAGCGATTCCTTATGGTCGTAAGGCTTATTTATGGTGGACACATTACAAAAATAATTTAGTTTGTTGTTTGTTAGAATTGAATAGAAACAATGATATTGGTGAGAATGTTACGTTTGTGAAAGCGCCATATCCAACCGATTTTGAATTAGGTACCATAATATCTGGTGTATTGGTAGACGAAAATAATGAAAATAATCAAACAGAACAACTTGCAGAAACAACAAACACAAAAACAATCGAAAAAACAAAACCAAAAATACTATTAGTCGATGATATTTTCATGTACAAAGGTCACGTACTCAATAAATTTCAATCAGCCACATTTACTACCAAACTTCCATTCTTAACCAACTTTTTCGAAACCATCAGCAGTTTAGAATCACCCAGTGATCAATTGTATATGAATTATTACACATATTGGCAACGCAACTTTCAAATGGGGGATGAAATTATTCCGGAACATATATCAGTTCCGTATACCATCCGTTATTTACAGTACAGAAATATCAATACTATTGCACCTAATTTGAACATATCCATTTACAAGAAACACATTTGGAATCCGCAAATAGTTTCCGACAAAATTTGGGATACGGTCGATAAACCCATGGTACCGAATTGGTTTCTGGATGTTCATAAATATATTTACAATCAAAAGTGTTTGTTCTGGGTAAAAGCGGATATCGACTACGATGTTTATTATTTGTATGCAAAAGATGCGCAACAAGCTAATATTTTGTATCAATATGCTTACATTCCGAATTATGTTACTAGCGTGATGATGAATAAACTATTCCGAATTATCAAAGAAAACGATAATTTGGATTATATTGAAGAAAGTGACGATGAAGATGTTTATGAAGATATTCGTCAAGATAAATATGTAGACTTGCAAAAGAAAGTACTTATGGAATGTGTGTTTGATAAACGATTTAAAAAATGGATTCCGGTGAAGGAAATTCAAGATCATCAATTGGAGAGATATGTTCCGTTTATTCATGAATTAGTCATTATGAAACAAAACGAGAACAAGTATCATCATCATAATCGCAATCACCAACACAAGACCAAAAACCCAAATCAAAATAATCAACCACAATATAAAAAACAAAGATACAAAAATCATGGATAGTTCATAAATCCTCAATAGGAATCATACATCGTTTTATTTCTTCCTCATCGGAATCACAAACTGTTTTTTTATTTTTTTTGTTGTTTAATAATTTCCATTTTGAATCTATCACCATTCCATTATACAGTTCATTATTTATAGTATGAATGATATAATTTGATTTGTTATAAAACGCTCTTCTTTTTTTCCACTGATTCTGAAACACATCGTGACTGTCGATTACATCTACGATAATTTTTCCGTCGCATCTCGTTCTTAAAATACGCCCGACACTTTGAATAATATCTGTTTTAGGGGTCACCATCACCAATGTATTTAATGATTTTATATCGAGAGCTTCGGCAGCCATGGCATACGTGGCTAACACAATTTGTTGATTTTCAGTACTCTGAAGATATTCTTGTTTCATTCCGCCGATATAGTACCCACACGATGCAATTTTTTTGTGTTGAATTTCATCATGTAAAAACTTGAGTAAATCGCGTTTGTGAGACAAAACCATGATTTGATTTGTCGGATTTTCCATCACTAAATCCTGAATAATTCGCACCAAGAATACACACCGCGGAGTATAATCACTTATTCTAGAAACCATCGTACTGTATTTGATATTACCTTTGAAATCGTATTCCACTTTATTATATTGCTCACTAGTTTCATCTTTATATTGTATGGCTCGAACTTGAACATCAAAATTATCTTTTCGTTCTTCGTTGTAAATTTTGTCCCCAATATACATGTACAGAATATCCGTTAATCCATCTTTACGATCTACCGTAGCCGATATCCCTAACATATATTTGGTAATTATTTTGGTGAGTGTTTTGGAGAATTCTTCGCTGCCGATGCGATGAACCTCGTCGATAATAGTCAAACCAAAACTCGCAAATGCATCCGTTTTATATTCTTTGTTATATAATGTTTGGATCATGGCTATCACAATATCTTTGTCGTGAATATCAAACACAGAGCCTTGAATGATACCAACTCTCGCAGATGGTAAGAAATCTTTGATACGATCGATCCACTGGTTCATTAAAAATTCTTTGTGTACGAGTATGATTGTTTTTTGTTTTAATTTACTGATGATATTGAGTGCCATGATAGTTTTACCACGTCCACAAGGTACTTCCAATATACCACCACCTCCTTGATTATTCGAATGAATATGATTGAAATAGATAGACACGATATTTTCTTGATAATCTCGTAATGTGTTTACAAATGGTACATTAATGGGAACACCATCTAATAATTTGGACTGTACAGGAATTCCGTATTTTTTGACTCCATAAAAACGAGGTATATATATTTTATCTTTGTTTTCTCTATAAACAGGTATACTGATACTGTCCTTTTTGGTAATACCGAATTTTTCAATAGGACTTAATGTCAATTCCAATTTCAAAGATTCTAATTCTTTAGAACTTAATGATTGTTTGGATATAGTGTATCCTTTTTGTCCAATATAAGATGTTTCCATGATGATCGTATGGTTCTAGTTTATTTTACGTTTATCTGTTTATACATTTTCCATAAAATAAGTTTTTACTGGTCGCTCGTTAGATATGCAAAATAAATAACGATGTAGAATAATATACAAAATGAAAACTATTTTAGTGACAGGTGGTTGTGGTTTTATTGGTTCGAACTTTATAAACTATTATTTTTACAAAAATACAGACGTTACTATTGTCAATTTAGATGCACTGTACTATTGTGCGAATGAAAAGTATATCCACGAAGAAATTCGTCAGTCTAATAGATATCATTTTGTCAAGTGTAATTTATGCTCTATGGATTTATTGACTCATATTCTACAAAAAATGAAAGTGGATACTATTATTCATTTTGCGGCTCAATCTCATGTCCAAAAATCATTCGAAGATTCATTGCAGTACACAAACGATAATGTCCTTGGAACACATACTTTGTTAGAAACTGCTAGGCGTTATGGTAATATCCATAAATTTATTCATATTTCAACAGATGAGGTATATGGTGAATCGATGGTTGATATTGCAGAAGATAAAAAGCACGAAAATTCAGTTTTATGTCCCACTAATCCATATGCGGCAACAAAAGCCGCAGCAGAATTAATATCAAAATCGTATTATTTTTCTTTCAAAATGCCGATTATTATTACTCGCGGCAATAATGTTTATGGCCCAAATCAGTATCCTGAAAAGTTAATACCTAGGTTCATACAATTATTGAAAGAAAATAAACCAGTTACAATACAAGGAGATGGAAGTCACTTAAGAGCTTTTTTACATGTATCCGATGTATGTAATGCTTTGGAGTGCATTTTAGAAAAAGGTCAAATTGGTGAAATATATAATATTGGAATTGATGACCATAATGAATTTAGTGTATTAGAAATAGCCCACAGATTAATTCGCATGATAAAAAAAACAGATGATTATGATAAATGGATTACGTATATTCCAGATAGACCATTTAATGACAAACGATATTATATCAGTAATGAAAAAGTAAAACAATTAGGGTGGAATATTCATATCGATTTTGATGAAGGAGTATCAGAATTGTTATGATTCAGTAGTTCATACGTAAGTTCTCGATTATATTCCCTTTGAAATTGTACTAATTCCGAATAAGAATACCATAATAACGATTTAAATGGTAAGTATTCATATCTGGAAGGGATTTCTAAAACTTCGCATAGAATACTGAACATAACATTTTTTTTCATGTAGTTACTATAATAAAATTATATTTATTTTAGTATTTACAATAAGTTATTTTACACACATATACGATAATAATCACTATTTATGGTGGTTGGACTTTTGCGTGTGAATTTACATACTTGTCCTGGACGTAAACAAATCACTAGAGCTTGTGGATCATATCTTGATATTTCTGGCATTTGGGATGGATTGGTTATATTATATTTAACAAAGAGTGCCTCTTTTTCAGCTTCCGTGAGAATATCTACCTTAGGAACCAACATATGGTTTAATATATTGAACTGCAGTCGTTTAATGTTGATGACCACAACAAATATTTTATCGCGCTTGTATAATTGATCTAAATGCACCAATAACGAATCGGATGGTTCACCATCATATATAATCAACAAACAATCATCTGTCGTTAATGTATCCGATAATTGATAAAGATCTTCTACGATAGGGCGCAACGAACTATCCGTTAGATTACCCTTAATAAAGTATTTAATATATATTTTTCTTTTTATAGTTTCTTTGTAATAATCATTTACGTTCGTTAGTAACATATCCAGTTGATCTGTGGCCATCATGGCATCTATTTCATTCATACTGAAACCATCATATTCTTTGATATCATATCCAACATGTAAATATAGTATTTCCAAAATATACTTTCTGGAGTTGTATACCTGCAAAATTTTATTATGCGTCGACATAATTATATTCTTTTAAATATATAATTATATTTATTTTGTTTTCATCAATTTTTTAGTTTTTTCTGGTTTCTGTTTTTCGTGATTCCCGATTTTCCATTATTGTTTTTTCACAATAATTGGTTTACTAAAATTCACATCCTGATTGGTATCCTGATTTGTATCGGGTATTGCTACTACAGAATTTGGAAGGGGGTTTACATTTTGAGCGGCCGTGGATGCAGTAGTAGTAAGATCTTGACCTTGTGAGTAATCATTACCATCTGTTATTACTTTTATAATGGGATTGAAATGAATATTTGTTTTGGCATTATCCAGTGGTAATAATGGCGGATTAGCAATATCATTCATGTCCATAGGTACCATCTGATCATAACTATAATCCTGATTGAGTTTATAAGCATCTATAAATTGATTCGAATATACATCATCCACGTCATCGTCATTCGTATAATCGGTTTCGTTGACAAAGACGTAATCACCAAGAGGATATACATCATTGGGTGTAACATATTTATAGGTATCTTCTGTTTCTAGATTTTCAGTATCTGTTGTATAAATGCCATATAAGTTATTACCGACTTTATCAATTACCCATTCGCGTTGTGGTTTGGTATCTCCGCGACAATGTACTTTTCCTCCCTTTTGTACCCCAGTCGTAGTATCTGCCAAGTTCTTGTTTTGCAACCGTTCTTGGGCTTTATTCCACATATGCTTCACATATAGTTGTTGATCAACCGTGCTCCATAACTTAATCCTGTCTTTGTACTTCGGTTTCATGGTTTCATAGTATTCTTGTAATTCAGGATTGTTGTCAAATAACTTGGGTGTAAGAACAGGACTCACATATCCGTATTCTGGGCTATTATTATCCATATCTGCTGCTACAGGACTCGTTTTGGATATATGCGATTCAGGGGTTATAGTATCATAGGTAAATACTGGACTATTTTGAGTATTCATATCCATAGGGGATTTTGATGGTTCCGCTTCTTGTTCGATATTCTTTTTGTTTATTTTGGGTTTATCTTCCGCCTTATTTATATTTTTATTGATGGTACTAATCAAATCAGCAACAGTGGCATTTTTTTGATTCAACATCAAATCTATGTTATTTGAAAACCCCATATTGTCAATTTGCGATATATTGTCTTCTGTGATGATACTTACTCGAACATTAATCGCTTGAAGTTCTTGAATCAACAATTTTAATGAATATGGTACTTCTACCAAACTGAATTTACGACCAAAACGCGTAAATTGTTGAACTTCTTGTTGTCTAGTCATTAATGAACCAGTGTATTTTAACGGCCCATCTGCCATCGGACTGAGTAATAAATTTCGTGTAGGATTATAAATAGCAATCATTCCAGTTTGATTACAGATGGCCATTTTATACTCATCCCCTCTCTTCATCATGGACTCTTGTAAAAAATAAGACGCTCCATGCGATATAATAGCATCACGCTCCATTTCACCGATACGTAATCCTCCGTCGTTCGCTCTTCCACTTACGGCTTGTCTTGTTAAATTATTTCTAGGACCTCTATCACGATAATTAATTTTATCTTTGACCATATGTTTTAACCTCATATAGTAAGTAGGACCTATGAATATTTCACTGTCAATCTGTCCTCCAGTCATACCATTATACATGATCTCATTACCAGTAGAATGGAAACCGGAAGTGGTCAATATTTCACCGAGTAATCCTATACGAGATGTACTATTGGTGTAAGCAGTACAATCACCAAATGTACCCGTTAATGAACACACTTTTCCGGTTATGCATTCGATAATTTGACCGATTGTCATACGCGAAGGGAGTGCGTGAGGATTAATGATAATATCTGGTCGTAAACCGTTTTTGGTATAGGGCATGTCTTCTTCTGGAATGACCATTCCGATCGTTCCTTTCTGACCGGCACGAGACGCAAATTTATCTCCTACGTTGGGTATACGTTCTTCTCGAATTCTGACTTTGGCGATTCGTTGACCTTCTTCTCCATCTGTCATGAATACTTTGTCGACAACGCCTACTTGACCCTTTTTGGGTTTTTTGGAAGAGTCTTTTCTAGCGTCTTTATCGAGAAGCAAATCACTGATACCCAATAAAATCGTTTTATCATTCACTTCTACATTTTCACGTATGATACCATGTTCATCTAATAAACTATAATCGTATCCTTCTTTTGTGCCTACTATATTTTTCACCGATTCGATATTCGTGAATACCGATTCTTTTGTAATCTTTTCTCGTTTAATTTCTTTTTCTTCATGTGCTTCGTACGTAGTAAAATAAGTGGTTCTGAAAAGCCCTCTATGTAACGCACCTTCGTTTATCAAAATAGCGTCTTCTACATTGTAACCTGTGTAACACATAACCGCCACGATTGCATTTTCACCATAGGGATTTTCTTCATTGTTGATATACTGCATATACCTCGATTTCACAAGAGGAATCTGTCCGTTGTTTAGTATGACGGAATTTTTATCCATACGAACTTGATAATTCGTGCTATATAATGATGCCGCTTGCTTACTTTGGCCACAAGAGAACGAATTTCGTGTAGCCGGATTGTTTTCTGGGAAATTCACCAAGTTACATAAAATACCAAACATAGTAGACTCGTGTATTTCGAAATGTGTATATTTCAAGGACGATTGTAATAATGTATCGGTGTTTATAGCGATCAGTAAATTTTCGCTTTCATTACTATCTATATATTCCAACAATGCCTTGTTATTCTGAATATCAGTCTTTGGCAATTTATACAATTGTTCCCAGTCATATATTTTACCTTGGGTAGGATTAAATCCGCTATTTTTTTCATGAAATCCGCAAATGATATGATTCCATTTTCCAGGGATTTCTTTATTTAAATATTCCACGATAGGTTTCCATTTATTTGTCTCAAAAATAAACTTATTCGATATTTCATCTTTATAAAATAGTGGTCTACATAACCTGCCACTGTCCGTAAATATAAGAATTTCTTTTTTATTTACTTGAAAAGATATACTTACAGTGACCGGTATAAGACCATGACGACGATGTAATTTTAGTTCGGTAATGAGCGTGAGCGGATCACTACTAACACCACACCATAATCCATTGACGAAAACTTTCGTAACATTCATTAATTGAAAACTGATACAGGTATTCAATGATTTGATATTGGTGTACTTTTTCAACCAAGCAATCAGTGGTTCTCTCGATATATCGGATGTAACGTGTGTCAAGATAGCTAGATGTTTATGAAGCCCGATATTTGCACCATCTGGTGTATCGATTGGATCGATTAGTCCCCATTGTGTATTGTGTAATAATCTTGGTCCAACTAATTTTACACTCGTATCTAATGGTAGATTCGTTTTACGCAAATGACTCATCATTCCGTTATGAGACAATCTATTTAAATCCTGAGTAACCCCTATTCTTTTGGTATGCTGTTCAGCGCCCCAATCACCTTTGAATGCTTTTTGAAATCCTTTTTCCACTATTTTTTCACGGAAAACCTCTTTATAATTTCTATATATGAGTGTAGAAATATCACTGTAAATAGCTTGACTAGGATCGTATATTCTTTCAAAAGATAATCGAATATGATGTTGCTGCTTTTTGTAATATTCGCGGAATAAATCCTTCATCATAGGCCCAATGAGTTCTAATCGTTTAAATTTATAATTATCACGATCCGTGGGTTCTTCCACCCCGGTTGCTACCATCAATAATCGATGGACCATATACCCCAAATGATACGCTTTGTCTAAAAAATTCACTTCGCCAACATGAGGTAAAAAGTAATCTGCTAATATATGCAATAATTTCGTAATTGTTTGACCTTTGATATACAAGGAAAGTAATTTGAGAGCTTCGGCTTGGCTATTGATATTACCAGCATCATGAACACATGCAGATAAAATATCCGCTATTTGAGGATTGGCGAATTCAGGATTTTGAAAAGTACACATGCTCATGATTTCTCGGTCTGTGATGATACCAAGGGCACGAAATAAAATGAAAAGCGGTACAGGAACACGAACATTGGGAACTAATACCACAATATTGTTATTAGAACGTTTTGAAGTAGGGTTCATAATCTGAATTTTAAGGGTTCTAATTGGTTTTGAAACGTTCTCGCTTACGGATCTGATTTCAGCCGAATATGTAAAAGGAAGTGTTTCGTTTTTGGATTTACGTATATACAACATATTATCGCCGAATTTTTCTTGACATACTACAGTCTTCTCTTTACCGTCTATAATAAAATAAGCACCTACGTCATTTTTACATTCCCCCATACGTTGTCTCAATTCACGAGGCATTCCTTGTAAGATACAAAAATCCGATTGAACCATGATGGGAAATTTACCCAAATATAACTTTTCCAGTTTCATACAGAATACTTGGACGTTTTGTTTTTGCATGGTATTTTGCATTTTTTCTTTCATTTTGGCGACTTGATTTGGTGTGAATTTATTGGTATTTTTTAAATCCGTTTCATCATCATAATCGCATTCAAATACAATAGATCCCTTCTCATCCAATACAGTAGGTGTATCGTTGTCTCCTAATATTCGACTAAATTCGATTTCCAAGTCATAATGTACAGTCAAGCCATATGTCATATTACGTAAGCGACACTCATTTGGAAACATATAATGAGGATTTCCCTCGTCTTGAATGGTTGGTTTTCCAATGTATACTTTTGAACCGTCTTTTCCTCCGAAATACAGATGAGCTTTGGATCGAAAATCCTGGACGTTTTTGTCCTTGTCGAATTGGAGTTCTAGTTTCAGAGGATTTGTCTCGCGAAATATTTGTTGTATACCATTTTGAATAAAATCGTTATAAGAATCAATGTGATGTCTTACTAAAGCTTGAGGATTATCTTGAAAATAGATATCGATTAATTTCCATAGGATATCATCGCTTATTTCCATTCCTGTATATAATTATCCCAATATTTCGTTTTATTTCCATTTTACAAAATATCTTATGTAAGTTTATAATCATCCTATGAATCCTAATCATTCCTTAGAACAGTTTTTATTTGGACCTTTAGAAAAAAAATATTGTATCTACTTTTATGTATTGACTATATCGTCGTTTTTATTTTTTCTGATTGTATCCTTTCTGGTATTGAGTTTGTTTATTCAAGGAAAGAAGAAAATTACTTTTTATAGTATATTGATAGTCATAGCCGTTATACTAGAAGCGTTTTTCCAATATATTCAAAACCGATTGTTGTATAGTATGTGTACCTATACATCGTTTTAGCCAAATTCGTTTCCATAAGTATCCTTTTTTCATTTTATAGTATAAAATGGATATTTTGTACTATAGCAATTATTGCAAACATTCTCAAAAGATATTGAATTTTTTCGTGAAAAATAACTTGACCGAATTAGCCAATTTTATTTGCATCGATAAACGCAAAGTAGATCCCAATACGGGACAAATTACCATTCTTCTAGAAAATGGTACGACGGTTTCCTTGCCACCCAATATTCATAGCGTACCAGCCGTCATGCTAGTAAAAGATAATTATCGTGTCATTTATGGAAATGACATCATGGGACAATACGGAAATCAGATCAAGACCCAAATGAACGAAGCTACTTTAGGAGAAGGAGAACCGAGTGGATTTTCATTTCATTCAGCGGGAACCGATAACGTCATGTCTGAAAAGTTTACGTTATTTCATGCTACTCCACAGGATTTAAGTGCCAAAGGAGTCGGTGGAAACCGACAATTATATCACTATGTATCTGCCAATGTAGATGTGTTACCTATCAAAACGCCACCGGATACCTATAAACCGAATAAATTGGCCAAAAGTATCACCATTGATAGTCTACAACAACAACGAAATGAAGATATTTCGAACACAACTGGCTCGGTAGCATCGTTTATTCCTCAAAAAATATAATTATAGCCATAATACCTTGAAATCATCTTAAGGTATTATGTCATAATAAATATAAATAATATTGTTTATATATTTATTAATGAATACGGAAAAGTCTCTCGTTATGAAAGCTTTTAATAAGCAATTTTTTGATTTTTTAGATGATATTATTAGTATATTTCCAGAGAACCATGAACTTCAAGTATCCAGGACCTATTTCTCAGCCATTAAAAAAGCGAATCCAACCACACTGGTAAAAGTTTGGTACGATTTCGTATATAAGCCATATGCAAACGTAATCAATGAAGGTGATATTAATTTCTTTTTAACGAAAGATTATTCAAATGATATCGCTGTCAACAAAGAATACGTCTTGAAAGTAATCGACGAATCTTTGAGAAAACCGCTACTTACTATGGATGACAACAATAAATTAAAATGCTCGAAATATGCTAAATTGTTGACGGATTTATGCATTCGGTATGATGAGATGTCATAGTACCCGAAACAGCCGTCTTTTCAAAATTAATCATATGTAAAATCTGACCCGGTTGTAATGATTCTACATAGGACGCTACTACAGAACGCTTAATAATGGTCTTTTTACCTTTTTCAATAGATGGTATATAAATAGTTCTATGAATCTGATGGATGTGATAATAATATTTTTTATGGATAGGTCTTTTCAGTTTTTTCGATATATAATAATGAAAATATACTTGATGTAAATTGGTGATGAAACGATTCAATTGATCTTTGTACGTTGTAAATAGTTGTTTGTAGTGTGGAAAGTGTTTTAAAAATACATGTACGTTGTTTATTTTCAGAAGACATAAGTAGTGAAATTGTAAGTTAAAATTATTGCCGCGTATTTCTTTTGCTTCTTTGTAATTCGGATTGATAATTTCACTTCGTATTCCTGACACATTATCTACGATACTGATTCCCATAATTTCCTTAGGAGTTTGTAAATTCGAAAACATGTTCTGGTAATATTCGACTGCTTTGTCGGCAGAATATAATTTTGGGAAATAGATAATACCATCTTTTAAGTTCTGAAAACACGGCCATGATTCGTACTCATGTCTAGGTACATAGCAAACAGAATTTTTCGTATTATTATCATGAAGTTCAACCACGCTGACTAAAAACAATTTGGGAATATCGATCGGATGTACCATAGAATTGATTGGATGTTGTAATACGAAACCATAACAATATTTTTTATCGAAATCTCGTAGAAAGGAAATACTGTTTATAGTCAATTGTTCCGTGGAATCACCTACGGCTGTTTCGCGAAAAGCATCCATTACCATTTTGAGAAAGGTTGTTGTGGTTGTATCGGAGGGGTCATGGTTGCGAAAATAACTATAATTTCCACCCACAGCATTACTTGTAGCGATTTGCCAAGCGTTATTTCTTTCTTCGTAGAACAAATAAATCATAGATCCTTCCACTAGCTCGGAGGCACAAATATCATCACATTCTGAATCGAAATAGTAAATAGGAGTCGATATTGGACTACCGATACTCAATATTTTGTTTGTTTCTGGATTTATTATTACTGTATTATATTTACGGCGTATTTTATCATCATCACATAGAAAGGTTTTATCAGCGTTGAGAATAACGTAATTATGATCCGCTACACTGTAATTTTTTACTTGAATATTTAAATGGCTGATTTGTTTCGTACTAATATCTACTACTGTATCATTTACGGGAATCGACATACTATTGGCCATTATATAAATTAAAAAAAAATAAGTTTATATTATTATTATTCAATATTTATTGAATGGACAAATAAACTTAAAAAATTGATCTTATACAGTACAACATATCATCTGTAATATTTAATTACAATGATGATGAGTTCAGATACTAAAATGTTCGATTCTAAGCAATTTTCAAACGACGAAACTATTTTATTGGATCACTTGGGTGATTATATTCATGAACCATTTGATATAATTGGCTCGTATTTTGATGGAAAGCAACTAGAAAGGTTGACCAGACATCAATTGGAGTCGTATAATAATTTCGTTTCGTATCAAATGCAGCGTACAATCGATATGTTTAATCCTATTGTTGTGCGTTCCGATAATGATTATATCGACGATATTGATGAATACGGATTGACTATTAAAATTAATTTGATTAATTTAAAGTTCTATCCCCCGCAAATTTATGAAAATAATGGTGCAACGAAGATTATGATGCCTCAAGATGCAAGATTGAGAAATTTTACCTATGCATCCAATACTACAGTTGATTTGCAAATTCAGTATATTATACGTGATATTAACAATGACATAAAAATAATCGAAAAACAAATACCCAAAATAAAAATATGCAATCTACCAGTTATGTTGAAATCGTCTATTTGTATTCTGAAGCAGTATGAAAATTCTTCGCAATTACAAACCGGTGAATGTTCTATGGATTGTGGTGGTTATTTTATTGTGAAAGGTTCCGAGAAGACTATTTTATGTCAAGAACGTGCAGCGGAAAATCGTATTTACGTGTTCAGTGGAGTCAATGCACCTAAATGGGATTACATTGCAGAATTCAAGTCTGTACCTGATTCCAAGTGCATTTCACCCAAGCAAGTAGAAATGATGATTGCTTCGAAAATGAATCTTTATGGTAAAGGTATTTATGTGGTCATTCCAAGACTAAAACAGAAAAAAATGATTGAACTATTTGTTTTATTTCGTGTACTTGGTGTCGTATCAGATAAAGATATCTGCGCTCATATATTACTAAATGTCGAGTCTAGTAAACATAGCGAAATATTGAATTTTCTACAAGCGTCTATAGAAGATGGTAAAAAGGTGATGACTAATCCTGATACAATACAAGCCGATGCGTTTGAGTATTTGATGTCTATTGTCGCTTACAATACCCATAATATAGATAAAAAGCAAGCGAATAATGTGAACAGGAAGCGTGATTTCACCAACGAAATTATACAAAACGATTTCTTTCCACATTGTAGAACCTTGAAGCAGAAAATATACTTATTGGGACTTATGGCGAACCGTTTGATACGAACTGCATTGAAATGGGATGAACCAGATGATCGTGACTCTTATTTGAATAAACGTATTGAATCGCCAGGATCTTTGTTGAATAATTTATTTCGAAACTATTATATTAGATTTGTAAAAGACGTTGAAAAGCAAATCATTCGTGAAATTAACCAAGGTGCATGGAAATCTACAGAAAACTATGACAACATTATCAATATGACCAATATTTACAAAATATTTAAGTCCACTACTATTGAAAATGGTATCAATCGAGCTTTATCGACTGGTGATTTCAGTGTGAAACAGTCGAATAGCAGTAGTAAGGTCGGTGTAGCACAAGTATTAAACAGATTGACTTACTTGGGTACTCTTAGTCATATTCGACGTATTAATACACCACTTGAGAAAAGTGGGGAATTAATTGCACCTCGAAAATTACATGGTACATCATGGGGGCTATTGTGCCCCGTAGAAACTCCGGAAGGCCAGTCGATCGGTGTTGTAAAAAATATATCGTTTATGACCCATTTGACTATACCTACACATACCGAATATTTATACGAGTACGTTAGACCTCATATTCTTTCAGTAGATGATGCAACACCGTTGGAATTATACGATCAGGTGAAAGTATTCATCAATGGGACGTGGGTAGGTATTTCAAAAGATCCGATAGCGCTTTATCAGAATTTAAAAAGAAAAAAATACAAAGATATCATTAATATTTATACATCCATTGTGTTCGATTACAAACGAATGGAAATAAGAATCTGCAGTGATGGTGGTAGATTAGTCAGGCCATTACTACGGGTTGAGAATAATAAAGTACTTTTAACGAAAGAAATTGTCGAAAAAGTGAAATCGAAGGAATGGACGTGGATGGATTTGATTTTAGAAAGCAACAAAGGAGATTCTATTATTGAATATATTGATGCGGAAGAACAGAGTTTTGCTATGATTGGTATGAAAGTGAAGAACAATTACTTACACGACATGAATCCAGAATTTAAAAAGAATCAGAAATTACGAGTGAATTATACACATTGTGAAATTCATCCTTGTACGCTACTTGGCATTTTAGGATCCTGTGTACCGTTTCCAGATTATAATCAAGCACCTAGAAATACGTACCAGTGCTTAGATCCAAATGAATTGGTTTACATGGCAGATGGATCCAAAAAGAAAATTGGAGAAATCAAAATAGGAGATAGTGTAATTACTTTTCATCCAGAAACATTTGAACAGTCACATACCAAAGTTGTAAATCAATTTGTGCGTAAAAATGAATATCCAATTTATAAAATTACAACAGAAAGTGGTAAAGAAATAACAGCAACTGGTGATCATAAATTTATGACAAACATTGGCTGGGCGACTGTAGATCAAATGATTCAAAATTCTGATATTAAAATTGGAATAAATACTTCAGAATATAGTATCTCAGAAGCAGAAGTAATGTTTACTCCTGTTTCAACTATTTCAAAATGTCCAGATGGATTAATTTCGGATATAGAAGTTGAATCAGAAAATCATAGTTTTATTTCAACTAATGGATTCTTAAGTAGTAATTGCGCTATGGCTAAGCAAGCAATTGGTATTAGTGCTATGAATTACGATAAACGAATGGATAAAACGATGTATATCTTGAATTATCCGACACGGCCATTGGTAGATACACGAGTAATGGATTTTCTGAAATTAAATAAAATACCGTCTGGTTGTCAGATTCATGTTGCCATTATGTCTTATACTGGTTATAATCAAGAAGATAGTGTACTCATCAATAAAGCAGCCATAGATAGAGGTCTTTTCTTAGCTACTATTTATCATACTGAAAAAGATGAGGATAAAAATATTATTCGAGATGAAATAATACGATGCAAACCCGATCCATCCAAAACAAAGGCGATTAAACATGGAAATTACAGTAAATTAAATGCTCATGGATTCATTCCCGAAAATATGGAGGTGGAAAATCGAGATATTATCATAGCAAAAGTGGTTCCGATCAAAGAAAACCGCAATGATCCAACCAAGGTAATCAAGTATGAAGATCAAAGTAAAAGTTTCCGGACAACAGAAGAAACCTATATCGATAAGAATTACTCTGGCAGAAATGGAGATGGATGTAATTTTGCGAAAACCCGAGTTCGTATTACTAGAAAACCAGTCATTGGGGATAAATTCTGTTTAACAGATGACCACGATGTATTGACGTTGAATAGAGGCTGGGTACCTATTGCAAATATTACGTTAGAAGATAGGATCGCACAACTCAACAGAACTACGAATAAATTAGAATATGTAAATCCACTAGAAACATTAGTCTTCGACCATGAAGGAGATATGTATGAAGTGGAAACACAGGGTATGAGTCAAAAAGTCACATTAAATCATAGAATGTGGATCAAAAAAATAGATACTTTAGAATATGAACTCATACAAGCCAAAGATATGATGGGTAAACGTGTTAGATTTCAAAGCGGTGGAAGTCCTGTCACAAATCCTGATATGGAAATTGAATTTGGAAATCAAAGATATAACGGTTTACAAGTAGATATGTTCCTTGTTATTCTAGGAATATTTATGGCAGAAGGTTGGACATATATTTGTGAAAAAAATGATATTGCGCGAATCGAATTCGCTGCGAATCAACCAAGAATTCAAAACGCGTTAGAAGAAGCATGTGATTTACTTGGATTACACTATTATATGAACATTGAAACATTCATATGGTATATTCCTCATGAAGAGCTTGCGAAGGAGTTTGCTAAGTATAATGTTGGCGCTGTAAACAAAACACTGCCATCCTGGACAAGAATGTTAAGCGCAAGACAAGCTGAAATAGTATTGAATTCGATGTGTTTAGGATATGGAGATGAAACCGCAACTTTACTTCATTATTCCACTTCTTCTATCAAACTTCGTGACGATGTACAAATATTAGCACAACATGCTGGTTATACTGCTTATTATGTGGCAAGACAAATACCATATAGAACAGAAACGTCATGGGACATTGGTATCAGAAGAAAACGATTATATCCTACATTGAATTATAATCATAGTAAAGAACAAAGTAGACAAACCGAAGAAGTTACTCATTTTGTAGGCCAAGTATATTGTTTAAGAGTACCGTCAGAAGTATTTCTGGTTCGAAGAAATGGCAGATGTTCCTTCACAGGTAATAGTTCAAGGCACGGGCAGAAAGGTACCGTTGGAAATATCATTCCAGAGTGCAATATGCCATTTACCAAAGATGGTCTGAAACCAGATTTAATCTTGAATCCTCACGCGATTCCTTCGCGTATGACAATAGCGCATTTGAAAGAGACTTTATTAGGTAAGTTATTAATAGAAATTGGTATGTTTGGAGATGGTACTAGTTTCGGAAACTTGGATGTAAAAACAATAGCAGAAGAACTTCAAAAGATTGGATTCGAAAGTTATGGCAATGAAGTACTGTACGATGGTCATACTGGCAAACAAATCGAAACCAGTATATTTGTAGGACCGGTGTTTTATCAGCGTTTGAAGCATATGGTGAATGATAAAGAACATAGTCGTTCCATTGGACCAGTGGTGAATCTTACGCGTCAACCAGCAGAAGGAAGATCACGCGATGGTGGATTTCGTATTGGAGAAATGGAACGAGATGTCATGATTGCACATGGTATGTCGAAATTCTGTAGAGAAAGAATGTATAATGTATCGGATAAGTATGCAGTACACGTTTGTAAACGTTGTGGAATGATTGCTACATTCAATAACGGAGATAAAGGTATTATGCGATCAAAAGCAGGAGTGACTGTACATAAATGCAATACGTGTGGCAATGTTACTGATTTCACCTACGTAGAAGTACCATATGCTTATAAACTAATGGCACAAGAATTACAAACCATCAATGTAGTACCACGAATAATAACAGAATGATTCGTTTTCAGAAAATAATTTCAAAATTCATAATAATATATGGCACAAGTTTCCGAAAAAGTACAAATAAACGATATGCGATTATATGGAGATTTCAAAGGAATGAGTTTCTCCGGTTTTAAAATATCGGATGTAAAAAAACAATTTTTATTGAATATGTACCAAGGGAAAATAGAACAATCCTGTTACTGGTGTGCTGAAATGGTATGCGCAGGACATTATATGGATATATGGGAACTAATGTTGTTATATTTAGGTAAACATATTCATATTGCGAATCCTAAACTGCCCATCTATGTATGTAAACGATTCCAAGTCTTTAAAAATATTATTGTTCAAGGTTTGTGCTACGATGAAATCCAGCTTCGCAACAATGATACGGTACGAAAATTGCTTGCGGAAATCGTTTGTATATTATGTAGCTCTCCTAAAAAAAATAGTTTAGAAGTACTGAAAATCAACAAAGTAGAAGAATTCGATATGACTATGATTTCTACGAAATTGAAAGCACCTTCCAATGACTATGGAAATCATATATTACGAAAAGATGATCCAAAAGAATTGGCTATTTGTATCAATGAATTCGCCTATCATATCCATGTTTCAGAGAATCATGTGCCAGATATGATCCAAGCATGTTACTGGGTAGAGTGGATTATTGAATTTGATATCCTGTGTAAGAAAAACAAAAACAATTCCAAAATAGATAGACGACATAATATCCCGGTTGATTTTAAATTTCAAAATGATGTGATTTGGCTTATATGGGACGCTATTTTGGATAGAGTCGAAAGTAAACCAGATGTATTGCAAAAACAAATCATCGATTCTATTTTGAATTTATTTTGTATCAAATATACAACGGCATGCTCTAAAAAAAGAAGATATCTGTTGTACTTTGCAATAGCTGTTATAACGGAACCCTACAATATAAATATTCCTATTGTAAACAACAAAGGTTTAGTAGAAAATACGTTGGACGAAATCGATACCATTTATAAACAGATTAAAAAAAACGAACGAAGTCCCAAAACAGATTATCTTTTTACCGGGTTGAATGACAATACATCTTATCAAAAATCGCTTCAAAAAATAGAATTATTGAATTCCATCGATATGCGTTGAAAAATATATACTATATATTTATACATGGGAGACGAAGCAGAAGAATTAGAATTCACGGATGAAAATCCTCAATTTAGCAGGGTTGAAGTGACGGAATCACCTGTACGAGTTCAACCTCATCTAAATACCATTGCCAGAGAAGCGCCAAATCCATTAGCATCTAGAAGGGAATCCAATTTATCGGAAAGTAGCAAAACAAAGTTCCCGGAGATTGTTCGAGATTCCGTCAAAAAAGTATCGTTACAAGAATATCAACATGATACTACTCAAATGACTATGTTCAATATTGTTCCATCCCCTAGAGACGATAGAGATTGGAATGGAGAAGCTATTTACGATACCACAAAACCATTACCTGTAACATTAGATCTTCGTAAACATATGAATGTACCGAAAAACCAAGGATACCAAGGAACCTGTGCAGCTCATGTTGCGGCTTGTATGAAAGAGTATCAAGAATATAAAAATATAGAGTTCACTGGTTATATGTCATCTCAGTTTATTTACAATAATCGACAAAACCAATTATCCACCGCGATGTACGGAAGAGATGTAATGAATATTTTGAAAAATATAGGATGTTGTTCTGAGAATGTATATCCCTATGAGAAAATAGAACATAAAAGTGAAATAGATAAACGTTATTTGTTTGAAGCGAGTCTTTTTAAAATTAAACATTACGCACGAATTAGTACTATAGATACTTTAAAAAGAGCCTTGTTTATCAACGGACCCTGTTATATTTCTTTTCCAGTGTATAATCATACATTATGTATGTGGAAACAATATAAAGGCGAGAAAAAAATAGGAGGTCATGCCATGACTGTTGTTGGATATGATATCAAAGGATTTATTTTACGCAATAGTTGGGGTCCCTATTGGCAAGATGAAGGATATTGTATTTATCCATATAGTGACTGGGGTAGTCATTACGAAATATGGACCATTATTGATGAAAATAGCTTTAATCCCCCCCCTAAAAGGCGTTATATAGTAGAATTTGTGAAGTACTTATTTTCTAAGAAAAAAGAAAACCCAACTTCAGTTCAAACTAAAAATGTGTTAGAAAATGGCTTTGCCAATGAAATTGACGAAGTATACGAAGTAGACAAGTCGGTGCAAAAAACGGATGCGTGAGTTGAATCCTATTTTATCATACTATATATTTATAGAATGATATAGTTTAGAAACTAGATCCCAATAAACTGTTGGCTGGTGCCAAATAAGGTTCAGCGTCACTTATAATATTGTTTTGAAAAGATCCACCTCGAAGCATACTATCCATTCCTTCTGGTTGTCTGGCAGTAGCGACTGGTGCTGGTGGAAACATTTCTGTTTGTGCATGATTTAAATAGTCTCCTTGTGAAGGTCCATTGGAACCTGCCACTGGTCTACTCTTTTTTACATTATTTCGACTAGGTTCTGGTGCAGTTCCTTCCCATAATTCAATGATACGATCGTACATAATATTTACTTTGATGCCGAGCTTTGTTTGTATACTTAATACGACAATCATAAATGCTAGTACTACATTAGTTAAGTTGAGTTGTTCGTATTTAAATTCACTGTAAGTTGGAATATACGTGATGATACGATGAATCAAAATAATACCAACAAACATGACAATGAGTTGGATAAATATCTCCAATAGGAGTTCTGTGGACGATTTTTCTACATCGGCATCTGGAATGAATTTTTGAATGAGTTTATTTAATATTACGATTGGAATAACCCCAAGTAGTGCATATTGTACTACATTCATGATTTCAGCTTTTCCTTCTTCGGATGTTAAAAATACATGGGAAAAAAAAGAATTTTTACTACTGACAACCGAATTTATTTCTTCTGAAACATTCATATTTATATGTTGTTAGGAGAGAAAAAAACTATAGCTAAATCAATCAACCCAATAGGAAAAATCCTTTTTTACACAATTGTGTATTTATGAGAAAATAGATATAAAAAATAGATGGACATACATGGATATACATAATATGAGTAACGCAAATGCAGCCGCTAAAAAAAGAAGAGCCAATATGACACCTGCTCAGATACAGCAACAAATGCAATCGTCTTCTCCTTCTGTTCAATCAAGTGATAAGCAAAGACAAGGACTTACATTGCCTCAAGTAATATCCTTAGTAGATGCTAGATTAACCAAGTTAGAAGATGTAGTATTGAAGCAACAACCCAACAATGCTACTAGAAGTAACACAGACATCCTAAATACAAACGACCAAGAGAACATAAAGCAAATACTACTGGAATACGAAGAACGTTTCACGATGCTAGTGACCCAAATTCATGATTTGAAAGAAATTGTATTAAAACTACAAAGTTATACTATGGATGTGAACAAAACTCTATTAGAAGAGAGAATGCATTTCATGAATGAATCGAATATGGAAAGTATAGAAACGTCAATCCAAACGTCGTCTCTGAAACTAGATGATTTGAAGTTACAAGAACCTGAAATTGTAACTTCGTATGTATCCAATCCAATCGAAGATTGAATGGTGATTATATAACGTCTATTTTTTACTTTTACTACTTCTTCTTCTTTTCTTACTAGTAGTCTTTCTCTTTTTCTTTCTACCACCAGACATAGATTTATTGTTACCTCCATGTGTTAGGGTTGGTTTAGTAGGATCCGCAGAACCAGCTGACTGTTGCTTTAGCTCAGCAGAACCAGCTGACATTTTGATTGGTTCTTCCGATAGTTCCGATGGATTTCCACCTTTTTGACTCTTGTATGATTTTGCAGCGTCTTTTAAAGCATCTTTAAATTGATAACTAGGATTTTTTTGTTTTTGCTCTCGGTAATGTTTTGTAACGAAATCTGTCCAACTACTCATTATAAATGTACTAGAGAAAATATTTAAATAGAATACTAAAGTATATAAAAAATGAATTCCGAAGAAGAATTGAAAGCCCAAATTAAAAAAGCGCAAGACGAGTATTATCAAGAACATAATAAAAATCGATTTTTCAAGAATAACCAAAAACTAGAATGTGCTAAATCCGTGAGTGAAAAAGTCGATTTACAACAATTAATCAATTTAACCTATTTTAATATACCCAACACGAATAAAGTGTACTTCAATTATCCGTTATTCAAAACCTTTGGTTCAGATGAGGTCAGAGATCCTTTATATATCCGTTTTTTGAACGTCATTGATTCTACTATTAAACAATATGGACATTTTGAAATGCACTGCAATTTACAGTCATTTACAGTATCAGCTGCTCAACGTTATTACTATACCATCACGTCCTCGATTGATGATAACGATGATTTCTCCAAAAATATGACGAGCTTACATGTATATCATACACCAAATGTCATATCTCAAATAGTTACATTACTTAGCAAAAGTGTCATGCAATTTAAAAATATCAGTACTTTTCATACGAAAGAAGAAAGCGATGAACTGATTAGAATCTTATTTGAACATGTATAAATAACAAAGAACTTAAAGTATATACTATATATCATGTATAGTATATATAGTGAAGCAATACGATGAAAGTAGGAGATATTATTATGATGATCACTATGGAATGTTCTAGTTCTTTGATACCTTATATTATTGTATCTACCGATGATGTATTTTCTTATATTGTGTGTATTTATGGCTATAACGAAGGTTGCTATTTACGAGGAGCCATTCGAAATGAATATATTGTACACCATCATTTTGAAGGAAAGTATTTTCATAATGTAAACGAATTTGGTGCATTCAGTTTAATCGCTAGACAGTTGGAAAAAACAAACCAAACAAATTACGAACTATTTATGAATGAATATTCGGGGGAAAAAAGTAATAAAGGATTTTTATTAAGTATAGATATAGATATATTACATGGATGACACATGGATGTCTATTATTTTGTTTATTTTCATGATATTTTTGTATTTTCATGTACAAAATCAGTACAAAACCAGTGAGTTTTTGGAGATTTACGAAACCGATTTTATGAGTAACCAAGAACTACAAAATACGTTGAATTTGAAACAGCCTGTTCTCTTTACACTGTCTGATGATTACGGTATTTTAGACAAAGATATTGTACACGCTCATGAAACCATTGTCATACGAGATACACGTGAAAATATTGATTCCATTGTACTGAACTCAGAAAGTGCATTGGGACTTATTCAGAGTGATACCAATGGTCATTATTTTTCAGACAATAATGTTTTTTTGACCTCCCATGAATATATTCAACAAAAATGTCAAATGCTAGATCCATTCTTACAACCGCATTATTGCGTGAGGACAACCTATGATGTTTTATTTGGTTCCCGTAAATCGTATACCCCCATGGTGTATCATATACATTCACAGCGCTTTCTAGTGATACAAGGAAACTCTAAAAATAGCGGCATACGTATCAAAATGTGTCCTTGGAAAAATACTCCGTTATTAAATCCCATCCAAAATTATGAGCAATTTGAATTTTACTCTCGCATGAATATGTTTAGTAGCAAAGACCAATATAACTTTAAAATACTAGATTTTGTAGTCAATCCAGGGTATATTCTGTTCATTCCACCGTATTGGTGGTATAGTATTCAGTATTTAGATACCTCTACCTGTGTAACCTCTATTACTTATTCTACTGCCATGAATTGCATATCCAATGTAAAAGAATATGCGATGTATCTGTATCATCAGTCATTGGCGACACTCATCCTTCCCAAAATGGATGTACCGACCCCAGGAGGAGTAGATGTGCAGAGTGGACAACATGAAACGGATGTAAAACAGGAAAAACCTGACAGTTTAGAAAAAGATATATCCTTAACATTGATCGATGATTTGAAAAAATGTTCGTAAAGTATATATGGTAGAAGTAATCGGAGAAGGATCGTATGGTTGTGTAACAAAACCAAGTTTGCGATGTAAAGTGAAAGAAGATTACCATAACAAAGTATCCAAAATAATGGCCAAGGAGGATGCGGAACACGAATTAGACGAAATTCAGGAAATTACAAAGATACCCAATATTGAAAAATATATTTTGAACAAACCTGCTATATGTACACCGATCAAAGATAAATCGTTTTATAAAACGGTTAAAAATTGCAACAATAGTAAAATTCAAAATGCCATTCAAAATAATGAACAGATCCGACTGCTTATATTAGACGATGGTGGCGTGGATCTTGATAAGTTCATGCATGATGTGATACCTTCTATTAGTCAGGACGATATAGATATTTTTTTGACATCGATTTTGAAATTACTAGAAGGTATTCAGTTTTTTCGGACAAATCATATTATTCATCGTGATATAAAACTATTGAATATCGTGTATAACTTATACTCGACCGAAATTAAATTCATTGATTTTGGGTTAGTCACGTACACCAACGAATTCATGAAGGATTCCAACGAGAATCATAATTATTTCGCGCAATCTTGGTATTACTATCCCAAAGAAAATAGTTGTGTGAATAAAGACAAATTCATATTTTTAGATAAATGCAGTCCTTATCGCACCCAAAAATACAATTATTTTATTCATAAGGTGGCGAATACCTTTGATAGTTACTGTTTGACATTTTGTTTGATTGATCTGTTTCAGTATATTTCGAAAAAAATAAAACATATTCCTTCGAGCTTTTTTAGGAAATGTATGCTCTTATTTCGAGAATACTGCGAAGAAAATATTTACAAACGAAATTCGAACATAAAACAACTATATAGTCGATACAAAACGTTACTGAAACAATATAACGTGTATAAGATACATACTATGAAACGCACGAAATCTAGAACTCGAAAATCACACAGATCCACGTCCCGAAATGCAAAAACAAAACTGAAAACCAAGACGTATAAACATCGTTGATATTATACAAAATCAAATCTATTTGTATAGTAAATGAATTCGAAAGCGAAACCGAAACTGAATTCGAAAACAACTCGTAAGAACACACATTATAAAAACAAAACCTTGAAATTAGGAGGTGCTACTGAAAAGCAAAAGTCGAATATTGTACAAACCTTTTTAGCTATTTTGAATGCTATACAATTGTACCATTGGAAAACCAAGTCATACGCTCAACATAAAGCCACGGATACATTATATGAAGAATTGTCGTCTCAAATAGACAAGTTTGTGGAAGTACTGAATGGGAAATCGAAAATGAGAATCAGTATGTTCAGCAAAACGTTAGCTTTGTACGACTTGAAAACCAAACGCCAATTGAATTCGAAACTATTTGAATTCCGTGATTTTCTAATAGAACTGGAACGGGTATTTGATCCCAAAAAAGATTCGGATTTATTTTCTATCCGAGATGACATGCTCATTGCAGTAAACCAATTTTTATATTTACTTACGTTGGATAAATAATATCCTATTATAATAAATCCCAATCCAAAATAGGATGAAATGGTATGTCATATTCTTACTGATGATGATGACTGGACTTATCATTGCATCGTATTTTCTGTTTCGAGAGAATAGCCATTCAAATCATGTACAGTTTTTATCCAAAGAAGAGTTGATTGATATTTTATTGGAGAACCAAGATCGATATTATGATACGTTTACGAACCACGATTTGAAAGTCCGTAAAATATCTGATATAGAGGAGTATTATTCTATTATTCGTAGTAGCGCTTGTAATGGAACAGATGATTTAAAAAAGAAAATCACAAAGTGTATAGAAAAGTTGAATGGGAAATTGCGCAAAATCGAAGAAGAGTCGCTATATGGGATTTCGTGTAAGAAACTAATGGATATACCATGGAAAATCGGGTTTACATGTGATCGTAATTATGAAAACGGTTTTCCACATACACGTAACGATGTAATTATACTGAATAGTACCGATTGCATGAACCGATCCGAAACACGATTATGTAAATTGGTCCTTCATGAAAAAGTACATGTATACCAAAAAATGTATAAACCTGAAATGGATAAATATGTATTGGATAGTGGGTATACAATCTTGAAAACGAAACCCATTCGAGACGAGAATAGTTTATATTCCGCTAATCCAGATGTAGATTCTATTGTATATGGTCATCGTGAAACGAAAGAAGAATTTTATGCCAAATATAGAGAAAATCCGAAGAGTTTTCAGGATATCCAGTACCCCAACGATGATCCGAAGTATGAACATCCTTTTGAGAAAATCGCGTATGATATAGAAACGGATATAATGGAAGATCGTGTGTGATATTATCATAGAAGGTCATTTAGAATGGGAATTTAGTAATTCTAATATTATTACAGGTTTTTCATGGAATTTACACAATATTACCTACTAAAATCGTTAATATATATAATTATATATATCCTATATAATTATTAGATGACCGAACAACCTACCACAATTAAGAATTTAGTGTTCATTGACAATCGTATCCAGAACTACTCTGTATTCAAAGACAATATAAACAGTGATTCTTATGCAGTAGTCTATGACTATTATTTAGACACTCCAGAATCTATTTATCAGCAATTAACTGGTATATCCTCTATTGATCGTATATCATTTGTGTTTCACGGACTTGTATTAGGAAGTCAAAACTATGAAATCGATTTTATTCAGGAACAACCGTTTTTTACTGCAAATGATATTTCGGTTGGATCTACCAGTACGAATTATGCCGCTAATCTCCAGTTTTTATTAGATTTAGCATATCAATATTCAGTGTCTCATATAGATTTCCTAGGGTGCAATCTTCTTACATTTCCTGCCTGGGGATCCTTTTTCCAATTATTTACAGATCGAGGAATAACGGTAGGAGCATCCAATGACGCTACTGGAAACTTGAAGTACGGTGGTAATTGGATCCTAGAAAGTACCATGGAAGATGTAAAGCAAGTTTATTTCACGGATGGACTGTTGAATTATGAATATTTATTGTTGTATTATGATACTATAAATGCAACACAATATTATCATGATTTCTATACGTATAGTGTCAATAATCCAACTGTATTAAATCGTAAAATATATAACAATTCGAGTACCTTGATATATACAGAAGATATTTCCTTTGGCGGTATGAATATATTGGAAGCTTTACAAATTCTGGATAGTAATGGTACTACTCCGTATACTATTGGAATAGTGGACCCTTCTATGAACAAAGTACGATTCGATTTAGCCTATGTAGATGTCTTCCGAAAAGCATTTAGTGATACTGAAAAAACCAAGTTAATCACCTATATTAACAAGACTTACAAAGAGCCGCATACGATTGCGGATGGTTTATATACTATTAGATATGTGAATAGTTCGTTTGAAGTAAAAAACTCATCTGATGTAATTATAAGTGATCCTATTAGTTTAACATCAAGTTATCTGTATATATTTGATCAGAGTGATAGCAGTAATACCGGGACAACGTTCAAATTATTAAATTCTAGTAATGTTGAAATAACAACGGGAGTAACGAAATACGGAACACCTGGTACCTTGAACGCCTATACGATGATTTCGCCTTCGTCTGCGATATCAGTGT
>Ga0209550_10000809_pt1 | contig 29976 bp, 26 predicted proteins | sample LauGreSuBDMM15SN_2_FD_187567 | JGI IMG/M metagenome (GOLD analysis project Ga0209550, IMG submission 187567) | Freshwater lake microbial communities from Lake Michigan, USA - Su13.BD.MM15.SN (SPAdes) (version 5) | ecosystem: Environmental > Aquatic > Freshwater > Lake | place: Lake Michigan... | reverse complement strand
TAAAAGTGAAAAATGAAACAGTGATTCGAATGTAGGGTAGAATTTGTTTTTTAGAAAGTTTTTTTTATTTTTAAATTATAATTCATCTTATATGGAAATTACCGACATAAATTTGGATGCTCCTGAAATTGAAGTAGAATTAGGAAAAAAGGAGCTGGCTCAAAAGCGCACCTCTAGAGGATTTTCACTAATTGGTATTGGTGCCGTAAGTCTCCTATTAGGTTGTATTACCACCATGGTTTTACCCCATTCAAATATAGCCTATAATGTAATTTTATATGGCCTTACCTCCGCTGGTGCCTCCGTAGTTTTTTATGGCTTGTATTGTGTTTTGGAGTAGGTATTTGGTCTTTAGTAATTTGTCTTTAGTCTTTGGTAAAAATCCGTAAAAATACAAAGACAAAATACTAGCGACGAAAGACTGAAGACTGAAAACAAAAAAAGCTTCGCAGACCGCGAAGCTTTTTTATTTTGTGATCCCACTGGGACTCGAACCCAGGACCCCTACATTAAAAGTGTAATGCTCTACCAACTGAGCTATAGAATCGTGTTATGGTTTGTAACTGTAACGGGGTGCAAAGATATAATTTCCTGTTTATTGAACAAATCTTTTCTCAAATATTCTATTGTATTGTATTACCTGCTTGAAAACCAATAGAAATAAATATCTCAATTTTCTTTAAACACCAATGTTTCTCCAAATATTTCGGCCATTTCATCAATGGTTATGGCCTCATCTAAACTAAAATCTCCAATTTTTGTGCGGCACAAACTTTCCAAATAAGCACCATTGTTTAATGCCTTTCCAAAATCTCTGGCCAGTGACCTAATATAGGTTCCCTTGCTACAGGCTATTTCAAAGCCTATATAGGGTAAATGAATATGTGTTATGGTAAATTTATCTACCCGCACTTTGCGAGAGGGTAACTCAACAGTTGAACCTGATCTGGCCATTTGATATGCCCTTACCCCATCCTTCTTAATGGCAGAAAATAAAGGTGGTATTTGGTCCAATTCACCTACAAGCGATTGAGCCGCTGCTTCAATCATTTGAGGGTTAATATGATCAATGGAAAACACTTGGTCAATCTCTGTTTCTTTATCCATACTGGGCCTGGTTGCGCCCAAAAAAAACTCACCGGTATAAATTTTAGGCATGCCCATGTATTTCTCAATGTTCTTTGTTTCTTTACCAATACAAACAATGAGAAGTCCAGTTGCCAATGGGTCTAGGGTGCCTGCATGACCAACCTTTACCTTGATTTTAGGTAATAGTTTGTTAGTTTGGTTTCGCTTAATTTTGCGTATAACAAAGCGTTGAATTTTCTTGGTAACGTCGAAGCTAGTCCATTTATAAGGTTTATAAACCCTAAGCACACTGCCCTTTTCCAAATCGAGTAAATCTGTCACAAACGCAAATTATACCATTTGTAGGTTATAACCCATAAAATACAAAACTAAAATTATGGTACCAACCGCAATTCTATACCATCCAAAAACCTTGAAACCATTTTTTGTTAGGTAGCTGATGAAGCCTTTGATGGCAATTAAGGCCACTATAAAAGCAACCACATTTCCTATTAACAACAAAGGCAGATTATCACTTGTAAAACCTACCTCTTTGTGGAACTTTAACATTTTATAAGCAGTTGCTGCAAACATGGTAGGCACTGCCAAAAAGAAGGAAAATTCTGCGGCGGCTTTTCTACTCATTTTTTGGCTCAAACCGCCAATAATGGTTGCTGCAGAGCGCGAAACACCCGGAATCATTGCTATTACTTGAAAAAATCCTATAGTTAAAGCTTTGCGATAGGTTACCTCATCCTCTTCTTTTTGCTTGAACCAATTGTCGACAAAAAGCAGAACTATTCCACCCAATAATAAAGTAATGGCAACCACCACAACATTTTCGAGCAATGAATCAATGAAATCATTCAATAAAAACCCAAGCACAGCGGCGGGTAAAAAGGCTACAGCTAATTTAAAATAGAAGTCAAGGGTTTGGAAAAACCGCTTCCAATACAAAACAATCACAGATAAAATTGCGCCAAACTGAATGGCAACAGTAAACATTTTTACAAAATCATTTGACGCAATGCCCATTATAGAGGAAGCAATGATCATGTGACCTGTTGAGGAAACAGGCAAATACTCAGTAATTCCCTCAACAATTGCGAGAATTATAGCTTGAAAAAAATCCATAAATAATTTTGGTTCGAACCTAATGATTAGTCTTTAGGTCTGCGAATGATGGCAAAAATTTCAATAACAAAGCCCGATAAAACCACAATTGGCGCTAAGGTAACCTTGCGAAAATCGAAAATATCCTCGGTGCCATACATCAACACAAAGCCAATAAAGATTACTACAAGACCAGCAATCATTAAGGTATAATTCTCTTTACCAAATGCAAATTCCTTTTCTGCGTTCTCTACTTTTTTGATTTTTTCTTTACTCATGGCTGCAATATTATATTTATCTGTTAATTATCCAATCATTTTTGCCCACTCCTTTTCAACTTTAATTTGGGCTGACCTTCAATATAAATCTTCTAAACGTGCAAAAAGGTATTTTCGTGTGCTCAAGAAACTGCTGGTAATACTAATGATTAAGCCAACCAACAATAACACTACATCCATATAAAGCAGCATGCTGCTGTGGCTAAACTCTGCCCATTCTGGAATCCAATTGGGTATTAATTGGTTCAAACCGAATAATAAAAAAAGGGTAATGAGCCAGCCATAAAACCCATTTTTGATAGATTGCAAAATAAAAGGCTTGGTAATAAACCAGTTGGTGGCACCTACCAATTGCATGCTTTTAATTAAAAAACGTTGTGCATATAAATTGAGCTTAACGGTGTTGTGAATGAGCACTACCGCAATCATCCCAAAAACAGTAGCCAAGCCAAATAATACCAAACTTATAATTTGTAAATTCTTTTGTGCCATATCAAAAGCACTTCGCTGGTAATTAACCTCGCTTACTTTGCTCAATCCTTTTAAAAAAGATTCTACTTTAATCAACTCATCGGCTTGATTAAAATTTTCTTTTACCTTTACCTGAAACGAGCCCATTAAGGGATTATAGCCTAAGAAATTAACAAAGTCTTGCCCCAATTCATTGCTAAAATCAGTGGCAGCTTGTTCTTTGGAAATATAAACTAGGTTTTTTAAAAAGGGTTGTTGTTGAATTTGTTGCTGAATTTGTGCCACCTCAACTTCACTGATATTGGGTTGCAAAAACACATTTACCACCATGTTTTCTTTTAAATAGGTTTCCATGTGTTTTCCGCCAATTACCAGAAAACCAAATAGCCCCAACATCAATAAAACCATAGAAATGCTTAGTACCGAAGAGAGGTAACTAAATTTCTTTTTGCGTTTAATAGGTTCACTCACTGAATTTCTTTGCTTTAGATTACAAATTTAAAAATGAAATATACCCTATCAAGATTTATTAAGTCACATCTTTGGAAAAGCCTCAGGATACGTCTAATTTTGAGGACTATATTATAAGGTGGTTAGAGTTTGAAAAATAGTTTATTTTCGACCAATACTATACCATTGAAGAGATTTTACAAGGAATGAGCAAAGAATACAACCACAAAGAAATTGAAGCCAGGTGGCAAAAATATTGGGCTGATCACAAGATTTACCAAGTTAAAGAAGACCTCCAAAAACCGAAGTATTATGTGTTAGACATGTTTCCATACCCAAGTGGGGCAGGTTTACATGTTGGGCATCCATTGGGCTATATTGCAAGTGATATTTACAGTAGGTACAAGCGTTTAAAAGGCTTTAATGTATTGCATCCAATGGGTTATGATGCCTTTGGTTTACCTGCTGAACAATATGCCATACAAACTGGTCAGCACCCTGCCATAACCACCGAACAAAATATAAAAAGGTACAGGGAGCAATTAGATAAAATTGGCTTTAGTTATGATTGGAGTAGAGAAGTAAGAACCTCTGACCCTAATTACTATAAATGGACCCAGTGGATTTTTATCCAATTATTCAATAGTTGGTATAACCCAAATACCAATAAGGCTGAACCAATTCAAACCTTGATAGATTTGTTTGAAAAAGATGGGTTCAAAGGCAGTGATGATAGTATTTTAACGGGAGGAATGGAATTTGATTACCCAGCATTTACCTCGGAGCAATGGAAAAAATTTAATGAGGCCAACCGCCAAAAAATATTACTTGGATTTAGGTTAGCTTATTTAAGCGAAGCATACGTAAATTGGTGTCCTGCCATGGGCACCGTTTTAAGTAACGATGAAGTGAAAGATGGGGTAAGTGAAAGAGGTGGCTACCCTGTTGAAAGAAAATTAATGAACCAATGGAGTTTGAGGATTACGGCATACTCCGAGCGGTTGTTACAGGATTTAGATAACCTTGATTGGACCGAAAGTTTAAAAGAATCTCAAAGAAATTGGATTGGCAAATCGCAAGGGGCCAGTATCTTATTTAGTATCCAAGATCAGCCATTCAATATAGAGGTTTTTACCACCAGACCAGATACCATTTTTGGGGTGAGCTTTTTGGCCATTGCTCCAGAACATGAAATGCTAGAACAGTTGGTTACACCTGAGAGAATTGATGATGTTATGTCCTATGTGGAAGCCTCAAAAAATAGAAGTGAAAGAGACCGTCAATCAGATGTAAAAAAGGTGAGTGGAGAATTTACCGGAGCTTACGCGCTTCATCCTTTTACAGGACAGGAAGTACCTATTTGGGTAGCAGATTATGTGCTTGGGGGTTATGGAACAGGTGCCGTTATGGGCGTGCCAGCGCACGATGCCAGAGACCATAGTTTTGCATTACATTTTAAGCTTCCTATTCTTCAGGTAATTGATGGCGGTACCAACCATAATTATTTAGAAAGTTCGTTCGATGCCAAAGAGGGAAACTGCGTTAATTCAAGTTTCTTAGATGGTTTGGGAGTAAAAAAGGCTATTAAAAAAGCCATTCAAGAAATAGAAAGCAGAGGCATAGGTAAAGGTAAAACTAATTTTAGGTTAAGAGATGCCATTTTTGGCAGGCAAAGGTATTGGGGTGAACCTATTCCTATTTATTATAAAGATGGAATTCCGTACCCAGTGGATGAAAAAGATCTACCCGTTATCCTTCCAGAAATTGACACCTTTTTACCTACAGAAACTGGCGAACCACCTTTAGGCAGGGCTCGCAATTGGAAATACAAAGGAGAGTATGATTATGAACTTTCTACTATGCCAGGTTGGGCTGGTAGCAGTTGGTATTTTTTAAGGTACATGGATCCTTCCAATTCAACCATGATGTTGGGTAAGGATAAGGCCAATTATTGGCAACAAGTAGATTTATATTTAGGAGGCAGTGAACACGCAACAGGACATTTGTTGTATGTAAGGTTTTGGACAAAGTTTTTATTCGACTTGGGTTTAATACCCATGAATGAACCGGCTAAAAAGTTGATCAATCAAGGGATGATACAGGGAAGAAGTAATTTTGTGTTTAGGGTGGATTGCTTCAAAGGCAAAAACAAGGAATTAAGTTTCTTTGCTTCTAAAAACTACCTAGATTCAAATGAAAACATCAAAAATATTCCCATTTTGTTTGAACAATTTAACAAGCAAAATAATAGTCAAATTGGATTAGATTTTACCAAGATCAATGTAGTGAAGCTCAATGTAGATGTAAATTTGGTAGAAAATGATGTGCTCAATTTAGCTAATTTTAAAACATGGCGAACCGATTTTGCTGATGCTATTTTTGCCTTAGAAGACGGAAAATACCATTGCACTTGGGAGGTAGAAAAAATGTCGAAGTCGAAGTGGAATGTGGTTACGCCAGATTTTATCATTGACCAATACGGAGCGGATACCTTACGAATGTACGAAATGTTTTTAGGCCCATTGGAGCAAAGCAAGCCTTGGAACACCCAAGGAATTGAAGGAGTTCAGCGTTTTTTAAGAAAACTGTGGCGCTTATTTTTTGATGCTGAAGGAAACTTAAATATCAGCTCAGAGGAGCCAAATAAACAAGAATTAAAAAGCCTGCATAAAACCATCAAAAAAGTTGCAGATGACATTGAAGGATTCTCATTTAATACCTCTGTGAGTACATTCATGATTTGCGTTAACGAACTCACAGAATTAAAATGTAATAAGCTGGAAGTGCTCAGAGACCTCACCATCATACTTTCACCTTATGCCCCGCATATTGCTGAAGAATTATGGTTACAATTGGGACAAATGGAAAGCATCACCTTTACCAATTATCCGGTTTTTGTTCCCGAATATTTGGTAGAAGATTCTTTTTCTTACCCTATTTCTATCAATGGAAAGCACAGAACCAACATAGAATTTCCTCTAAATATAGACACAAGTGTAATTGAATCTACCGTGCTTGCCGACGAACTTATATTGAAATGGCTAGAAGGTAAAACACCTAAAAAAATAATTGTAGTAAAAGGAAAAATTGTTAATTTGGTAGTGTAGTTTAGTCGTTGGTCTTTTGTCTTTTGTCTTTTGTCATTGGTCTCAAGCGTCACCCTGAGCTTGTCGAATGGGTTGGCCTGTCGAAGGGGGGTAATTAATATAATATGGAAAATAAAATTGATAGTAAATATGTGATTGAAATAATAATAAGGCTTGTCTTATTATTTGCGGTGCTTTTTTATTGCTTCGAAATCATTCTGCCATTCATTATGCCAGCGCTATGGGGAATCATATTGGCTGTTTCATTGAACCCAATACAGGAATTTTTTGAAACTCGATTTAAAATGAAACCTACCCTAGCCGCAATCATTATTACATTGCTCATGCTATCAATTGTATTGGTTCCTTCGATTATATTCTTTGGTTCGGCCATTGATATTATTTTGGACTGGAAAGCGCATTTTGAGTTAGGTAGTTTTGTGATGCCAGAGGTGCCAAAGTTCATTGAAAATCTGCCAGTAATTGGTAAAAAAATTCATGAGTTTTTTAGCCATTTGAATGAAAATTTAGAGGCATTGATCATTAAAAACCAATCAAAAATTATTGAAATATTTAAGTCGATTATTGGCATTGTTGTTGGAACAGGCGCGAGTTTACTACAATTTGTTTTCTGCATTATTTTATCGGGTGTTTTTTTAGCCATTGGTGATAGAGACAAATTTTCTGGAGAAGTATTCAACCGCATTATTGGCCAAGATGGTAGTAACTATATTGAGCTAATTGTGCAAACTATTAGAAGTGTTGTAAAAGGTGTTCTAGGAGTTGCCATCATTCAGGCTATACTGGCAGGGATTGGTTTGTTTTTAGCGGGTATACCTTTTGCACCAATTTGGACGCTCCTCTGCTTGATTTTAGCTATCGTTCAAATTGGTCCGGGACCTATTTTAATTGGCTCAATTATCTACTTATTTAATGTAGAATCTACCTTGTTTGCCTCTTTATGGACAATCTACTTTATTGGGGTTGCCATTTCTGATAATATCTTGAAACCAATTTTACTGGGAAGAGGCGCTCATGTGCCAATGCTCGTAATTTTTTTAGGTGTAATTGGCGGATTTTTACTCTCTGGATTTATTGGTTTATTTACGGGTGCTATTGTTCTTTCTATAGGATACAAGCTATTTCTGTTTTGGTTAAAATCCGATACCCAAGATTTACATACCATATTAGCAGAAGGTAAAGTAGAAGATAAAGTAGAAGATAAAACAGAAAATATTGCGCCAAAGCCAGACTAGTTAAAAAAGATACCTGGCCTCCATTTTTCCAGTATGAATGATAGGCGCTAAGCCAGACTTTCTGCCATCATAGCTCATATTAATTTGTAAATTTTGTCCTATTCTTTGTTGAAAATTGATGCCCCATAATTGGTTATTTCCTGTGCTCAAACCCTGCAACATATCATAAGCCAATGGACTACTTACATTGCCATTAAATTGAACTTGGTACAAACTGAATTTAAAAGAAATAACCCCAATTTTAACAAATGAATACCTCAGTTCAGCACCCATTTCATCTACCTTACTTTTATCTCCACCTAATTCTGGTAAGTTTACAGATTCGGAATAGGTATAATTAATGCCAACCCGCCATTTTTGTTGAAATTGATACGTGAGTTTAGGCTTCAATTCTTGGTAGGTATATTGGTAATTGTTCTGACTAAAATACTCAGAGCTATATGCCTTTTTTCCTTGATTTACTGCTGCTGCCAACGACCAATTTGCACTTAAATTGAATCTTGCCCCAAGGCTATATTCCATTTTATTTCTGCTTTCAAATCCATTGGTCTGAAGGCTTTTGTTTTGTTGTTGGTTCAAACCGAAATCTAAACCATATTTGGGATTATTGCGGTTAAAAAACAAGGTATTCCTAAACAAAGAATTTAAACTAATTAAGCTACTATCTGCCAATTGAAAATTAACAGCATTGGCAAATACATTAGATTGGCTCAATAATACTTTCCTTTCAATACGCATGGCTGCTTGGTCGCTAAAACGATTAAAGAATGCTTTCCAACCGGTAGCCCTCCTATTCGAAAATGTATTGATATTGAGGGTTTGACTAAACTGTGTATTGTTAACTTTTATTAAGCTTGTTGACGGTAAAAATACTTTAATGAAATTGGCAATATTTTTATCTGCAAATGAAGCCAATTGAAATTCATTTAACTGTTGAAATCCATCTTCATTGAAATCTTTCCAAACATACACACCAAGGCCTGGAGCTACTTCCACATATTGAAAGTCTCTTCGGAGTTCATTGCCCGAACCTAATTGCACATAAGTATTGGCTGTAACAAAACGCTTAAAAAATCCGTAATCATACTCTATCCTACTCAATAAAGTTTGCTCTGGTTTTAAATTATTAACAGCAGAATCTAATAACCTAAAATCTCTGTAAGAAACATCTACATTCAATTTATTGAAATTCTTTTGTAACAAGCCAATACCAGCTTTGGCCTCTTTGGCTAAAGTATAGTCATAAAATACAGCAGCATTTGCTAATTGATCTAAACGAATATTAACCTCTGTAAAATAAGAGAACCTTGTACTATCATTACTTCGCAAAAACAAACCCATTTGTTGGTATCTAAAACTACCTGTTAACAAGCTATCTCCTTTATTGCGAAAGGCACTATTCTCTGCCAATATTTTAGCGCCAACATTCACCTTTTTTGCAATCCTGGTATAAACTAAATTTAAATTCTTTACTTCATTTCCATAAGCCAATAAAGAAGTAGATTCCTTTTGTTTGCCACTTAAAAATTCAAAAGTACCCAATACTTTATTTTTTGTATTGTAAAGGTTTACCCCAAACATATTCCTATACCCAACAAAGCTTCCAGCACCCTCATTGTAGTAACCCAATTGATAATAAATGGAGCCATTATTTTTATGGTTGTATACCATGCGCCAATTTAAAATATGTTCTAACTTACCTGCATTTGGTTCAGCATTATTGTTTAACTGCCTATTCCAAATCCTGTTAAATTCAACATTTCTATACCTTTCAATATACCGAAAATTAAGATCGGTATACTCATAATTAACGGTGCTTTGAATAGTTGCTATTTGCGGTTTAATAGTAAAACTATTTTTAGATTCAACTTTAATGGCATAACCAGCATCATCGCTCTTATTTAATTCACTGTACAAATTTTTATCATAAACACTTCGTCCCAATTCAACAGTTAAATTATGCTCCGGTTTGAACCTAAATTGCGTCCCAATATTTAACAATTGAAGTCTATTAGGTGCTATTAATTGCACATAAGGCTCAAAGTCGCCTTGAGGAATTCCAGCAATGGGCGCAACCCACAAAAACACCCGCCCATTTGCACCACTGGCACCTTGTTTGTAATTGCCTTTGTTTACCCCAACATAGGAAAATCTCACCTCATAAAAAACGCTATCAAGGGAAGCATCTGTGGTATGCACATACACTCCAGCAAAACCCAATGTATCCAATTTTCTATAAAGAATTTTCTTGGTATTAAAAGGTACTACTTTGGTTTCACCCAAATATTTTGCTTGAGCCAAATCATCGCCGGCATTGGCCAAAACCAATTTATCTGTATCATTTAAACTTTGTTGAAAGGGCTGATTTTTATTGTCTTGTTCGGTAAAATAGTTGAGGTAAACCGATGTTTTTTCGGCATCCCATCTGGTATTTACGCCAAAGAGAGTTCGTGCATAATTTCTATCCGAATATTGAAACTCAACAATGATTCTTGAATACTGAGTAATAAGCCTCCGCGCCATAAATACAATTTCACCGCTATTGTAGTCAATGGTATAATCATTTTGCTCTCCCCTAGTTAATTTTTCGCCATCTAAATATACAGCTTCGGTTCCAGATATAACTATAATAAAAACTTCGCCATTTGGACCACCAAGGCGGTACGGACCTTGATTACCCTCTGCACCATTGATAATATTTCTAATAAACCTGCCTCTTGATAAAGCCGCCTGAGCAGCAACTTGTAAGCTTTGTTTTTTAGGTAAGGCAAATTGAGTTTGGGTCATTAAGCCCCTCGACTTCTTATTGTAATTTAAAAAGTAAGAATCAGCGGGCCTTGTCATTAAGTAATCACCTACCACCAATTTGTTTTTATCCTTGCTAAATTGAACATAAACTTGGTCAAAGTCTTGCAGTTCTTGGGTATTTCCTTCTGGTTGAATGGGGTTATTTTCATCGCTAATTGTTGCTAAAATATCTACATCGTTGTTTAACCTTCCAGCTAGCTGAAGGTTGAGGTTGGCATTTACAACTGCATTCTGTCCGTTACCCAAACTTAATCCACGCATGATGCTACCACTGGTTGTTAAACCCTCATTCTTTAACATAGGATCAAACCCACGCTTGGTATAATCATAATTGTATGGATTTACAGATTCTTTAAATTCTGGTTGAATAATATTAGGAGATTTATGCTGATATACCTTGGAAAAAGAATAGTAAACAGCGGCATATTGGATGGTAATGGTTTTGCCTTTGGGTATGTTTAAATTGATGAGCGAATGATGTAAATAATTTACCGTATAATTTACTCCCTCTGTATAATTTGGGATATATACTGTTCCTTTAACCACAATAAATGAGTCTATCAAAATAGAATCTCTATCCAAAATGAAGGTCCGTGTTTTTGTATTTCCACTGTATTGCGCTTGGGCATTCAATGCAAAACAAACAATCAGTATTAGGTATAAATGGCACCTCATTCCAACTCCCTTAACGGTAGCCTTACTATAAAAGTTGTTCCTACCTCAACTTCCGATTCAAATGAAATGCTACCACCCCCGCTTTCAATCATGCCTTTTACTATTGGCAACCCTAGGCCCATGCCAATTACTTTAGTACTAAAATAAGGCATAAAAATCTTTTCCCTTTCGGCTATTGCAATGCCAGAACCATTGTCTTGAACCTCAATTTGTATAAAGCCTTCCAGCTCCATTACCCTCACCTCTACTTTACCCTTTCTATCCTCCGGTACTGCCTGACAAGCATTTTTAATGAGGTTGGTTAATGTTCTATTTAAGTAACTGGCATCATACCAAAGTACAATACCTATTTTATTTTCAAAGATAATTTCACCATCAAAAACTTGTTGTTGTAAGTGAACAATTTCTTCTACCAATTGCGAAACATATATAGGTTCATATTTAGGAGTGGGCATTTTGGCAAAACTGCTAAACTCAGTTGCCAAATCGCTCAAGGTATCAATTTGCGTAATGAGCGTGCGGGTAACCCTTGCAAAGGTTTCTGGCAATTTTTCACTTTTATCATTCCATGCTCTTTCCAAATGTTGCACGCTCAATTTCATTGGAGTAAGTGGGTTCTTTATCTCATGAGCAATTTGCTTTGCAATATCGCGCCAGGCTCCTTCACGTTCACTTTTGGCTAACTTTTCGGCACTTTCCTCAAGTTGATCAATCATTAAATTGTATTGTTTCACCAACTCACCAATCTCATCTTTTCTATTCCAATAAATAGGTTCATTTTTCTGCCCAAATGTGGTTTTAGCCATTTGCTGTTGAATGAGCATTAATGGATAAGAAATATTCCTAGAAACAATCCATGCAATAATTCCAATAACCAAAAACATCAATGCATACAAGTTAATAAAACCAACAATAATGGATGAAATTTCGGTGATTAAATCGGTGCTTTGATAAAAATTAGGTAATTGTGCATAGCCAATCAAACTCTTGTTTTTACCAAAAACTGGTACATAAGCTCCAGTATATTGAAAAGTGGCTATCTCTTCATTTTGCAAATACTGCGATTCTTTTAAATTATTTAAATGATAGAAGGCCTTGGCATTCATCAATGGTGCTATAATACCATCATCATATACCTTCTTAATGGTTGAGGTTAACAACTCTCCTCTTGGACTAAAGAAGGTGATGTCTGTATTGTAAAAATCTGCAATTTGATTGATGCTGGCCTCTGCATCTGTTTGGCGCTTGCTAAAATTTATATCTTGACTTTCATTTTCAATGGCGCTCACCACATTTCTTATTTTCTTTACAAGCTTCTCATTTTGCTTAATAAAATTCTGGTTACTAATAAAATTTATGGTAAAATAAGCAGTAACTCCTAGCGTAATAAAAACAATGAAAAGTATACCTAGCTGTATCCTTGTTCTAATTAAACTCAAATCGGTATCCTTTATAATTAAAAATAAATTTACGTGCTTGTGAATCCAAATCCAAATGGCATTTTTATCGAGCCAACTCTGTTTGACCCAAGCATTGTTAAACAATAAATACATTAAGATAAAGGCAATGAGTATAAAGGTAAAAAAGGTAAACGATAATGAAAATAACCCAAAAGGCTCATACCAAGCTGCATTTTTTCTGCTAACTACTACAAATAATTGTTCGTTCTCTTTAAACAATAAATGGTTATATCCTCCATCCTCAAATATTTCACTTTTACCAACAATATTATTCCAGGTAAAGGTAGTGCGGTAGGCAAAATCACCACTCTGACTCAGTAATCGCATATCTCTGTATATCGAATAACTGTAATTGTGGTTGCGTTTGTAATTGTTTCTAAATCCATCTATCAACAACTCATCAAAGCGGTTCTCATCTTGTAGCAATTTTGGTTGCAAGTGGATGAAAAAATAACCCAAAATCCGGCCTTTATCTCTAATAAGAAATTTTCCTAAATACCCTTTTAAATAAGCATTGTTTTTAAGGAAGTGGAAGTTTTTATTAATGGTTTTTGACCCTAAATTTTTGTATATATAGTCTACTTGGGCATAGTTAAAAACATTTCTAACCTGGTGGTGATTAAAACTTGAATCAAAATCATAAATAGAAATATCATATTTACCCAAATAGCCCGAAAAATATAGCTGTCGTAGCTTTTTTACCAATTGTGATTTTAAGGCAATTGGGTTAATATAATAAGTTCTAATAATTTTATTACTAGCAATATTTTTCTCTACATCCTCTAAAAAATACTCCGCATTCACATCATTTTGCGAGACCAATTTGGCAGCATATAAAAACCTACTCTCCTCCTCTTCAATATTGCTATAGTGGTAAATGGTAACTGAGGTAAAAATACTCAGCATGACCACAATTACAAAGTATTGTTGAAACCTATTTAATAGGCCTTGAATGATATGTTTGTATAATAGAAAAATCAAGACCAGCAAGCTACTAGCGTATGAGTAGGAAGCGTTTCTCTCAAATAAATAATAAACCAAATAAGGATGTAAAAAGTAAAATACCAAACCAACAACCAAAAACTTTTCATAAAAGCCCAATCTCTTATCCATTAATAATTTATACAACCTCAAGGTCATTTGATAAGCTACCAATAAGAGCATAAATGCCAGTAGCAAACCCAATAAAGTGAAACTATTTATGGCATAAATATTTTTTATATCAAAAGAAATCTGAGAGTCGAATACCAAACTTTTAATGCTATCAAAAGCTGCATCTGCAAGCACCATTGTTAGCCATGCCGAAAAGGCTAAACGTATAAATACAATTACCCTATTATTACTTTTATTATAAGAACTATCTCTAATTAAAATTAAAAACCACAACAGCAAACTTACCGAAACAATAAAATCACCTAAAGATGGATGGTAAATGGAAGATGCATAAATATCGGCACTAAATATTTTTTGGCCATAAATAAACACAGGTAATTTATACTTCAAAAACAACCACCTTGCTGCCTGGGTTAATACCAAAAACAAGGTGCTACCTAAATAAAAATAGATTGGAATTAACCACCTACATACTAAATGAAAAAGCCAGGCCGAAATTAAAATATTTACAATAATTAAAAACTGCAGCCATAAAGGAGTCAATTTAGGAGCACCAAAAATCTGAATAGAACACATGTATTTCCCTTTCCTGTCAAAAAGATCATGAAAATCTTTTATGGGAGATGGCGTAAATAAAGCTGAACCTAAAAAACCTAAATCTGGGTTAATATGATTCTGTATATACTGATTCTGGAATTGATAATTGGTTTTGAGCTGATAAAATAAGGCAATTTTATAGGAACCTTTGTGCAAAAACGACACCAAATAAGCACCATTATTGGTATTCAGGTAAACAAATCCATCCTTTAAAGCACCCAGGTACTTGCTAGAATTAACTGTATTATCTGTCCACAATACCAGCGAATCATTCTTAAACAAATGAACCATAAAGTGTTGTTTGGCTGCAACATCTACAAAGTCCATCCATTTTCTACTAACCGTAGCCGTATCTCGCAGGAGTTGGTAAATTAAGTCTTTGCTTTCGGCTTCTTTATCAATAAATACTTGTTGAATCTGCCCATAGTTATTCTGGTCTTGTTGGGCTGTATTTTGGAGTATGCCAATTTCTGTACCCAATAGCAAGGTTAAAAGCACCAAGCTTATTGCAAGCCATAGTATATATTTAACTTGGGATTTCAATAAGCTTGCTTAATAAATTGCGTTTAATTCTAAGTAATTGCCTACATAATCTTGAATACCATTTTCCAAAGTTGTAAAAGGCTGCTCATATCCAATGGCGGTAATTTTTTGCATATCGGCTTCCGTAAAATATTGATACGAATTCCTAATATCTGGCGGAATGGGAATATAATTTATTTTTACAGGTAGGTTCAAGGCAGAAAATATACCCGTTGCTAGGTCGTTCCAAGTTCTAGCTTTGCCTGAACCTAAATTATAAATGCCGCTGTTTTTGCGGTGGTGCATCAAAAACAAACATACATTACATAGGTCTTTTACATAAACAAAATCCCTCATTTGCTCGCCATCTTTATACTCAGGCTTATGACTTTGAAATAAATTCACCTCACCTTTTTGTTTAATTTGATGGTATGCATGCATGATAACACTTGCCATGCGGCCTTTGTGGTATTCATTCGGACCATACACATTAAAGAATTTTAAACCAGTCCAAAAGTAAGGTTGTTGTTCTTGCTCCAATACCCATTTATCAAAATCATTTTTGGATCGGCCATAAGGATTCATTGGATTTAAACTAGGCAGCTGGGCCTCATCATCTATATAGCCAAATTCTCCTTCACCATAAGTGGCAGCGCTTGATGCATAGACCAAAGGAATACCTTCTTGGGTGCAATATTTAAATAAATCCTTGCTAAAATCTACATTCAATTCTTTAAAAATGGCCTCATCCCTTTCACTGGTATCGGTTCTAGCACCTATATGAAATACGAATTGAACTTCGTGTACATTTTGACTCATCCAGCCAAAGAACTGTTTACGCTCAATCTTTGCAGTATATTTTTTGCCAATCAGATTTTTCTCTCTCCCAGCAACCCTGCCAAAATCATCCACCAAAATAAGGTCGTTAAAATTATCGGCATTTAGTCGTGCAACCAAACAACTACCAATAAAACCCTCGGCTCCGGTTATTACAATCATAATAATTCAATAAACAACGAAAGTAAGGAGATTTTCGCGCTTGGCCGAAATATTTTTCTCCCAAGCAAATCTCCTTTCACCCGCACGTAAGGGCGAAAAATCTTTCGGCCTCTCCCTAAGGAAGCATATCATGCCGGTAAACCCCGTATATAAGAAATATCCGGGTAACGCAAAAGGGCGAAAGATTTTTCGCACCTACGAATATCTATTCCCCGAAATATTCGACGAAGTTGTTTTCGGTTTCAATCAATTTGATGCAGTGCAATTGGCCATTTTCAATTTGGGGCTCAATTATTTCCCAAACTGCAACCACAATATTTTCAATAGATGGCATCATGTCTTTCAAGAAATCAACATCTTCATTGAGGTTCTTATGATCCAACTTTTCGGTAACCGAATCTTTGATGATAAGCTTCAACTTCTTCAAATCCATTACCATACCCGTTTCCACGTTGGCAATACCTTTGATGGTTACAAATAACTCAAAATTATGACCATGATAAAACTTATTGGAACATTTGCCAAAGAATGCTTCATTCTCATCCTCTGTCCAATTTTTATTATACAATTTATGCGCCGCATTAAATCGTTCTCTCCTAGTAATGTAAACTATTTTCTGTTTTTCTGCCATGCAGTTTATTAAAAAATCGCCCGCGAAGATAGCTATTGTTTATATTCTAATGCGAATTTGTTTGAAAAGAGCTAAAAATTTCAATAAATATTATCCAAATTCACTTGTAAATTTGGACCATAGCATACCTCTTCCAAACTTGGTATTCTATCAATGATATTCAAAGATTTGAGCTCATTTAAAATAGAAATCATCTGTATTTCATCAATTTCCTCGGTATAGGAATATTCCAATTCGCTAAACCATTGTTTGGCATCCGCTAATTTTAATTGGTAGCGCCAAGCCACCATTTGTGTGGCCTCTTTTTCTCTGAATTTAAGCGAATAGCAAGATTCATTTACAACCCCCAAAACCTTTTTCAATAGCAATGGATCTTCCTCAATAAGCTTATTAGTAGCCACTACCGCAAAACAAGGCCAGGGTGTTTTGCACTCTCCCAAAAACCTAAATTCTCCCCTGTCAACCAAAGGTTTGGTCATGTATTTTTCCCACATAAACACATCGGCCTCATTAGCAGCTAATGCTTTCCGGGCGCCATCCATATTGCCCACCAAAACAAAATCGGTTTCAGGGTTTATGGTTTGACCCAAAGACCTAGCGTTTACAAAAGCCATCAAATGTGAACCAGAACGAAATCTACTAATGGCATATTTCTTACCATTGATTTGATCCAACGAAGTAATACCGCTATTGATGCCTGTATAAATTCCCCAACGCAGAGGTGAATTTACATAAAACTGAATAATTCTACTAGGATTACCAGCCATAATATCGGCCACAATGCCCTCTGTTAGGGTAATGGCAATGTCTAAATCACCATCTCGCAGAGCTTTGCACATGGCACCGGTTCCACCAGGTACATCTTGCCACTGAATGTCTATTCCCTCTTTTGAAAAAAGGCCATTCTCATAAGCCAAATGCCAAGCAAGGTTAAAATGTTCTGGAACACCACCTACCCTCACCAATTTTTTCATACTTTTTTGTTCAAGCAAATCGTCCATACTGTAATGATAATTATTAAAAATTGGCCAAATTAATCTTTCAATTCTTCTCTCGGTTCAAGATAAACAATTATGTTTTCTCCTGATCTTTTTGCTTTGTTTCGTTTTTCTTGATCCAAAGCCAACTCTATAGCCAGATTTAAATCATACCCTAATAGTAAAATAAAGGTATTGATATAAATGAGCATCATGATAACTATTAATACCCCAATTGAGCCATAGACCTTGTTATACGAATTAAAATGATTTACGTATTGGGAGAACCCATAGGTTGTAATTAAGGTAATCAAAGTTGCAAAAATAGCACCAGTACTAAAAAAATTCCAATAACGTTTTTTGGCAGGAGCATAAAAATAGATGGCACCCACAATTCCCAAAACAATAAAACCAACTACTAATAAATTAAAGCTTGCTATTAAAGTTGGAATGGTTTTACTGGGGAAATATTTTACTTTCTCTAAGTATGAAATGAGCACTGTTCCAGTGGTTAACATCAACACCGAAAGCATGATTAAAATGGTAGTAAAAAACGACATGCCAATGGCCACTAGCCTTTGCTTCCAGAAAGGGCGAGTCTCCTTTGAATGACTATATTTATTTAACAAAACCATCAAACTATGAAATCCATTCGAAGAAAAATAGATAGCAGAAATAAAACCCAAAGAAAGTAAGCTACCTCTTTGGTTCTTTAAAATGTCATCTAAAGTTTCTCTGATTGTTTCATATACATTTGGTGGCATTGCTTGAGAAATAATGGAGAGAATTTCGTCTGGCGTATAGGTAAGTGGCAAATAGGCAATGAGTGTAAAAAAGAAAATTACCGTTGGAAACAAGGCCAAGAAAAAATTAAAAGAAAGCGCCGAAGCCCTGGTATTGATATCACTTTTACCAATATTTCTTATAAAAAATTCTAGTACTGCATACAAAGAAACCTCTTTGTTTCCGGGCATACTTATAGCCGCTGTTTTTTTATACAGCCACCTAAAAGGTTTTCCCAAGAGCATCTTTTGACTTTTCATAACCTTATAAAAATAAGCTTAAAGCTTAAAATATTCGCTTATTTTTTCAATTAATATTTTAGGACTACCACAAGGTCGCCCGGTTTTCATATCTATGCAAACCAAAGTTGTTTCGCCCTCATTTAACATTACACCAAGTTCATTGTATACTGCATAAAAGAACTGAATACGAACAGCAGGTAATTCTTTAATGGTGGTTTTTATAGTAAGCAAATCATCGTATTTTGCAGGTTTATGATACTTGCACTTGAGATCCAAAACAGGCATCATAATGCCATTGTCTTCAAACAACTTATAGCTCAAACCTATTAATCGCAAGGCTTCTACCCTAGCCACCTCATAATAGTTAGCATAATTGCCATAATACACATATCCCATTTGGTCGGTTTCAGCGTACCGCACACGCAAAGTTGTTTCTGAACTAAACATATTGTTTCAAAGCCATTTCGGCTATGGTTGATCCTATACTTAAACTCGAAGTAGCAGCTGGCGAAGGCGCGTTTAAAATATGAATGGCATGTTGTTCTTCAATAATTTTAAAATCGTCTATCAAACCGCCAAACTTATCGCAAGCTTGCGCTCTTACTCCTGCTTCGGCAGGTATCAAATCATCTTCTTGTACTTCTGGAATCAATTTTTGTAGGGCTTTAGTAAAAGCTGCCTTTGAAAACGAACGGTGAAATTCGCCCAAACCTGTTTTCCAATATTTGCCCATTACCTTTCTAAATCCAGGCCAAGCCAAAGATTCAAACATTTCTTGCAAATCCACATCACTCATTTTATAGCCTTCTCGCTTAAAAGCAAAAACGGCATTCGGACCAGCCTCTACGCCACCATCAATCATGCGGGTAAAGTGAACGCCAAGGAAAGGAAAACTTGGATCGGGTACAGGGTAAATTAAATGCTTCACCAATGAACGTTTTTCGGGCTTTAGCATATAATACTCACCCCTAAAAGGTATAATACGTGTATCAATATTTTTTTGGGTCAAACCGGCAACCTTATCACTGTATAAGCCAGCGCAATTGATGTATAGGTCGGTTTCAAAATTACGCTGAGCAGTAATAATGGTGGCCGTAGCAGCCGATAAATGAATGTTCTCCACTTTATGCCCAGTATAAATTTCGCCACCCATTTCTTGAACCAATTCCGCTAATTTTTCGCAAACGGCGGTATAATCAATGATGCCAGTATAAGGAACCTGCATACCAGCAACTACGCGCAAATGGGGTTCAATTTCTAAAGCCTCCTCTTGGGTAATCATTTTTATTTGGTTCAAACCGTTTTCCAAACCTCTTTGGTACAATTTGTTGAGCTCGCCAATTTCATCTTGCGAAGTGGCTACCACCAATTTACCGCACAACTCATAAGGAATGCCATAATTATCGCAAAATTCGATGAGCATTTGATAGCCCATAATACAATTTTTGGCCTTTAAACTACCCGGTTTATAATACAATCCACTGTGAATTACCCCGCTATTATGACCCGTTTGATGGGCAGCCACGGCATTTTCTTTTTCAATTATGGCCAGCTTTAAACCTGGTTTTTGTTTGAGCATTTGGTAAGCAGTGGCAAGACCAACTATTCCGCCACCAATAATCACATACTGGTATTTCATGAAACTTAAATCAAGCTGCGAAGATAGCAGAAATTCTGAATAGCTATTGGCGTGTTTAATTAAAATTATTCGGTTTGAACCGAGGCGTAGTTTACTGGAAATTTGGGGTTGGATCTTGGGATTTGAATCTAAGGATGCTTCGCCAAAATGCGCACCATAATGGAAAATATTTTCGTTTTTTTCAGCCTTATACTGGAAAATATTTTATGATTTTGAATCAAAACGGATGGATAATGGAAAATAATTTACCATGCTGGAAGTACCTCATTTGTTGATTTTAATTTGGTAAAAGGTACCTTGATAAAAAGCTTCGATTACTATAAAGCTTTAGATCATCCATTTTCAAAAGCTGCCTATATCATGTTTGTGATAAGTGAGGTTCATCCTTTCCTAGATGGAAATGGCCGCATTGCACGTCTAATGATGAATGCAGAATTAGCTAAAGCTGGTCAATCTAAAATAATCATACCAACAGTATTTAGAGATGATTATATGGGGGCGCTAAAGAAATTAACGAAGCAAGGAAAATGCAACACGTATATAAAAATGTTAAGTAGGACTCATGAATTTAGTGCCAATGTATATGATGAAAAAATGGATGATATGCAAGAATACTTAACAAAATGCAAAGCATTTATTGAAGACTCAGATGTTATTTTGAAAATTGCACCACGCTAATTAAAAAGATTTTAATAAAAAATAATACCTACCTCAGACTCACAAAAAACTACTTTGTTTCGCAATGTGACTTAAGAAGCGAAACCGCGCAAAATTTAAAAGAAAAACACTTAACCTAATCTCATACAAATATGGTCCCAAACAAGGGACCTCGCCTTCGGAAAAACAATAAAATCCAAACCGCACAAAATTTGATGATTACCGCTGAATCAATTCAAACATTTCTGGGATGAGGGTTCAATTGCTTAACTTAACGCTTTGTATACTTCAAAGCTTACATAAAATTAACTTATGTATTGCACTTCCCTCCCCGCTAAATCGAAAACTTTAATCAATAGAAATTCTAACTTTTTGTTGCCATTATTTTATAATTTTCACAAAGGTTATTATAAATTTTTTAATGTTCAAATGCCCAATAAATAGTATACTAAAGTTAATCTAATAACTTTATCACAATGTTTTGTTAAAACACTTAAATACAAGTCACAATAATTTATTGAGTTAAGAAATCAATTGGGTATTATTTAAAATAAAATTTCGTGTAATTGAAAAAAATAAAATAAAATGAAATTCGCACAAATTTTAATTATCCTCCTTCTAACCAGCGCAATAACACCAGCTCAAAATATTGATGTAAAATGGGGAAAAGAAACCAAATCAGATAAGAAACTCGGAATAGGTAGCGTTTTAGGAGGCGATCCCAATGGTTACCTCATTACTAGATATAACATTACGGGAATATTTGGTAAATCTAAAACATGGATTGCAAGACATAACCTAGACCATGAGGTTGAGTATACAATAGAAGTGCCAGACGAGATAAACAATAAAGACATTGCTAGAGAAGGAATGTATAAAGTAAAAGATGAAATTTTTATTTTTAGCTCTCAAAATGATAAAAAAGCAGATATTAATAAACTATACATATCTATTGTTGACAAGAATGGCAAACTAGGGGAAGAAAAATTAATTGATGAAATTTTATACAAAGGAAAAAAAGATAAAGGCGGATTTAATATTCATCATCTCCCGAACTCAGAAAACTTTTTAATTACACATAATGAAGGTTATAGTAAAAAAGGTAACGAAGAAGTAAACTACAAACTATACGATTATGACCTTAAATTAAAGTGGGAGAAAGCTATTGAGCTTCCGTATAAAGATAAAAAATTCGGTATTGGAGGTTATCAAATTGATGAAGCAGGAAATGTATATTTATATGGTACCATGCCCATTAGCAAAGACCTAACCAAGAAAGTTATTTTTGCGTACTACCCTGCTACAAATAAATTAGAAGAAGTGAAAGTGGAGTTTGGGAAGGCCTACCGCATATCGGATTTAAATTTTGCTTATTCCAAAGGTGAACTTCAATTTACAGGTTTTTACTAGGACAAGAAAGGTGGGATTCAAGGTGTGTTTATTACAAAAATTAACGCCAAAACATTAAAAACAGAACTAGAAAAAACAATCCCGTTTTCTAAAAAAGATTTGCTACTGTTTACAACAGAAAGATCAGCCAAAAAAGGTAAAGGGATATTGGCAAACTTTGATGTTAGACAAATTTTAGTTAAAGAAAATGGCGACTTTTTTATTATTGGAGAGGCATATCAATTGGTAATTACAACCTACCGCGACCCAAAAACTGGAGCTTCTAACACAACTTACACCTACTATTACAATGATATTATGGTGGTAAGTTTATCAAAAGATGCTGAAATAAACTGGGTTCAAAAAATACCAAAGAAACAGACCAGTCAGAATGATGGTGGATACTACTCGTCATACGTTTTTGTATACGATGAAAATAACCTTTACATGATGTTTAACGACAATCTTAAAAATCTTTCACCTAAAACAAAACCAGAGAAAAGGGGAACCTACTATGCCTCAACCGGTAAACCTAAAAAATTAGTAGTAGCATTGTCAACGATTAATCAAAAAACAGGTGAATTTTCATCAGAGATTTTCTTCAAATCAAAAACAGATGGTAAAGCAGTGTTTGTTCCTAAATTCAGCCAAAAACTAAACGACAAGCAAACCCTTATTTATGCTGTAAATGGTAAAACATATCGGTTTGGTGTAATCACAGTTAAATAATTTTAAATGTGTTAGTAAAGATTAGGTTTTACCAAAAAAATATGATAAGATATAATACCATTGCTTTCTTGCTGATTATGCTCTTGCTATCAAGTTGCGCAACACTACTTGATGAAAAAGGACAAAAAACAAAAGGAATATTTATTACAAGTAATGTCCCTGATGCAAAAGTTTTTAATAGCAAAAATCAGCTTATTGGGACAACTCCTTTTCTTTATAATCCAAGTAAGAGCATAGGACTACAAACCTTAACCATAGAAAAAGATCAATACGAATCACAAAAAATAACAATTGAGAAAAAAGAAAAAGCTGGTTTTGCCTTTTTAGATGCAATGCTTCTTTGTATACCCTGCTTAGTTGATTATCCAACAGGTAATATCTACACCTATAACCAAGATAGTTTTTCTTTATACTTAAAGAGAATTTATGACAAAGATGTTGAACGCGTTAGTTTTGTTTTTGAAGAAACCGATTGGAATGTAGCAGATGGATCTATAATAGGTAAAAGCATGAATGATGCCGTGTACTTCAAAAAATCATCTTATGCATCCTATCTTTACAAATCTATATCGTGCGATGGTCAAAATTACAATAGGTATAAAATTATAAATTGTAACGAAGATTTATCGCGACAAAATACGCTCCTTATTAATGCAAACAGCATTTTAATTAAACCTATCGTAACCAACCTTAGAACCAAATTTTTTAAAGAAAAAGGTGTTTATTATACAACGGTAAATGCAACTGTTACGTGGAGTTTCTCAAAACGCTCAGGTAAGATAATAAAAGAAGTACAACAAACCATAGTTAAGAAAAGTGATCGTGCTGATACCAAAACTCTACTCGCAAGAGGAATGAGTGAAGCACTATCAAAAATCATAGATAACGATACCAATTATAATTTATTTATAGCGGAATCTAAATCGACTCAAGAACAAGAAAATCTTTTTAATGAAGTAAAAATTGAACCTAATAAAACACCAACCTTTAATAAAAATAAAGACTTAATAGGCTATTTAATGAAGGGTGTGGTAACGATTAAACATGGCGATGGACATGGCAGTGGTTTTTTCATCTCCAATGATGGTTATATGATAACAAACTATCACGTTATAAAAGATAAAAAACAGGTTGATGTGCAGCTGAACGAATCGATTACATTAACCGCAGAATTAGTTCGAGGAGATGAGATTTATGATGTGGCACTGTTAAAAGTAAGCGGTCAAAATTTCAGAGGACTTGCACTCATCAATTCAGACTCTGCGCAAACAGGCGAAGATGTTTTTGCCATTGGTACACCCAGTGATATTTCTCTAGGTCAATCCGTTACCAAAGGAATTATAAGCGGTAAAAGAAAGATAGGTGAAAAAATATACCTTCAAACTGATGTATCAATAAATAGCGGAAACAGTGGTGGCCCATTACTAAATGAAAATGGCGAAATTGTTGGCATGGTAACCATGAAAATGGTTGGTGATGGCATTGAAGGTATTGGATTTTGCGTTCCTTCTAACACAATTATGGAAAAGCTAAATATAAAAATACAACCTAAGAAATGAAAAAAAATCTAATATTCATCCTTTTCTCAATAATAGCGTTTAATTCATTTGCGCAGAAAAGAAACAATATAAAATTAATTGGCTTTGGTTTCGATACTTGGACTAGTAAAGATAATTACCGTGGGATAACCTATACAGACGAATTCGTGAATAGTAGTAGCCGATTTTGTTATATAATTGGCTACGAAAGGTTAATTGGCAGCAGGCTTTCAGTGAGCGGAACATACAACCGTATATTTGGGTCAAACGAATATGAATTTATCAATGAATACTCATCTCTACCTGAATATACACCAGAAATAATACCCAACCAAATATTTTATAGAGGCTTATACACCTCGTCAGGATACACGTTTGGATACGAAACCAAATATTTCTTTAACGAGTTTGACGAAGATGGGGCCAATAGCCTGTTTATTGGATTTAATTACCAAAACACAAAATTTAAAGAGGAATTAAGCGACGTTCAATATGAGATATTACCCGCATCCTCATTCAATAGTAATTATACGAAACCAAAAAACTATTCACCTAGAGATTATTCAATAAACAGGTTGGGCGTAAAATTAGGGGTAACATCCACTGGTTACCTATCTAGCGAATTGGCTGTTGGTATGTACCTAAATATGCCAACTGGTTTTAATGATGTAGCATGGCAAACACCTGTGGAAATAAATCCATTAAGCTTTAATTTAACTTGGGTGTTTGGAGTGCCATTTTAAATATGAAAATAAAGAGACATGGATAATCATATCCATGTAGGAAAGATTTTAATTAGAATAAAATAAAAAGGCTTGGCTCAAATAGGAGGCCAATAAAAAAGTGCCGCATTTGGTGAAAACTTAATTATAGCGATTAGCAAACCAAGCAAGAACAATTTTTATTGCTCTTGATCCTTTCTTTTTGGGCCAATAACAAATGTTCACGGATTTCAGGAAATTGTTTGCCACAGAATACTTTATGTGAAGTTAAATGTTTCAATGAATGAGGTGCCCTCACCTAGTTGTATTGGTGAATGATTGTTCACTCAAATAGTGTTTTATTTTTATATATAATTTACTATATTTGTATCACAAATCATTCAATAAAATAAATTATAGTACATTATGACTGATAAATCATACAATAATTGGGTAACTATGAGTGATGATGCTTTGGCAAAACAAATTGGTGCATTTATTAAACACTGCAGGCTAGAGCAAAACAAAACACAGGGATTTGTGGCAGAATCCGCTGGTATTAGTCGTTCCACCCTCAGTTTATTGGAAAGGGGTGAATCTGTTACCTTGGCCACCTTTATTCAGGTGATGAGAGTTTTAAAGCAGTTGCAGGTAATGGATGCATTTGTTGTAAAACAACAGATTAGTCCACTAGCATTAGCCAAAGCAGAGAAAGAGCAACGCATAAGGGCAAGAAATAAAAAGATAAACAAAACTGAATCACGTGATTGGTAAAAAATGAACACAACATTTGTTAAAATATGGGGCGAATTGGTTGGCGCAGTAGCCTGGGAAGAAGATATTGGCTTGGCAACATTTGAATATGATGCTGCATTCAAGCGAAAAGGATGGGATTTAGCACCTTTGCAAATGTCTGTTCATGAACCCAAAAGCAATTTCAGCTTTCCTGCCTTGCGAAAAAAAATCGACCCCGATTTAGATACTTTTAAAGGTTTACCTGGACTTTTAGCTGATGTGCTACCCGATAGGTATGGCAATGAATTAATCAACTTGTGGCTATCGCAAAATGGTCGGCCAATAAACAGCATGAACCCAGTTGAATTACTTTGTTTTATTGGCACAAGAGGAATGGGTGCTTTGGAGTTTGAACCAACTACCTTAACAGAAAGCAAAAGAACATTTTCTCTGGAAATAAACAGTTTGGTATCCATTGCTCAAAAAATGCTGTCGAAAAAAGAATCGTTTGTAACCAATTTAGCGATAGATGAAGAAAAGGCAGTTTTGGAAATTCTAAAGATTGGAACCTCTGCTGGCGGAGCCAGACCCAAAGCAGTAATTGCCTATAATGAAAAAACTGGGGAGGTAAAATCGGGTCAAACCAATGCACCAAAAGGTTTTGAACACTGGCTAATTAAATTAGATGGTGTAAGTGATATACAGTTAGGATCAAGCAAAGGGTTTGGCCGTGTTGAAATGGCCTATTACAATATGGCCATTGCTTGTGGAATAAACATGATGCCTTCTAAATTGTTAGAAGAAAATTTTAGGGCTCATTTTATGACCAAGAGATTTGATAGAGATGGCGGTTCAACCAAACACCACATTCAAACTTTTTGCGCAATGCAGCATGTAGATTTTAACCAGGTAAATAGTTATAGCTATGAGCAACTATTTCAAACCATGCGCGAATTAAACCTGCCCTATCCAGATGCTGAGCAGCTATTTCGCAGAATGGTGTTTAACGTTTTAGCAAAGAACTGCGACGACCATACCAAAAACTTTGCATTCAGGTTAAAAAAAGATAGCAATTGGGAATTGGCTCCTGCCTATGATATTTGCTATGCATACCGCCCCGGTAGCACTTTGGTAAGCCAACATGCATTGAGCATTAATGGCAAGCGCACAAATATTACACGTAACGATCTTTTAGCAATTGGTAAATCTATAAAAAACAAAAAAGCTGCCGACGTAATTGATGAAATAAGTAATACCATAAGCCTCTGGAAAACCTTTGCAGATGAGGTTAAGGTATCGCCTCAACTCCGCGATGAAATTGACAAAACATTGATCAGAACACTAAAATAGCGATAAGACAACTATTTATTAATCCAACTTTCATTCAAATTATATTAGTACGACTTTAAAAAGAACTATGAGATTTAAATAATTTATATTTTATTGCATTCAAATTAACACCTATGAAAAAATTACTCCTATTGTTTTTATGGCTGAGCATTTCTGCTTATGCTAAAGCACAAATAGGTTTGAACCTAGCTTATACCAAGCCCAGTGGCGATTTTGGCTATTTATTTAAACCAGCCCAAGCCTATGGTTTAGTATTTTATAGTTCTACGCTCGACGAGCGTTTTCAGCTTTCTTATGGGCTAAGTTTTGCTAACTATAAAGCCAGACGCGACACCTTTTTTGCTTATGGAATACAAGGCGGCGGAAGTGGAACAAAATACTTACCTGCCTATGAGGTTTGGAATAGTTATTATATAATCTCTGCGCGTGCACAAGGAGATTATTTAATACTCGACAAAGATTTTACGCCAACTATTGGTTTAGGATTATTATTCAATACAGCCGTGTATAACCGCGATTCGGAATTAAAAACGGTGATTAACCAAAGCGAAATTAACAACGATTTATTTATAGGATATTTAGTTAAAGCTGGTTTGTTATATCGCATCAATGACACTTATCAAATTAAACTCAATGGAGGCAGAGTGCGGTCTAGAAGTTTTATTACAGGCGTAAATCAATCATATTACAACATGGAACTAGAGTTCACAATTGATTTTCAAGAACTATGAAAAAACTATCCCATATAATTGGTTTGGCAATATTTGTGTTTACCCAAACTTCTTGCTTAAAGCAAGATTTAACCAAAGACTTTTCAGATTACGATCCCATAGTAAAAATGGACAGTGTAAGCTACCCTGGCGATGGTACAGCAGGATTCTATGGCCATATAGAACGCATTGGAAGTGCAGACATTGAAGCGCTTGGTTTTTATTATGGTAATGAAGCCTTTGTAAATGAACTGAGCAATCAAATTTTGGTTCAACCCACCAATAAAAATTTTGTAACTTGGGTAGATGATTTAATTCCAGATTCTACTTATACCGTGGGTTGTTTTGCAGCCAATAGGTATGGGTCGTCAACGAGCATAATAAGCACAAAAGTTCCATTTCCTGAACCAATAACTGCTCCTTGCACCATTGCCGAAGGAACGCTAAATTTCTTTGGATCAAACAGCAGTACTAGAAGTGAATATGCCAACTTCCGAAACTCAGGCTATGAAATAGAAGCAACCAGCACTACCAATAGTGGTTTGATACAACTAGCTATAATGTTTGTAGATAAGCCTGTAAATGGAAAGTATACCATTAACTCTTTTCAATACAACCAAAATAATAAGAAAGCCATTTTAATGAAGGTATTGTTCGGTGGTCAATATTATTTTTTCAAAGATGGAGATGTGGTATATATAGAGCAATTGAAAACTGGCCTCAACCATTACCGCGTTACTTTTTGCAATTCTTCATTTACTTTTGGCTCCTCCACCACCATTGTTTGCAAAGCCCATTTTGTAACGCAATAGTTATTAATTACCGATTGCCCAATAATTCTTAAACCTCAGGGAATTAAGCTTGCAAGATTTGGATTGAAACTTTCTTCTTATAATCACTATAGGGTTTTAAAACTAACTTTAAAAACATTAACTAGCCCTATAATTAATTTGATAACAAATGAAATCTATATTTAAAACACTATCATTTTATTTTTGAATATGTCTATTGGTAAAATACTTTTCAATTTATCCCTATTGCCCATCTTTTTTCTCAGTCAAACAAAGGCCCTTGGACTTGATAGTTTGAATTCAACTGATCCTCACAAATTGGGCCTAAGTGTGCAAGCCCACGAGCCTGTTTTATTTCATTTTCGACCCAACAACGAAACCGGATTTAAGTATTGTGGTTTCATTAACATCACAGAGTTCGGAATTGCAAATGGGGTTGGCTCTATAATCGTTCAGAATTATTCAGAAGAAAATGATATTAACATGGTTAGTTTTAGAACGGTTAATGGTTATCAGTTTAACTATGTTTTTTCTCTGGGTTTAGGCATAGGCATTGAATCTTATACTAACAAAACAATCTTGTTACCTGTTACCCTCGATGCCAGGTTTGCTTCCGGAGAAGGCAAATGGGGATGTGTATTTAATATCAATGGAGGTTATGCATTTAATACCGGTTTTGTTGTGCATCCAGCCATAGGCTTTAGGAACTATATTTCAGAAAAAATTGCCCTTGTAGGTAACCTGGGTTACAAATTGCAGCAAGCACAAGTAACAAACAACACATATTCTTATAGCCCATATAGTTATAGCTCAAATGTTTCCAAACAAAAAAACTTATTAAATTTCATTACCCTAAGTGTAGGATTATCCTTCTAATAAAAATGTCCCGACACATAGGGAGAATCGCGGACTATATGAAACTGGATAAAATATCAAATGAGACTAAGCCTCTAATAGAACTGAGTTACGCTTTACATTTTCTGATAGTTCGCTCCAACCTCCTATTCATTTTTCTGCCCTAGTTTGTTGATTTGTAAACTTATTAGTTCTGCTAAATATTTGACCCCATCGGGGTCACATGTCTATAGCAAATCAATATCCCTATAAACATGCGACCCCGATGGGGTCGAATCTAAATCCATCTTATTGTTCTTAAATTTCATGAATAAAAAAAACCACCGAAATTCGGTGGTTTTTTGTGGAGGCAC
>Ga0209550_10000808_pt1 | contig 30008 bp, 38 predicted proteins | sample LauGreSuBDMM15SN_2_FD_187567 | JGI IMG/M metagenome (GOLD analysis project Ga0209550, IMG submission 187567) | Freshwater lake microbial communities from Lake Michigan, USA - Su13.BD.MM15.SN (SPAdes) (version 5) | ecosystem: Environmental > Aquatic > Freshwater > Lake | place: Lake Michigan... | reverse complement strand
GGCGGGAGAGTTGGCGGGCGTCGAGGAGTGGGAAGAGCGGAGGCGACATGGACGTAGGTTTGGCGAGACGCGGCGCAGGGCGAGCGGTAACGCCGAAAGTCTCGTCGTAACCGGACTGACACTCGACACAGGCCAGCATGGTCCGCTATAACATCAGGCATGAATCTATCTCGAATCTGTGGCCGAGTGTGCGTTGCAATGCTGGTGATTATCGCGGCGGTGAGCGTCCGGGCGGCGGACTACGATGTCGTCGTGTATGGCGGCACGGCGGCGGGCGTGACGGCGGCGATGCAGGCGAAGGCGATGGGCAAGAGCGTGATCATCGTTGGGCCGGACAAGCATCTGGGTGGCCTGACGGCCGGCGGACTGGGGTGGACCGACACGGGTAACAAAGCGGTGATCGGTGGGTTGGCGCGGGAGTTTTATCACCGCGTGTGGCGGCACTACGACGGGGCGGACGCGTGGCGTTGGCAGAAGAAATCCGAGTATGGCAATACGGGGCAAGGAACGCCGGCGATTGACGGCGTGCAGCGGACGATGTGGATTTTTGAGCCGAGTGTGGCGGAAAAGATCTTCGAAGATTTTGTGCGGGAAAATAAAATCACCGTGATTCGCGATGAATGGCTAGACCGCGCGAAGGGTGTGAAAAAGGACGGAGCGCGGATCGTGGCGATTACCATGCTGAGCGGAAAGACCTACGCGGGAAAAATGTTTATCGATGCCACCTACGAGGGAGACCTCATGGCTGCGGCCGGTGTGCGGTATCACGTCGGGCGCGAGGCAAATGCCGTCTACGGCGAGGAACACAATGGGGTGCAGACGGGCGTGCTGCATCACCGGCATCACTTCGGATATTTGAAAGAGAAGATCAGTCCCTACGTCGTGCCGGGCGATCCGAAAAGCGGGGTCTTGCCCCGGGTGAGCGCGGCCGATCCGGGGAAATTTGGCGAGGGAGACTCCAAGGTGCAGGCCTATTGTTACCGGATGTGTCTCACGGACGTACCGGAGAACCGGATTCCGTTTGTTCGGCCAGCAGGCTACGACCCGAAACAGTATGAACTGCTCGCGCGCATTTATGCGGCGGGCTGGACGGAGACCTTCGGGAAATTTGACCCGATTCCAAATCGCAAGACGGACACGAACAACCACGGGCCTTTTTCGACGGACAATATTGGGATGAACTACGACTATCCCGAGGCGAACTACGAGCGGAGGAAGCAGATTTTGAAAGAGCACGAAACCTATCAGAAGGGCTGGCTTTACTTCATCACGACCGATCCGCGCGTGCCGGCGGACGTGCGGGCAAAGATGAGCACGTGGGGTCTGCCGAAGGATGAGTTTAAGGACAACGGCGGTTGGTCGCACCAAATCTACGTGCGCGAGGCACGGCGGATGATCGGCGCGTATGTCATGACTGAAAATGAGCTGCGGAAAAAGAAACCGACGCCGGAGTCGGTGGGCATGGGTAGCTACACGATCGATTCGCACAACACCCAGCGTTATATCACGCCTGAAGGGACTGTGCAGAACGAAGGCGACATCGGGGTTTCCGCGGGCGGTCCTTACGAAATCGCGTATGGATCGCTCGTGCCGAAACGTGGTCAGGCCGAAAATTTGTTGGTGCCGGTGTGCCTCTCCAGTTCGCACATCGCCTTTGGGTCCATTCGGATGGAGCCCGTGTTCATGATTCTGGGACAGTCGGCGGCGACGGCAGCGGTGCTCGCGATCGACGCGAAGATCGCGGTGCAGGATGTGCCGTATGCCCAGCTGCGCGAGCGCCTGCTGAAGGACGGGCAGATCTTGAGTTATAAGGCGGAACCGGCGGCGGAAGCGGGTGCAGAGAACACAAAAAAGAGGAAGAAGTCCGAGTGAGCGAGTTGGTGTGCGCTAGCCCGACCTCGAGGGATCGACTATCCCGCAAACCATTATTGTTCGCAAGTGAGTGACTCAGCGATTCGGTTTTGGCGTCGACTCGTTAGCGGCATATACCAGCGAAGACTTTTATCCTTCGGCCCGGGGATTTTTCCCTGGGAAATCATCGGGGACGATGTTTCTGCAGACAACAGCTGTGGCACTACCCCAAAAGCCCGCGCCCAAGTTTTGGGTGCGTTTGTCGCACCAGGCGCTGCCGCCCCTCGAAGGTGTCACCGGCCATTTCGGGAAAAACTCTTCGGACTCTCCAGCGTTGCCCCACGGCTCCTCATCCAGCCCGTTAGACCCCAGCGTTGAGAATTTATTTGGGCTGAAGTTCTGCTCCTCTGCCCGGCGCTTGCAGGGCCGCCCCGAGTATTTCTAATTTTATGCCAGAAAGTTCTTGCCGAGTTTTCCGTGGGCAGTAGGGTCCTCCTCTTTTCTCCAATTCTCTCTCTGTAATTCCGCTTCACTCGTATGCCAACAATCAACCAATTAGTGCGCAAAGGTCGCCGTAGGGTGCGCATCAAATCGAAGTCGCCCGCGCTAGACGGTAACCCTTTTCGTCGTGGCGTGTGCGTGCAGGTGATGACCCGCACTCCGAAGAAGCCGAACTCCGCTATCCGCAAGGTCGCCAAGGTGCGCCTGACGAATGGCAACGAAGTAATCTCTTACATCCCCGACGAGGGCCACAACCTTCAAGAGCACTCTATCGTGCTTGTCCGCGGCGGCCGCGTAAAGGATCTCCCTGGCGTGCGCTATCACATCGTGCGTGGAACTCTGGACGCTACTGGCGTCGAAAAACGTCGGCGTTCCCGTTCTAAATACGGTGTCAAACGTCCGAAGGCTGCCAAGTAACCCGCGTCTTATCTAACACTATTTCGTCATGTCACGCCGTCACAGAGCCGATAAACGTCAAGTCGTTCCAGATGCCCGCTACAAGAGCCCACTCGTAGCGCATCTCGTCAATGTCATCATGAAGAGCGGCAAGAAGAATCTTGCCCAGCGCATCGTCTACGGCGCGTTTGAAAAGGTCTCCGAGAAACTCGAAAAAGGTGATCCAGTTGATTTGCTCCTCGGCGCGTTGGAAAACGCCCGTCCTCGCCTTGAGGTAAAGAGCCGCCGCGTCGGTGGTGCGACCTACCAGGTGCCAATCGAAATTTCGTTTGAACGTCAGGAATCTCTTGCGCTTCGTTGGATCGTCGCTGCCGCTCACGGCCGCAAGGGCGTGACGATGAAGGACGCGCTCGCAGCCGAGATCGTTGATGCCTACAATAACACTGGTGGCGTCGTGAAGAAAAAGGAAGACACTCATAAGATGGCCCAAGCCAATCGCGCCTTCGCCCATCTCCGCTGGTAAGGTCAGTCAATCAGCCCTCTTCTCATGTCTGCTTCAGCCGCACCTGCCATTCTTGTCGTCACCGACAAGGCAAACATTTCCTCCGTTAATTCGAAGGACCGTCCGTTTCCATTGGAATGGACCCGCAACATCGGTATCGCCGCGCACATTGATGCCGGCAAGACGACAACGACCGAGCGCATTCTCTTTTACTCCGGTGCTGTGCACAAAATGGGCGATGTCCATGAGGGCAATACGGTCACCGATTGGATGGAACAGGAGCGCGAACGTGGCATTACCATCACCGCTGCCGCTATTTCCTGTGCATGGAACGCTTCGTGGGGCCCGTGGCAGGGGATCAAGCAGCGCATTAATATCATCGACACTCCTGGCCACGTTGACTTTACGGCCGAGGTCGAGCGTTCACTTCGCGTCTTGGATGGTGCGGTCGCAGTATTCTGCGCAGTCGCCGGCGTTCAACCGCAGTCTGAGACGGTGTGGCGTCAGGCGAACAAATACAAAGTTCCGCGCGTCGCATTCATCAATAAGATGGACCGAACGGGAGCTGATTTTTTCCGCGCTGTCTCCGAGATGCGCGAGAAGCTTAAGGCGAATGCCCACCCGATCTTTTTGCCCATCGGTAAGGAAGAAAATTTCACGGGTCTCATCGATCTCGTCCAAAACGTGGCCTATTCATTCGATGAAAATCCGGATGATTTGCTCGGTTTGAATCCGGTAACGATGGCGATTCCCGACAACTTGGTCGCTCAGGCTAAGGAATATCGCGACAAGCTCATTGAGGCTGTCTGCGATTTCGATGATGTAATCGCCGAAAAATATCTTAACGGACACGAGATTTCCGTGCCTGAGCTGTTGCTTGGTGTCCGCAAGGCGACCATCTCCCTCCAGTTTACCGGCGTTATCCCCGGTTCAGCTTACAAGAAAAAAGGTGTTCAGCGTCTGCTTGATTGCGTCGTTAATTTCTTGCCGAGCCCGATCGACGTTCCGCCGATGCAAGGCTTGGACACCGACGGAAAAGCCGTCGAGGCCGTCGTCAACGACAAAGCCAAACTCGCTGGACTCGCCTTCAAGCTTTGGAATGACCCGTTCGTGGGTCGCCTCGTGTTTTTCCGCGTCTACACTGGCACGCTCCCACGTGGAATGCCCCTGTATAATCCGCGCACCCGTCGCACCGAACGCGTTTCCCGCCTCGTCCTGATGCGAGCGATCGAGCGCGAGGAAATCGACATGGCGTATTCGGGTGACATCTGTGCCGTCGTTGGAGTTAAAGACGTCATCACTGGCGATACGCTATGTGACGAGGATTTCGACATCCGCTTGGAGCCGCCATCCTTTCCTGAGCCTGTTATTTCGATGTCGATCGAGCCCAACTCGAAGGCCGACCAAGAAAAGATGGGCACTGCACTCCAGCGCCTCGTCGCCGAGGATCCCACTCTCCGTGTCAAGACGGACCAAGACACTGGTCAAACGATTCTCGCCGGCATGGGCGAGCTACATTTGGACATCATTCGCGACCGCATGAAGCGCGAGTTCAAGGTCGAGGCGACGGCGGGTAAGCCACAAATTGCCTACCGCGAAACCGTCAAGACGTCGTCCGACGGCGAAGGAAAGTTCATCCGCCAGTCCGGTGGTAAGGGCCAATATGGTCACGTCTGCATTAAGATGGAGCCGGCTGAAAAGGGTAAAGGCGTCGAGGTCATCAACGAGACCGTTGGTGGATCGATCCCCAAGGAATTCATCAAGCCCGCGACCGAAGGTATCCTCGAAGGTGCCAACAATGGCGTCGTGGCTGGATTCCCGGTGGTTGATGTGATCATCCGGATCACCGATGGCTCCTTCCACGAGGTCGATTCGTCTGAGCTCGCCTTCAAAATGGCTGGAATCTTTGCGTTCAAGGACGCGATGAAACAAGCTACTCCTATTCTCCTAGAGCCGATCATGGCCGTTGAAGTCACCACTCCTGAGGAATACCAAGGCGATCTCATGGGTGACATTAATCGTCGCCGCGGCCAGATCCAAGGCATGGAGAACAAGATGGGCGCCTGTATCATTACCGCGCACGTGCCCCTCGAATTGCTTTTCGGCTACGTCACCGACATTCGCTCGCTTTCCAAAGGCCGTGCCAGCGCTGGTATTACACCATCGCACTTCGAGCAGGTTCCAAATTCGCTCTTGGCCAAGATCGTCGAGACCAACGCTAAGGGCCCAGCCCGCACTTAAACATCGTTCTTTTTTCGCTATGAAAGGCCAACGCATCCGCATTAAACTCCAAGGCTTCGACTATCGAGTCATCGACCAGTCCGCCCAGGATATCGTCGAGACCGCCAAGCGCTCCGGCGCACGAGTCTCCGGCCCCATTCCGTTGCCCACCCGCATCGAGAAACTCTCTGTCAACCGCTCCCCGCACGTGGACAAAAAATCCATGGAGCAGTTTGAGACGCGCACGCACAAGCGTCTCATCGACATTATTGAGCCGACCGCCCAAACCGTCGACGAACTCAAGAAACTCAACCTACCGTCCGGCGTGGACATCACTATCAACGTCTGAGAACGCTCTCTTAACTTTCAACGTTAGCAGTTGCCTGTGTGCCCTTCGTGGCACCGCCAGGTTTCATCTAATGTAGGTCGTTAAACGGAAATCTTTCCACCTACCACTTAGCCCATGATCTCATCGCTCCTCGGCAAAAAAATCGGGATGACGCAGGTCTACGACGCTCAAAACGTCCTAGTTCCCGTCTCCGTGGTCGAAGCCGGACCCTGTTCAGTCGTCCAGGTCAAGACCCTCGAAACTGATGGCTATCACGCCGTCCAAATTGGTTTCGCCACCAAGAAACCCAAGAACACCGCAGCCGGTGAATTCGGTCACGCCCAGAAGGCTGGCCTCGAGGTCGCGCCTCGCGTCCTGAGTGAAGTCCGCCTCACGGTGGCTCCGACTCTTAAGGTTGGCGATATCGTAACGGTTGCGACCTTCACTGAAGGTCAACTCGTCGATGTCTCTGGTACCAGTAAGGGCAAAGGTTTCCAGGGTGTCGTCAAACGCTTTCGCGTCGCGGGAGGTCCCGCTACGCACGGCTCGATGTTCCATCGCCGTATCGGCTCGGTCGGTATGCGCCAGACCCCTGGCCGCGTCTGGAAGAACCAAGCGATGCCCGGACACATGGGCACTGATTCCCGCACGGTTCAGAATCTGCGGGTCGTCAAGATCATCGCCGAGAAGAATCTCATTCTCGTCAAGGGCGCGATCCCCGGAGCCAACGGCGATGATGTCGTCGTTCGCTCTGCCATCAAGGGCCAGCGCGCGCTTCCCGCGATCGCCGCTCCTGTCGTCGCCGCTAAAGCTGGTGCGAAGCCAGCCGCGAAGCCCGTCGCCAAGCCTGCCGTCAAGAAATAACCCGGAAATCCAGACATGAAACTCACTGTTTATAGTTCCGACGGCACGACCAGCAGCGAAAAAGATTTCGCCAACATCCCCACATTTGAAGGCGACAAAGGCCTCCAAGCTGTGAAGGAAGTCATCGTTGCCATCAATGCCAACAACCGCCAAGGCACGCATTCCACCAAAACTCGCGGCGAAGTTCGCGGCGGTGGCAAGAAGCCCTGGCGTCAAAAGGGTACCGGTCGCGCCCGCGCCGGTTCCATCCGTTCTCCTCTGTGGGGTGGTGGTGGCGTCGTCTTCGGTCCCAAACCCCGCGACTATTCTAAGAAGATCAATGGCAAGGTCAAAGACCTCGCTTTCAGTCGGGCCCTCTTTGATCGAGCGATTGCTGGGGAGATCGCAGTGATCGAGGCGTTCGTCGCTGCGCCCGCGAAAACGAAGTCGGTCGACGTGATCCTTGGTCGCATCTGCGCGAAGGGTAAGTTGCTGTTGGTTGACGCTCCGTTTGCGGTAGCGACTGCCCGCGCCGCGCGCAATATTGAACGCGTTTCCCTGCAGGATGCTTCGAAGCTCAACACGCTTGATCTTGCTCAATACAAGAAAATCATCGTCAGCACCAAGGCGCTCGAGACCATTCTCGCCCGCGTCAATGGAGGAAAGAACTAATGAACGCCGATAAAGTTCTCAAATTCGTACGTCTTTCGGAAAAGTCTAACAAGCTGAGCTCATTGCTTGGTCAATATACCTTCGAGGTCTTCAAGGATGCGAATAAGCATCAGATTGCCCAGGCGGTTGAGCAAACCTTCAAGGTCACTGTGCGTCGGGTTAATACCATGACGATCCGAGGTAAAAACAAGAAGAGCCGCGTGGGCCGTCCCAGCATTGGTTCAGATTATAAGAAGGCAATCGTCACCCTCAAGGCTGGCGATAAAATCGAGCTCGTCTAACCCGAACTCGGCTCATCCGGAGAACACCCACCATGCCAATTCACTCATTTCGCCCGCTTACGCCATCCGGCCGCTTTACCTCCCTTAATATGGAGAAGGGGCTCTCGAAGGAGCGCCCACAGCGCGCCCTGACGGAGAACAAACACAAGACCGGCGGCCGCAACGTTTACGGTCGTGTCACCTCCCGTCATCGCGGCGGCGGTCACAAGCAACTTTATCGGATCATCGACTTCCGTCGTGATGTGCTCGACATGCCTGCCAAGGTTCAGGCCATCGAGTATGATCCGAACCGGTCGGCCAATATCGCGCTGGTTGCCTACACCAACGGTGAGAAGCGCTACATCATCGCCCCCGAAGGCCTCGCCGTCGGCGCCATGATCTTCGCCTCGAACAAGGCGACCACTAACGATTTCAATGTCGGAAATAATTTCCCGCTTCATCTTATTCCACCGTCGACCCTCCTGCACTGTGTCGAACTCTTGCCCGGACGTGGCGCGCAGATTGCACGCACCGCTGGTTCGAGCCTCGAACTGATTGGTGTCGAAGGATTGAAGGCGCAACTCAAGATGCCTTCGGGTGAGTTTCGTTATGTGCATGCCAACTGCCGCGCCACCATCGGTGTCGTCGGTAACGGCGACCATAACAAGCAGTCGCTCGGCAAGGCCGGTCGCGCCCGCTGGCTCGGCAAACGTCCCCATGTCCGCGGTATGGCGATGAATCCGGTCGACCACCCGAACGGTGGCGGTCAGGGCAAATCCAAGGGTGGCGGTGGTCGTCAACAACTCGTTTCGCCATGGGGCCAACTCGCGAAGGGTTTCCCGACGCGTCGTCGCACCAAACTGTCGAACAACTCGATTATCGTTCACCATAACGGCCGCAAGCCGCGCAACCAGAAGTAATCCGCCCCTTTTCGCACCATGGCACGTTCCATCAAAAAAGGTTTCTTTGTCGACTATCACCTCCTCGAAAAAATCGAGAAGGCGGTCAAAGCCGGCGCCAAGAAGCCCATTCAAACCTGGTCCCGCCGCTCGACGATCACCCCCGACTTCATCGGCCACACGTTCAGCGTTCACAATGGCAAGATGTTCACTGCCGTCTACGTCACGGAAAACATGGTCGGCCACAAACTCGGCGAATTTGCACTCACCCGCAACTTCAAGTCGCACGGTGGTATGACCCGCAAGGAAATCTAAGCCTGACATCGATGTTCCGCCGTTCGCCCCAGCTCAGTTTCATCGCACTTGCAGTGCTCACGCCGTTTTCGGCGCGTGCTGCCGTTCCGCCGAGATTGGTCGAGGTGGTCGCGGTTCATCCGACGCGGATCGCGGATCTTGTCGTCCTCGGCTACGGCTTCGATGCCAGTCTGCGCCAGGGCATGATCTGCCGCATCACGCGGGGAGGCTCCGAGATCGCCGAGATTATCCTCGTGGATCTGCGCTCAACCTGCGGTGCGGCCCTCATCGTTAACCTTTCGCCGGGACAATCGATCCAGGTGGGTGACGTCGCCTCCGTTAAAATCCTTAAATCCTAAAACCAATCATCACCAAAAGGGTAGGGCCGACCTCCGGTCTGTCACTATCGCCGAGATCCAAAATCGGAATTCTCCACCCGTCACCGCTAACACCATGGAAGTTCAAGCCCTCACTCGCTACGCGCGCATGTCGCCGAAAAAGATGCGCGACATATCCCGCATCATTCAGGGACGGAAAGCCGTCGAAGCCGTCGATTACCTCGCGCTCATCCCGCGCAAGTCGGCGAAGCTCATCGCCAAGACGCTCAAGAGCGCCATCGCGAATGCCGAGAATAACAACAACCTCTCGGCCGACAGTCTCACGATCAAGTTTGCTCTGATTGAGAACGGTCCCGTGCTCAAGCGCTTCAAGGCCGGTGCCCGCGGTACCGCGATGCCCCGTCGCAAGAAGATGTCACACATCCGCATTGTCCTCACGGACGGCTCTTCGAACTAATCTTACACTACCATGGGCCAAAAAACCAATCCTACCGGCTTCCGTCTCGCCATTCGTCGCAACTGGCAGTCTCGCTGGTATGCCTCCAAGAAGGAATTCCCCAAGCTGCTCCTAGAGGATCAGATCATTCGCACCAAGCTGATGGAGAAACTCAAGCAGGCGTCTGTTCCCCGTATCTTTATTGAACGCGCTTCTAACCGTGTCCGTGTCAAGATCTACACTGCCCGTCCTGGTATCGTCATCGGACGCAAGGGCCAAGAAATTGAAAAAATCAAAGAGGAGCTCTCCAAGCTCACCGGTAAAGAGATCCTTTTGGACATTCAGGAAGTAAAGAAGCCTGAAATCGAGGCCGCGTTGGTCGCGGAGAACGTAGCGCTGCAACTTGAGCGCCGTATCGCATTTCGCCGCGCAATGAAGAAAGCGGTCGAAATGGCCATGGCACTCGGCGCAGAGGGGATTCGTATCCAATGTTCCGGCCGTCTTGGCGGTACGGACATCGCACGCCGCGAATGGCAGCGCAAAGGCCGTGTGCCTTTGCATACCCTTCGGGAAAATATCGACTACGGCTTTGCCGAAGCGCTCACCGTTTACGGCAAGATCGGCGTAAAATGCTGGATCTGTAAAAAAGAAGCCGACAACAACTGATCCGGTTCACGGATAAAATTTTTTAAAGGAGAATTCTTCCATGGCTCTAGCTCCCGCCCGCACCAAATACCGCAAGTCGATGAAAGGCTCCCGCGCTGGCAATGCCAAGCGCGGCAACACACTCGCCTTCGGCGAGTTTGGCCTCCAATCGCTCACTCGTGGACCCATGACCGGTCAGCAAATCGAAGCTGCTCGTGTCACGATTTCTCGCCATCTGAAGCGCAAAGGAAAGCTTTGGATCCGCGTATTCCCGCACAAGCCAATCACCAAGAAAGCAGCTGAAACTCGCATGGGTCAGGGAAAAGGCGCCGTCGAATATTACGTCGCGGTGATCAAACCTGGCGCTGTGCTCTTCGAGCTCGCTGGCGTTCCCACAACGGTGGCCAAAGAGGCCTTCCGACTCGCCGACGCCAAGTTGCCCTTCCACTGCCGCTTCATCCAGCGCGACAGCAACGTGGCCTAACCTCTATTAACGCCCGTCATGACTTCCAAAGAAATCCGCGACCTCTCTTCCGAAGAGATCACCGTCAAAGTTCGCTCGACCCGCGAGGAACTCCTTCAGCTCCGTCTTCGTAAACAGACGGGCCAGGTCGAAAAGACCGATCAATTGCGCACGCTCCGCAAGGGCATCGCCCGCCTCCTCACCATCCAAAACGAGAAGAAACGCCCAGCGACTGTCGCCTGAGCGCATTCGTTAAAACTAACTCACCGCCATGTCCACCGCCACTGAAGGCCAGCGCACCAATCGTCGCAAACAAATCGGGCTCGTCTCGAGCCGCTCGGGAGACAAGTCTGTCAAGGTGACGGTCGCCTACAAGACGCCGCATCCACTCTACCATAAGGTCATCAATCGGCAAACCGTGCTCCACGTTCACGACGAAAAGAACGAGACCAAGGTTGGCGATAAGGTTGAGGTGATGGAAACCCGTCCACTCAGCCGCCTCAAACGTTGGCGCGTAGTCTCCGTACTGTTGAAGGCCGTTACAACCGACGCGGTTGCAATTTCCGAAAAGGATGTTGCTGAACTCGTTCCCACCAAAATCACGAAAGCCTGAGCGCTTTAATCTCCATTAAACTTTCCCTTCCGGGAGACCTGCCATGATCCAACTGCGCTCCATTCTCGAAGTCGCCGATAACACCGGTGCTCGCAAGGCCGCGATGATTAGTAAAAAAGGCCAGATTACCGCCACCGCTGGTGTGGGCGATATTATCACCGTGCACATCAAACAAAGCGCCACCGAGGCCACTGTGAAAAAGGGCGAGGTCGTCAAGGCGGTCGTCGTTCGCACCCGCGCACCGGTTCGTCGCGCGGACGGCAGCTATTTGCGATTTGACAGCAATGCAATCGTTATCATCGACGCGGCGAACAATCCCAAGGGCACCCGTATCTTCGGGCCCGTCGCTCGTGAGTTACGTGCGAAAAATTTCATGAAGATCATTTCGCTCGCTCCGGAGGTTCTCTAACATGGCCACGAAATTTCACGTCAAACGCAACGACATGGTCGTTGTCATTGCAGGATCCAACAAGGGTAAGTCTGGAAAGCTCCTTGAGATCCTTGCTGCCAAATCCCGCGCGCGAGTTGAGGGCGTTGCGATGATTAAGCGTCACCTCAAGAAATCCGAGAAGCACCCCCAGGGTACGATCTCCGAACTCGAGGGTTCTGTTCACATTTCCAATCTGATGCTCCAGTCGGTTTTCGACGCGAGCAAACGCAAGAAGCCCACCGCTTAAGCCCACACGAATGCACGCTTGCTATTCTGGCAGCGCGTATGAGTTACTCGGCGCTTTCCCACTTCAATCACCATCCTCAATTGCCTCCGGGTCGGTAATCCGGTCGCCACGAAAATGAGCTACGTTCCAGTCCTTAAAAAATTCTACACCGAGCAGGTTGCCCCTGAGTTGGTGAAACTCCATGGCTACAAAAACAAGCACCAGGTGCCTAAGTTGGTAAAGATCAACTTGAACACCGGTATTGATGCCGACGCCGACAAGAATCAAATCGCCGATATCGCCCGCGATATGGGTGCTCTTGCGGGACAAAAACCGTTGCTCAACAAGACGAAACGGGCCATCGCTAATTTCAAGTTGAAGCCCAATCAAACCACCGGGTGCAGCGTCACGCTGCGCGGACCGGCCATGTGGGAGTTTCTCTACCGCCTTCTGTCCGTTGCCCTTCCCAGTATCCGTGACTTCCGCGGTGTCCCATCTAAACTCGATGGCCAGGGCAATTACAGTCTCGGCGTCACGGACTTCTCTATTTTCCCGGAGATCACTTTGGAGAATGTGAAAAAATCGATGGGCCTCGATGTTACCATCGTGACGACGGCCGAGACCGATGACGAAGGTCGGGATCTGCTGCGTCTTCTTGGTATGCCTTTCCGGCGCATCGAGTCCCAACCTGTCCAACAAAAGCCCAACGCCGCCTAAGCTCCTTTTTCGACGACCATGCCCAAGACATCCGCTATTCAGCGTAACGAAAAACGTAAACGTCTCTCCGCGAAGCACGCAGCCGAGCGCGCCGAGCTCAAATCCATCCTCAAGAATCCCGCCACTGGCGACGATGCTTTTTATGCTGCACAGAAAATGCTTCAGCAGCTGCCACGCAACTCTTCACCGACTCGCATCCGGAATCGCTGCTCCATGAGCGGCCGCCCACGCGCCTTCATTGGTAAGTTCGGTGTCTCCCGTATTCAGTTCCGTGAACTTGCCTTGGCGGGCAAGATTCCCGGTGTGACCAAATCATCTTGGTAATTTTCCCGGTCGCGGGGGTTTGTGCGCTTCGGCGCATCGGATATGACCCACGGCCACTTTAAACAACATCCACCATGACCGACCCGATTAGTGACCTCCTCACACGCCTCCGGAACGCCAGCAAGGCGCGCCTCGACGAGTGCATTATTCCGCACTCAACCGTCAAACAGGCGATTGTCGCCATTTTGAAAATCGAGGGCTACATCGCTGACCACTCGAATTCCATCAGTACGGCGGGCCACAAGACCCTCGTCGTGAAGATGAAGTATGTCGACGGCTCTCCGGCGATCACCGGCATTACCCGCGTGTCCTCACCGGGCCGCCGTCTCTACTTCGGTTACACCGAAATTCCGCGCGTCCTCAACGGCCTCGGCATTGGTATCCTTTCGACCTCCAAAGGTCTGATGAAAGATGCTGACTGCCGCCGCAATAAGGCCGGTGGCGAACTGATCTGCAACGTTTGGTAAAACCGCCACTCACCATGAGCCGCATCGGCAAACAACCCATTCCTATCCCTGAAAAGGTCAAGGTTACCCTCACAGGTGACGCTGTCCATGTCGAGGGTCCCAAAGGTAAAATCTCTAAGGTTTTCGCACCCGTCGTAAAGGTGACCGTCGCTGACAAAGTTGTCACGGTTAGCCCGACCGACGACGACAGCCGCTTTGCAAAAGCGATGTACGGCACGGTCCGTTCAGTAATTGCGGGCATGGTCAAGGGAGCTTCGGAAGGCTACGTCAAGGACCTCGAAATCCAAGGCGTCGGCTTCAAAGCTAACCTCAAAGGTTCCACGCTTGATCTTGCGCTTGGCTATTCCCATCCGATTCTGATGGAAATCCCGGCCGGCATTAAACTGACCGTCACCGATCAGACGAAAATCAAGGTCGAAGGCGCGGACAAGCAACTCGTCGGCGCCATCACTGCGGAAATCCGCAGCTATTATCCGCCCGAGCCCTACAAGGGCAAGGGTGTCCGCATCGTTGGCGAACGCGTTCGCCGCAAAGAAGGCAAGACCGTCGCCTAATCGTAATCTTCAATTTCAGGGTCCAACCCATGAGCACTTCCAAAGCTATCCTCCTCCAGAAACGTCGTTGGAGAATCCGCAAAAAGGTTACTGGCACCGCTATACGCCCGCGTCTAGCGGTTCGCTTCACCGCGAAACACGTCTACGCGCAGGCCATCGACGACGATTCGGGAACGACGCTCGTTTTCCTCGGCAGTCTCGATTCCGAACTGCGTAAGCAAAAATTGAAGGCCAATGTCGCCGGCGCGAAAATCCTCGGTGTGGCTTTTGCCCTCAAGGCCAAGGCCGTGGGTATCGCCGCAGTCGTTTTCGATCGCAGCGGCGCTCCCTATCAGGGTAAAGTAAAAGTCTTCGCTGACGCCGCTCGCGAAGGTGGTCTCCAATTTTAATATCGCATGAGCACTGAATCAACTTCCGCGCCCAACAGCGCCACGCCAGCTTCCGTTCCTTCACCAGCGGCTGCCGCCGCTGCACCAGCTCGCGAACAGCGCGCTCCTCGCGGCCAAGGTGGTGGCGGCGGTTTCCGTGGCCAGGGCGGCCCGGGCGGTAATCGTGGTCCCGGTGGTAATCGTGGTCCACGAAGGGACAATCGCGACAAGCCCCAAGAGGGTGACGGTCCAACCATGATCGAGAAGGTGGTTTTCATCAATCGCTGTGCCAAAGTCGTCAAAGGCGGTCGCCGTTTTTCTTTCTCTGCTCTCGCCGTCGTCGGTGACGGTAAAGGCAAGGTCGGGATCGGTTATGGCAAGGCCAACGAAGTCCCTGATGCCATCAAGAAAGGCACCGCCAATGCGCACAAGCATCTCGTCAGTGTTAAGCTGAAGGGAGACACGATCCCGCACGACGTCCTGGGTCGATACGATGGCGGCCGCGTGATGCTGAAACCCGCTTCGCCCGGCACGGGGCTCATCGCCGGAGGTGGCGTTCGCGCTGTCCTCGAGGCTGCTGGTGTTAAGAATATTTTGACGAAGTCGATGGGCTCCTCGAACCACATCGCTGTCGTTCACGCCACGCTGAATGGTTTGCTGCAACTGCGTCTGGCGGCGGACATCACCAAGGTTCGCGCGACAAGCTGATTTTTACTCAACCAATCCGAGTTCCACTCCGCGCTCTTGCGGAGTGGGGCGACCCTCTAAAGGAATCACTATGAAACTCCACGAACTTAAAAACGTCAAAGGTGCGATCCACCGCAAGAAACGCGTTGGATGCGGCGAAGGCGGCGGCCACGGTAAAACGTCCGGTCGCGGTGGCAAAGGCCAATCCGCTCGCTCCGGTAGCTCCATTCGTCCCGGCTTCGAAGGCGGCCAAATGCCTCTCTATCGGAAGTTGCCTCATCGCGGCTTTAATCAGTTCAATTTCCGCACCGAAATTGCCATCCTGAATGTCGGAGATCTCTCCGGTTTGGATGCTTCTGTCACGGAAGTCTCGGTGCTCACGCTTGCTGACGCCGGACTCATCCGTTCCGGGGAGAAGGCTGTGAAAATTCTGGGCGATGGCGAACTGACCCGCGCCATGAAGGTTACCGCCGCGAAGTTTTCCGAGTCGGCCAAAGCCAAGATTGAAAAAGCCGGTGGACAAGCCATCGTAGGTTAACGTGAAGCGCGTTGATTAAGATCGGCGCGCTTCGTTTTTCTTCACACGTCTCACAACCATCCGCCTCACGCTGTGTTTTCCGCTTTCACGAACTCCCTGAAAATCCCCGAGCTACGCTCGCGTATTTTCTATACGCTTTCGCTGCTGTTCGTTGCCCGGGTGGCCGCGCACATTCCGCTGCCTGGTATTGATCCGCAGCCACTTCAAAAGTTCTTCGGCGACCAGTCGGCCGGCGGAGCGAGTGCGCTGGTTGGACTCTACAACATGTTTACCGGTGGCGCCCTGATTAAGGGAGCCATTGCTGCTCTGGGCATCATGCCTTACATCAGCGCTTCGATCATCTTTCAGTTGATGACTGCGGTTGTGCCCGGGCTCAGTCGTTTGCAACAGGAGGGCGATGTTGGTCGCCAGAAGCTCACGCAATATACGCGCTACGCTACGGTCCTGATCTGTTTGATTCAGGGAACGCTTCTCCTGCTCGCTCTGAACAATCCAGCCCAGCTTTTTGCGGGCTATGATGTAGCGACCTACGGTCCCATTGTCCTGGGTAGCAAATGGTCCTTTGTCGTTACTTCCGTGATCTTCATGACCGCTGGAACGATGTTATTGATGTGGTTGGGTGAGCAGATCACGCAGCGCGGCATTGGCAACGGTGTCTCGCTCTTGATCACAGTTGGTATCTTGGCCGATATCCCCGGCGCGGCCGTCGCGACCTACAATCTGTTCTTCAAGCCGGTTGGGACTGGCGCGAGCTTGGGGATTCCTCAAGCCGTGATCATGATCGGGCTCTTTATCCTCGTCACCATGGGGATTATCGCAGTTGTGCAGGGCCAGCGAAAAATCCCCGTTCAATATGCCAAGCGGGTCGTTGGTAATAAAGTGATGGGTGGGCAGAGCTCGTTTTTGCCGCTCAAAGTCAATTACTCCGGTGTCATGCCAGTTATCTTCGCCAGCGCGATTTTGCTCTTCCCCCAGCAAATTTTTTCTTGGGTCGGCAGCGCCTACAATATTAAGTTCCTCACAGAGATATCCCAAAACTTGCTCCGTGGTCATTGGTCTTATTACGCCTTCAACATCACTCTGATTCTTTTCTTTAGTTACTTCTGGGTTTCTGTAATGTTTAAGCCCATTCAGATCGCAGATGACCTGAAAAAGTACGGTGGTTACATTCCGGGGGTACGCCCCGGTGAGCCGACTGCGCAGTTCCTCGACTTCATTATGACGCGTTTGACGTTGGCCGGAGCTATTTTCCTTACGGTTATTGCGGTCATGCCGGATGTGCTACTCTTCGAGCTCGATGTGCCGTCTCGTATTGCTTACTTTTTTGGGGGTACGGGTATGCTGATCACCGTAGGAGTTATTCTTGATACCATGCGGCAAATCGAAACCTTTCTCCTCCAGCGCCATTACGATGGCTTCCTCAAGAAAGGCCGTATTCGTGCTCGCAGTGCTAACCCGCAAGGCGGGATGACCGGAGATGCGTTGAGCACCGAAGCGGTGATGAAACTCGCTCTTCCGATGCTCGGTTTGCTTGTCCTTGGGACGGTGATTTGGGCTTACAAAGCTTTCGTTAAATAAGTGCTGGACTTGGGCCGCGATGTGTCCCATCAACGACCCTTTCTTTGGTTCGGGCTCTGAAGCTCGAGTCAAGTTCCTTGTTCTCGGTTCGTCTTATTCCCATCTGGAAAATCTGATGAACCGAGTTCGTTCTTTGAATATTGAGCACGTCTCTCCGTCCCGCCTTGTGCGACCGGAGATTTCGCGCCGCCCAGTTTCGGCTGTGGCGGAGGAAGCAAACACATTGGCGCTAATGCGCCGCTGGTTCTTCGCGCGCAAACCTGATGCGGGATTCATTCTAAGTGAATTCCCGGCTACGCTGCTCCAAGCAAAAGTGTTCGACGAATGGCTCGATGCCCGTGACGAAAACCTGCAAGGTGTTTTCGTTGGTTTGAGTTCCAACGAGTCAGTCGTCTTACATTACCGCACGCTCGGCCTTCTTACTGAGGCCAGCGTCCTCGCCGCATGAGCGCGATCCCGCTTAAGAACAAAGAAGGGGTTGCGAGAATGCGGGAGGCGTGCGCCGTTGCCGCTACCGTACTTGAACAACTCAAGCCATTGGTGAGGGCGGGCGTCACGACGCAAGACTTGGAAGAAGCTGGCCGTGATTGGATTGCGCGCCTCGGAGCCCGGAGTGCCTGTTATGGCTACCAACACGGTTCCCGCCGTTATCCGGCGCACACCTGCATCTCGGTGAACGAAGAAGTCGTTCACGGGATTCCGTCTTTCAAACGAATCCTCCGCGAAGGTGATATCGTTTCGCTCGACATCGTTGTCTGGAAAGACGGCTACGTCGGCGACAATGCGTTTACTCTACCTGTGGGCGCCGTCCCCGCGGCCCTCGAAAAACTCCTCCGGGTTACTCGTGAGTCCCTCGATCTCGGGATTAAACAGGCTCAGATCGGCAACCGTGTAGGTGACATTTCCCATGCCATCCAGCAGTTTTGCGAGGCCAACGGCTTTAGTGTCGTCCGCGATATGGTTGGGCATGGTGTCGGGGTCTCGATGCACGAGCCCCCCGAGATCCCGAACTTTGGACGTAAAGGCACCGGCGACAAGATCAAGTCCGGCATGACGCTCGCCATCGAACCGATGGTGAACATGGGCGCCTATAAGACAAAGACGTTGCCGGATGGTTGGACGGTCGTCGCCGCCGATGGTTTACCTTCCGCGCATTTCGAACATACTGTGCTCACAACCGAGAGAGGACCGGAAATCCTCACCGTCCCTCGTTAAATTGTTTGATCCTTCTTTCAGGTAACACTTTTCAATTCACTCAACCCTCGTTTTAAATTTTAACCTCATAATATATGCCACGTCTCCTCGGTGTAGAAATTCCCGCGAAAAAGAAAGTCGCGTTTTCCCTCCGTTACATCAACGGCATCGGTCCCACGCGTGCCGATCTGCTCGTTAAAGAAGCCGGTCTGAATCCCGACATGCGGGCGCAGGATCTTTCGGAAGAACAGCTCAATAAGATTCTTCATATCATCACCGAGCACAAATGGGTGCTGGAGGGTGATCTTCGCCGCGAACTCGCCGCGAACTTGAAACGTCTTCAAGCGATCAATTGCTATCGCGGTGTTCGTCATCGTCGTAGTCTCCCAGTGCGCGGTCAGCGCACCAGCACCAACGCTCGTACCCGCAAGGGTCCGCGCAAGACCGTTGGTGTCACCAAAGCAGCCCCCGCGAAAGTTTAATCACTTATCTTTATGGCCGAAGAAACGTCAGCTCCTAAGAAAGAAAAACCCGCCAAGCCTGCCCCTGAAGGCGCGCCTGCTGCTGCCCCCGCCGAGAAAAAGGCCAAGGGCCCTAAGGCCGATAAGGCCGCAAAACTTGTTGCTGAAGGCACCACTCCAGCCCTCGCCGTTGAAGGTGCTTCAAAGGTTGCTTCCAAGGCTGCTCCCGCTGCCAGCGACAAACCGGTTGAGCTCGTTGGCGGAGTCGCCAAGCAGCCGACTGCTGAAGATCTTCTCAAAGAAGAGCTCGGTACGATTAAGGTCCGCAAGGCCAAGGGTTCAAAGAACGTCATTTCTGGCTACGCCAACGTTCTTGCTTCCTTCAATAACACGATCGTTTCGATCACCGATCACAAGGGTCAGGTCATCGCGTGGTCCAGCGCCGGCAAGTGCAACTTCCGTGGTTCCCGCAAGTCCACAGCGTACGCTGCCCAGGTTGTCGCTCAAGACGCCGCCCGCAACGCTATGTCGCACGGCTTGAAAGATGTCCAAATCCGCGTTTCCGGTCCCGGCCTCGGTCGCGACTCTGCCATCCGTGCGCTCCAAGCGATTGGGTTAGAGATCACGTCGATTGTTGACGTTACACCGATTCCGCACAACGGCTGCCGTCCTCGTAAACGTCGTCGCGTTTAATCCGCGTCGCGCGCTCCACCCTCACTCTCACTCTTACTCACTATATCCATGGCTCGTTATACCGGCCCTACCACTCGCATCAGCCGCCGCTTTGGGACCTTTCTGCTTGGTTCTGGCAAAGCATTCGAACGCCGCAGTTATCCCCCGGGCGTTCACGGCCCCAAGATGCGCCGAAAGCTATCGGAATACGCTGTCGGCCTCAATGAAAAGCAAAAGCTCCGTTTCATTTACGGACTGCTTGAGCGCCAATTCCGTCGCGTGTTTGAAATTGCCAAGCGCGAGCGCGGCGTCACGGGCGAACGCTTTCTGCAACTCCTCGAGACTCGTCTCGACAGCACTGTATATCTCCTAGGCCTCGCCAAGAGCCGGGCTGCTGCGCGGCAGTTCGTCAATCACGGACATATGCGTGTCAATGGCCACAAGGTCGATATTGCGAGCTACAACGTGCAAGCTGGAGACGAGATTGAGGTCAAGAACTCCCCGGCGTCCCGTCAGCTCGGCACTCGCTGTCTCGAAGAGAGTCGCGCCCGCAACGTCCCCGGTTGGCTGACCATGAACGCCGAGACCTTTAAGGCCACGGTGGTTCGTTTGCCGACCCGCGACGAGATGGAGCAAAACGTCAATGAGCAGCTCATCGTCGAGTTCTACTCGCGCTTCTAAGTCGGTCTCCGGCTTTTTCCTTTCACATTATTCAAAGTCCAACGTCAGAACTCCCAGCCATGCCCAAACGCCTCGGAAAGTTCGAACTCCCCAGCAAGCTCACCAAAGTCGAAGACGGCGCTACGCCGACCTACGCCAAGTTCATCGCCGAGCCCTTCGAGGCCGGTTATGGACATACGGTCGGTAATTCGCTTCGCCGCGTCCTCCTCAGCTCCGTAGAGGGTTCCGCCATCTCGTCGATCAAGATTGCGGGCGTTAACCACGAATTCCAGTCCATCGACCACGTCGTTGAGGACGTCACGGATATCGTTCTTAATCTGAAGAAGATCCTCATCGTATCGACCAAGCGCGAGCCGATCACCCTGTTGATCAAGGCCAGCAAAGCGGGTGTCGTCACTGCCGCTGACATCCAGGTCGACGCCAACATCACGATCGTCAATCCGGAACAAGTGATCTGCACGTTGGATTCCAAGCGCTCCTTCGAGGCTGAAATCGAGATTAAGACAGGCCGCGGTTATTATCCTGGCGTTGAGAACAAGAAGGAAGAGCAAGCGATTGGAGTTATCCCGATCGACTCCCTCTTCTCGCCCGTGCGTCTCGTCAAGTACGGCGTTGAAGCGACCCGCGTTGGGCAGATTACCGACTACGACAAACTTATTCTGGAGATCTGGACCGACGGCCGCATCACGCCCGACGACGCACTTAAGCAGTCCGCTTCGATCTTGAAGCATCACCTCGACGTGTTTGATCGCGTTTCAGAGGAAACTTTCGAATTCGAAAACCAACAGTCTGAAGTCAGCGAGGAGCAGAATAAGCTTCGCAAGCTCCTCAACATGTCGGTCAACGAGATCGAGCTGTCCGTCCGCGCGGCGAATTGCTTGAACAACGCCAATATTACCACCGTCGGCGAGCTCGCGATGAAGACGGAGCAGGAGATGCTCAAGTACCGTAATTTCGGCAAGAAATCACTCAATGAAATCAAGGAGAAGCTCGAAGCGCTCGGCCTTTCACTCGGTATGAAGTTCGACGAGCGCCTCCTCGAGCTGAAGAAGGAAGCCTAAGTAATTTTCGGCTCTCGCGCCGTCCGCTGCCGCGCCACGCTGCGACCGGATTGCCGATCGGGAGCTGCCTAAAACAACAAAACAATGCGTCACAATAAACACCACGCCTCGCTGGGCGTCACCGTTGAACATCGTCGTGCGATGATGTCCAACATGGCCGCCTCGCTCATCACCCACGGACGGATCGAGACCACGCTGGCCAAGGCCAAGGCGCTTCGCCCCTTCGTAGAGAAAGTCATCACTAAAGCCAAACAGGCTGCGGCGAAGACTGAAAAAAAGGACGCGATTCACCTTCGCCGCCTCGCCCTGAGCGTTGTGCGCGACGAGACGGCGATCACCAAGTTGTTCAACGAAACCGTCAAGGAGTTCACGAACCGCAACGGTGGCTACACCCGCATCTACAAGCTTGGGCAACAGCGCCAAGGCGACGCCGCCGAGATGGCGTTGATCGAATTTGTTAAGGCGGACGACCCCGGCTACAAGAAGTCGAAGGGCAAGCGGAACGCGAAGGGCAAGCAATCCAAGGCAGCTCCTGCTGCTGAGGCGGCTGCGCCCAGTGCGGAGACTCCTGCAGCAGCGACGCCTGGGGCCGCGAGCTAAGCCCGCCAGGTAATTACTCTCACGTGCAACGCGCCGACCGAATGGTCGGCGCGTTTTTTTGTGTTCTTGGCCGGCTTGAGTTTGCTTGATTCTTGCGGATAAAGCCTAGGTGCTACCACTTTGCTGCCATGTTCGACCTGACCACCGCGACCGTAATCTACTGTGTGATCGTCGCAGTCGTGTTCGGCGGCGTCTGGTTCTGGTATGACCGGCGGGACCACCGAGAGTTTGAACGGGAACGTCGTAAGACGACCTTCCACTGCATCCGCTGTGACGCGCTCTATTCGGCGCCGGCTGCGACTGAGCTCTGTCTGTGCCGGAAATGCGGTCACCAGAACAGTCGCCTCAAATTTTGACGCCTCCGTCCTGCGTCCCCACGGACACAACCCTGTGTAAACCGTCCATTTTTGTCGGCTTTCGTCCCGCTGTCACTTTCTCGACGTTCCGTGTAGCCTCGGCAAGCGTGCGTAACTCGGCTTCAGGAGTGTGCTAAGATGGGAGGAGATGACCACGAAGATGACCACGACAGCCTTGACCCCGATAACCGCGGCGCAAGATTGCGAGCTGACGGACTTGCCAGCGCGGACCCGGCGGCTTCAGACGTGGCGAGCGAGCCGAGTGCGGGGGCAGCGCATTCCCGCGGAGCTGAGGGAGGCGGCGATCGCCGTGGCGCGGGGTTACGGAAAGGGTGGCCGACGGCAAACGAGAGCTGTCCGGGGACCATTGGGTCCGGGGGTCGGCAATGATTCGGTGCGAGCATGATGCCGTGGCCCTCAGCGAGCGACGCGCGGAGTCGTTCGACGCCGCGGCACTCGACACCGGTGATGCCGTGACTCCTGCGGAGATAGAACGAAAGGATCGGGCGGAAGAGGTGCCACCACAGCTTGCTGCAATCCGGCGCGACGAAGCGGTAGGGTGTCGCGATAACGACGTTTTGCATCGATCAAGCGAGGGTGGGGTGGGGTACTTCTGGGTCAAGCGATCGGACCGTTTCTAGCCGGGCGATTCCTGCCGAAGTCCGCTACGGATGCGCGACGGGGGGAGGCAATTTCTTCTTGGTGAGGAAATTTCGGAGGCGTTCGGCGGCGTCGCCGTCTTTACCGAGGCAGTGCTGTGAGGCGGCGGTTTCGATCGCAGCATTCTCCGCGAGACTGGTGTGGGTGCACGAGGCGAGCAGGTGTTTCATTGCGCGGTTGGCGACGCGTGAGTTGGCGACGACCGCCGCGAGAAATTCTTGGATGTGAGCGGCGAGCGCAGCGGGTGCACCTTGCCATTCGGCGATGCCGAGGCGCGCCGCTTCCTCGGCGTCGAAGATGCGGCCGGTGAAGACGAGTTCCTTGGCGCGGGCCAGACCCACGCGGCGCACGAGGCGGTAGCTGCCGCCCCAGCCGGTGACGAATCCGAGTTTCGTTTCCGTTTGGCCGAACTTCGCGTTGCTGGAGGCGAAGAGGAGGTCGCAGGCCATCGCGAGTTCCAGCCCCCCGCCGAGCGCGTAGCCCTCGACGCGGGCGATGACGGGCACCGGGAGCGCTTCGATCCGGTTCATTAACCGATGCCCGCGCTCGACCCACGGGCCGATGGTGTCGCGGTTGATCGTCGCGAGCACGTTGACGTTGGCCCCGGCGCAGAAGAACTTGGGCGAGGCACTTTGCAGGACGACGGCGGCGAGGTTCGCAGAGCGGGTTTCGATCTCGTCGAGCACCCGGTCGAACGCGTCCATGACGGTCGGATCGAGCGTCGGTGGTTTTCCCTCCGGCGGATGCAGCGTGAGCGTGCAGACATCATCGGCGTAGGTGGTCGTGAGGCGGGTGCTCATGGGGTCGCGAGTGCGCCAGCTTGGCGGAGTTCGGCGAGGCGAGCGTCGTCATAGCCGAGTTCGCGGAGGATTTCGACGGTGTGCTCGCCGAGCTCGGGGGCGAAGCGTCGTGGCACCGGTGGCGTGCCGTGGAGTCGCACGGGCGTGCCAGGGAGACGAAACGTGCCGGCCTTCGCGTGTTCGATTTCGACCACCATGCCGTTCGCGGCGAGCTGCGGATCTTCGATGGCTTCCTCAAGGGTGTTTACTTTGGCGCAGAACACGCCCTTGGGTTCGAGCTCGGCCAACCACGCCGCGGTGGTTCGCTCGCGAAAACGCGCCGCGAGGAGCGCGTTTAGTTCGGCTCGATGCGTCTGTTGCTGTGAGTGGTTCGAGAATTTGGGTTGTTGTGAGAGATCGCCGAGTCCGAGGGCGACGGAAATATCGCGCACGGCGTTATCGGAAAACACGGGTGAAATTTCGATGTAGCCGTCGGCGGTCGCAAAGGCCTTGTCGATGATCGACTCGTTGGCGCTGACGCCGCTGACCTCGGTGACGCGGGTGGCGTTCATGGCGGCGGGGCCCTCCCACGAGTGCGCGTGAAACGCCACACTCAGGAGATCGGTCGTGACGCGCTGACCGAGACCAGTGCGGGAGCGTGCGAGGAGTGCGATCAAAATGCCCTGCATGAGCATGAGTCCGGCCGGATAATCGGCCGACATGCCGGCGGGAAACGGAGGCTTCGCGGGATCTGGCTGGGTGAACCAACCGGCTTCCGCGCGCGCCATGAGGTCGTGACCGCCGCGGGCGCGGTCGGCCGAGGGACCGTGATCGCCCCAGCCGCCGGACGAGGCGTATACGAGACGGGGATACGCCGCTGCAAGCTGCTCGTAGCCGAGACCGAGTTTCTCCATCACGCCGGCGCGGAAATTATGCACGACGACATCGGCGGTGGCGATCAGCGCCCGAATCGCGGTGATGCCTTGCGGCGATTTTAGGTTGAGGGCGAAGCTGCGTTTGTTGCGATTGAGTCCGGCGTAGGGCAGGCTCACACCGTGCACAAACGGCCCCCAGCGGCGGCTCCAGTCTCCTGCCTCAGGGCGCTCAACCTTGATGACATCGGCACCGTAGTCGGCGAGAATTTGGGTGCCGACTGGGCCTTGGTAAACGTGACTGAAGTCGACGATACGGATGCCGGTGAGCGCAGAGGGGGTGGACATGTCACGGTTGAAACAAATTTGGGGACGTGACGCCATCCGACACTTCAGGGACGGCCGGGAATGCGGTTGAGCGTGTAGTAAGCGTCGGGTTCCGCGAGGGCTGTCCCCGCCGTGGAGCGCACACCGGCGGCGCGGAGCTCGTGGATATAGAGAGCCCGCAGGCCATCGACCTTCAAGCGCACGCGCCGCCGGTCCGCACTGACGGAGGCACTCGTCACGGTCAGCGGGAGTGCGTCGATCTCGGCACTACCGTAGGCGTTCGAGTAGAGATAGGTGTAGCTCTTCACAGTGTAGGACGCGGGGAGCGCAGCGCTCGCGGGGTCGACCGCGGCGGTGAAGACCAGCTCGAAACCGTCGTGCTGCGCGCGCATTTCCTGGATCGCGAACGGCGTCTCGCCGCTCCAACGCACGCGCTGCAAGCCGTACGCCTGCGTGCCGAGCGAGGACCAGCCGCGGCTGCTCATGCCCACGAGCAGGCTGCCATCGGGGGCGAAGAGCACTCGCACGACGCCCGAGGCGAAGCCGGCGAGAAACGGAAACGCCGCGCCCTGATATTCGCCGGCGACTTTTTCGAGGAATACGCGGCTGATTTTAGCATCGGTGAATTCGCCTACGAAAAATTGCCCGTCGAAGGGCCCGAATTTTCCACCGGTCGGGCAGACGGCCAAGTCCGTGCCGCTGCGTCCCATCCGGTGATAGGGCAGCCAGACGGCGGGCGGTACCATTTCCGGCAGCGCCCGGAGCGCCTCGGGATAGGGCACCTTGTTCGGCACGGGCGCGGAGAGTTTCAGCGGCGAGTCCGGCCGCTCCTGGGAAGCAATCCCCTCGGGATTCAGGAAGAACGCGCCCTTGCGCAGATGGTAGATCGGCGTGGATGGAATCCACGTGCCCTGTTGATCGACGCAAAACATGTCGCCGGCGGTGTTGGCGCCGAGTCCGCAGGGCGACCGGAGACCGGCGACCATCGGCAGAAACGTATTGTCCGGCCCCATGACGCCGCTCCAGCCGCGCCATGCGGCCTTGTTGTCGGCGCGCTCACCCATGTCGAGATTGAGGGCGACCCAGAGATTGCCGAGGCCGTCACGCTTTGGGCCATACGCGTAGCCGTGATAGGAACCGGAGACGTTCCACCCCCGCGCGGCGGTGAGATATTCGTCGGCGACGCCGTCGCCATTCGTGTCGCGCAGCCGGGTGACCTCGGTGCGTTGGGTCACGAGCAGGCTGTCGCCGTCGCGCAGCACACCGAGCGGCTCGTGCAATCCCGACGCGAAGAGCGTGTAGCGGACTTTGTCGGGCGCGCCGAGCACGCCGTCGAGCAGCCAGACTTCGCCTTTGCGGATCGCGACAGCGAGTTTTCCGTCCGCCAAGAAATCCATGCCGCTGACCTCAAGCGTAAGACCATCGCCGGGTTTCCACTTCGCGTTGCGCGACGACGTGGGCGAACTCCCTGTGAGGATTGTCTGGATTGCGTAGCCCTCGGTGGCGACGAGACGAAGGTCGGTGGCGAGCAGGGCGACCGCGAAAAGGAAGATGCGTTTCATGGCCACGTGTAGATGAATTCGAGTTTTCCGGGAGTACTCGCGGGACTCGCTTGCACGGTGAGTCCCGGTGGGTGCGCGAGCGGGAGCGATCGCATGGACTCAAGATTCCACGTGAGCGTACGTCGGAGGCTGCCATTTTGTGCCGGCTCGAAGCGCTCTGCGACGGGCACGCCGCCGACGGAAAAGAGGAACGTTGGCACGCCCGCCGCATCGAGCCGGTAGCCCTCAAATTTCCGCGCGCCGGCCACGTCGCTTGGCGCGGGCCACGCAACGACGGATTCGCCGAGCGGTTTTTCGAACGGAGCAAAGCGGCTGAACCACGTGCCGTAGGCGTCGAAGAAGCGGCCCTTCCACGTGAGCGCTGGCCGGCAGTCGCGGCCATTGTAAGCGACATGCACGCCCGCCGGAAACCCGACGAGAATCGCGTGCGTGCCGACGTCGGCCATGAAGGTGCGCAGCACGACCGGGCGCAAACTGGGGATCAGTTCGAACTCGCGTGCGGAGGTGGCAGGAAACCCCTCGGGCAGCCCTTTGCCCTCGCGAGCGAACGCGATGATGGACGCGATTTGCCGTTCGGTGTCGCCGCCGAGGATGTCGCGGTTGGCGGCTTTTCCGTCGGGCCAGAACGACGGCATCAGCGTCCCGGGCCGGTGCGCCGCTGGATTGATCAAGTACTCGCGCAGCCAGCTGGGCTGCAGCCGGCTCGCGAGCGTGGAGATATCGATGGCCTGAATACCGAGGGAAGCGCGGTCACCCCAGCGGTGACAGGTGATGCAACTGACACCGCCGAGCGTGCCGAGCAATTTTCGTCCCGCCTCGACGTCGCCCGCCGGCAGCGTGGTTTCTTGACGCGCGTCGCACGAGGCGAACAGCGCCGGGAGGTGGGCGACGGCCGCGCCATACAGGGGCATTTGCGTGGCCAGATACGGGCGCTCGCGGCGCTTGCCGGCGAGCGCCTGCGCCAGCCATTCCGGTTGCAGCTTGCGTCCGATGCCGGTGAGCGGTGGCGGGAAGCGGCCGGTGTCACCAAGATTGTGGTCGCCGAGGAAGTAGGGTTTGCGCGCCGCGTCCGGGCCGCCCTGGCCGTCGCGTTCGTGGCAGGCCACACAGTTCAGCACTTTGAGTGTGTCGGTCGCGGATTGCGCGGGGGATGCGCGTGTGGCGCGGACAGGGAGATAGGCGAGCAATGCGGTGCGTTGGGCTGGGCTGAGGGCATAATGCGGCAATCCGGCGGCAGGAGTTTCGTCGAGACAGCCGCCGGTGTTTCGCTGGAGCGCGACCGACTGCACAGCGGGAACCGAGGGCAACGTGTGGCACGCGGCGCACCGCGCCGACGTGACGATCTCTCGGCCGCGCGCAGCGAGCGCGGGGTTGGAGGTGAAAGCCGGGAGCTTTGGTCCAACCTCCCCATCGCTGCCGATGATCCCGAGAAGGTAGGCGGCGATGTCCAGCGAGTCCTGATCTTCCATTTCGGTGCGCGGCATGCGGCCGTCGGGGCGCGTCGCCAAGGGATCGCGCACAAACGCGGCGAGGGTCGCGACGTCGTATTTGTCGGCGAGCGCGGGGAACGCGGCGGCGCCATAGCTGAATTCTCCGGCGGCGGGACGACCTTCCGGGGGGGCGTAGTCGGCTCGCGGCGCATGGCAGGCGACGCAGCCCTTGGTGTGATAGAGAGCCTTGCCGAGTTCGGCGTTGAGGTGCGAAATTTTCTTGGGCGGCGCTGTTTTTTTGGGCGTCAGCGCACCGAGGTAGTGCACCACCGCCTCGACGTCGGCCGCTTCCTGATTGGCCAAGACGTGGGGCATCGCAGTGCCGCTGCGATGGCGGGCGGGGTCGGCGATAAACGCCCGCAGCCAATCCGCGTTGGCCCTTGCAGTCACCGCCGTCAGGTCTGGGCCGCGACGCATCGGCAGGCCGGTGTCGCCGCCGTGGCAGTTGATGCAGCCGAGTTCGTTGTAGAGCAGGCGACCGCCGGCGGCGTCGGGCGCGGCGCCGTGAAAGCGCTCGAACCCGGCAACCCATGGTTCGGCCCGCAAGCCCACGACGCTCACAAGTGTGGCGAACCAGAAGCAAAAGCCGCGTCTCACCCGACGACCTCCCGACGACAACGTTCGAGGTAGTCGCGCGCACGATTGATCGCCGCCGTGATTTCCGGCACCGTAGGAAGAATCGGGATACCACGGGGCGTCGGGTGCATGAAAATTTCCACGAGGCCCGTGTAGCGGATATCGGCCAGCGCCTTGATGACGGGACGATAGTCGAGCCCGCCGCCGAAGCCCGGTAATTGCCGCAGCTCAATTTCCTTGGCCACCTTTTGGGAGATGCCCTCGGAGTGCTCCTGGAAATACATGAACGGAATCTGCTTCGCCCCGAGGTCGCGAATCAACGTCGGAAGTTGCTCGATCCACGGGTGCAGGTGATGCGGAGCGAGGGCGACGCCGAGGTGGGCGGAGCGATTGAATTCCGCGAAGTAGCGCAGTGAGTCCGGGTGGTGGAGCAGCGAATTGCCGTGATTCTCAATCGCGATCGTAACGCCGTTGGCCTCGGCGGCGGCGACGTGGGGCTTCATCCGTTCGAAGAAGCCCTGCATCGCGGCCTTGAGTTCGGCGACCGGTAGCCCTTTTGGGCCTCCGCTACCCGTGACGATGACTCCGCCGCCGAATTTCTTCATCCACTTCATCTCGTCGCCGAGTCCGGTGGGGCCGAGGGGGTAGCGCGTGCTCACACCCAGCTTCACGCGATGACGGGAGAGCAGCGCGGAAAAGGCATCGTCGCCCATCTCGGCGATCTGCTCGCGCTGGTTGCCGTGCACGCGGCACCAGATGTCGATCGCCTCAGAGCCCGTCTTCGCCACCTCGGGCAAGATGACGTCGAGCGGCATTTCGCCATAAAGCGCGGATGACAGCACGTAGCGCAGGCGAAACGGCTCGCGCGCCGCGGCGCGCGCGACCAGAGGCACCGTTGCGGCAACGGCCAGCGATTGGATGAATTGGCGGCGTGGAATCATGGAGACAAGCAAGCGGGACAAACGGTCGGGGAAAAAATGACTATGAAGCCGCGGCACGCGCGGTTTCGAGCATTTTGATCCACGGCCCGAGGTAGTGGCCGTTGTCGCGGTAGGTGCGGCCGGAAACGAGATTGCCATCCACGACGCACGGGGCGTCGACGTAGATGCCGCCGCAGACTTCGAGATCGAACTGGCATTTCGCCACGGTGGCCATGCGGCGTCCCTGCACGCAGCGCGCGTAGGCCGGGATCTCGACGCCGTGGCACACCGAGGCGATCGGCTTGTTCGTCGCGAAAAAATATTTCGTGATACGCACGAGGTCGGCGTCGTAGCGGATGTATTCCGGCGCGCGCCCGCCGGAAAACATGATGCCGAGATATTCCTCCTCCTTCACTTCGGAGAACGGCACGTCGACGTCGATGGTGTAGCCCTCCCATTCCTTGGTGATGGTCCAGCCCGGCTTCACCTCGTGCATCACCATCTGGTAGCGCCGTCGCTCGGGACCGGTGACAACCGGCTGGATACCTGCTTCGATCAACCGGTAGTAGGGGTAGAGGGTGTCGAGCGTCTCAGCCGCGTCACCCACCACGATGAGGGCCTTGCCGTGGAATGGAGGAGTCATGCGG
>Ga0209550_10000807_pt1 | contig 30019 bp, 24 predicted proteins | sample LauGreSuBDMM15SN_2_FD_187567 | JGI IMG/M metagenome (GOLD analysis project Ga0209550, IMG submission 187567) | Freshwater lake microbial communities from Lake Michigan, USA - Su13.BD.MM15.SN (SPAdes) (version 5) | ecosystem: Environmental > Aquatic > Freshwater > Lake | place: Lake Michigan... | reverse complement strand
GGAGATGATGGGATGAGCTATGACCCAACTCTAAGGACAAACTTTCTTCAAGAAATTTCTGTCATTCCAAACGTAAACCCAGTTTCTTTTGGTTCTTTTCAAGGCTTATCTCTCATTTGGAATCGATGCATCCAAGCTGCGGATTCTGAGATAGTTATAGTTTTAAATGATGACTTAATTGTGGAAAAAGATTATGTAGCTTCCACACTTGATAAGATGGCCGGAGTCGCAAAATCTCGAGGTATCTGCCTCTTGAACTCGGGATGGAGCCACTTTGCAATCTCAACTAAGGTTTTTAAAGAAATTGGTTGGTTCGATGAGAGACTATTAGGCATAGGCGAAGAAGATAGTGATTTAACTTTTCGCTACGAAGATTTCTTCGGCGTTTCTTGTTTTGAAAATTCGATTCATGAAAGGGGCCTGATACATGATTCTTCATCCGTGTTCGACTCGAATCTTGCAAAGGGAAAAGGTAAATACTCCTTGTTTAATTGGGTTTACATTGAATTAAAATACAATTTTGGAAAAGGTGCGATTTCCGGCATGTTTGACAGACCCGCCACCAAGCAATTCGCCGACGTAAATCAGTATCCAAATTTTGATTGGAATCAAAGCTTATCCATATACAGAAGTGAAAAAGATCGAGAAGTAGTCGAGAAAGCCTTGAATGAGAAACTTGGTTTGTTGGGGGATAAGAAATAGGCTAGAGTTTTGAGAGGATAGAGTTCGAGAGATCATTTACCTCGGATGAAGAAGATATACGCTTTACTTTTGAACATTTAATAATTCCCGATAACCGGATAGTGTGCCAACATCAAAATATCTTCCCTGAACCAGTGTCGCTTTCGGTTGAATACCTTGACTATTCATCATGTTAGCCACATCAATTCCAGGGTGCGGGTTATCAATTACAATTTTTTTCATGGTTTCATAGGATATCCGCATTGCACCCCACATATAGTCAAAGGGACAATTAGATTTCTTGTCTTCCATTCCATATACGACGCCCGTCGAGGTATTGAAATCTACCTGCCCTACGCGTCCCTTTAATTCATCAGAAATTTTCCAACAAGCTAAACCAACTTCAATATCTTGCGCCAAATCATTTAGTTTTGCATATGGATTTTCTCCTGAGAAATATGTATCTGGCATTCCGACTAAATAATTCTTATCAAAGAATTTATCTGTGACTAGTCTTACTGCGTCTGACATTGTTGAGGGTTCTCTGATAACGATAGTAATCTCATGATTTAACTCGGAAACCATCGGTACCCAGCGTTCTCGAGTTACAACAACAATTCGCTGTACAAAAGGTTTCATGAGTGTGATTTGATTTTCTAAAAGTGTATCACCACGCTCATTAAACGGTAGGGCAAACTTGGGAACTCCACCTAGCCTGGTTGCGCTGCCTGATGCCGGTAAAATACCAATCATGACGAGCCCCCTTGTTATAAAATTAGATTTAACTAAATTGTGTGCCAAGTTCTGGTCAGATTTTACTGTGGAAATCACCAATCGCTGAGTTTATCTATGAATGGGCGACACAAAGTCATATTCCGTTTTCAACTAGAGTGCTACCCTTGGACGTGTTGTTTTGAGCCGTAGAAGACTACAATTCACTTACATATTGGGGTGCGCATGAACCTGGTTTTTGTTCACTTAGGTTCTTCAAATCCCGAGCACCTATGGGCCAACATCCGCTATTGTTTAAAAACATTTCCAATTACTCGGATCACAGTGGTTTTGGACCATCAAGGACACCGGAAGCATATTAAAGATTTAGGGATCAACGTACATTTCTACGAGCGTACATCTCTTGAAGAGTCAGTGATGTCTGAGTTATCGCATGATTTTGGTTTTAGAATGGGATTTTGGCGGTATTCGATCGAGCGAATACTTGCCCTGAGCAATTGGCATAGTTTGCATAGAGATGAATCATTTGTTCATGTCGAGTCGGATGTCCTACTTTTAAACAACTTCCCTTGGTCTCAGTTCCATGAATATAACAAGCTAGCTTGGTTGCGACACAGTTACTCACTAGATTGTGCCGCAATACTCTTTTCCCCTTCGTATATAGAAACTTCCTGGTTGAGAGATGAAGTTGTGACTCTTTTGAAGAGCGACAGTGGATTGACAGATATGACTGCATTGAATCAAATTTCAAAGATGCACCCGAATAGAGTGGCCCTACTTCCAACTGTAGAGAACTCCTGGGTCAAGGATTTTGGGAAACAAGCGCAAGAGTCTGCTCGATTGCTATCAAAAGAGTTTAATTCTTTCAATGGTGTATTTGATCCGGCAGCAATTGGAGTATGGCTCACCGGAAACGATCCACGCAATCGCCTGGGTTGGATTACTCGATACTCCAGCCATTTTGACCCTCTTGTTGATCCAAATACGCTCCGCTATTCTGGGAAATTTGGACAAGGTGTCTCAGTCTCATTAGATTCCACACCTGTGCCCCTATTTAATCTACACATTCATTCAAAGCAAATTTCCTACTTCAGAAGTTTTGGAGCATTCCGGATTTATTTCGACATATTGACTTCGAGAAATCGTAGATTCAAAAATCGCATCGTTTTTGTACAGACATTTCTGGTTGTTAAGAATTATCTGAGTAGAGGAAACAAGATTTTTTCCACTAGAACAATTTCGAATATAAGAGGTTTTATACACAGCAGGAAAGCATAGTTCGCGTTACAAATTTTTTGGAGAATTTTCATAATTTTACTTGATTGCGAATTTTGTATATTTAAAGCTAGCGTAATCAGCGTGAGCAAGCTATGTGATTGGCTTGCTTAATTTAAGTCTTCTTGGCTTGTCAATTTAAGATTTAAAGGTAAAGTTGGTACATGGAATTGTCACACCTAAAGAACATTCGGGCGATGCCAGGGCCCGTCCTAATCACCGGACACACGGGATTTAAGGGAACTTGGTTAACGCTTCTGCTAGAGCAACTGGGTGTAGATATCATTGGTGTTTCTCTGCCAGCAGAAGTGAATTCACTTTACGACCGTATGAATCGATTTGGAAAAATTCCAGAAGCCTTTATAGATGTACGAGACGTAAAAGCTTTGTCAGTTTTTCTAGAAAATTCTCAACCTTCAGCTATCATCCACTTGGCCGCTCAGCCTCTTGTCTTAGAATCATATATTCAACCTCGTGAAACCTTTGAAACCAATGTAATGGGAACCGTTAATCTACTCAATTGTGCTTTTTCAGTTTCCTCAATCAAAAGTATAATTGTTGCAACGACTGATAAGGTTTATAGGAATGAGAATTTAGGTAAGGCTTTTGTTGAGAGTGATCCACTCTTTGGAAAAGATCCCTATAGTGCAAGTAAAGTCGCGACAGAGGCCGTGGTTTCGGCTTGGCAGCAGATCTCTAAACTGGATCAAGGCCCGAGAGTAATCTCTGTGCGAGCTGGAAACGTGATAGGTGGGGGAGACTGGGCCGACAACAGATTGTTGCCAGACATAATTAGAGGATTCGCTTCAAAGGAAAAATTTTCACTTAGAAACCCAAATAGCACGCGACCTTGGCAGCATGTCCTAGATCCACTCTACGGTTACATCCTAACTTTAGAAGAAAGCTTTAAATTGACAGATACTGAATCCGTCAACTTTGGTCCTTCGGGTGAGAGTCTCACTGTTTCTGAAGTTGCTAAAATCGCGGCAGATCATTGGCCCAATCAAGTGAGTTATGAGTTTAAAGGTTTAGACATTGAAGAAAACAGGGAATCTTTAGTCTTGCAATTAGATTCGACGAAGGCCAGACAAATTCTGAATTGGAAGCCTAAATGGAGCCAACAAGAATCCATTCTCAAAACTGTAAGTTGGTGGAATCTAGTTCTCAATCAAGGTCTTGACCCAATTGATGCCTGTAAGCAAGACTTGGAAGAATTTCTGAATTAAGGGCTATTTGTCTCTGTAATTAAGGATCTTTTCACGATTAACCTTAAAGTCTTTTACTTTTTTTGGGTGCAAAATCGAGTTATTTTCCCGACTTCCATAATTTAATCCACTTGGAAGGTAAATAATCTCTATATTTTCTAATAATTCTTAAGAGTTTTCGTTCACCTGGAGTTAAGGTAAAGTTGAGGTCTCCTTGATTCTCTAAGAAATTTGTAATTGTGAGAATCATCAAATCAGCATTCAAACTAGGGGCGGTCGAATCAAACTTGGTGCAGTCAATCTTAATTGACTTTTTGCTGTAGCCTCTAGAGTGATTACAGTGAATTTCGAAGGTTTTTGCTACTCGGTTGCCAATCAAGAAATCAGCTGCGGAGGCTAAGTTTGAACATGATTGCGCACTAGGAAGAATTCTCACATTGCCCAGAGTTGCACTTTTTTCTTCAGACTTAGCATCTATAAGATGTGTGGATTCGCCATCTTTCAGTAAGACTCCTCTAAATCTTGCGTACTCTGAGATTAAAAGACTCTTTGACTCGAAAGAAGAACTGAGTTCAATCAACGTAGACAGTGTCTGCGCCAAGATCGAGATTGAGAAAATCGGATCTCCATAGATTGGTGGATTACCCAATAAAATTCGATAGAAATTCAATCTCTCTTCGTCACTCTGCTGTCCTAACCAATTCCTGAATTCACGTGAATCAACAAATTTCCGGTGACAAATTTCTGCTTCCATGAATTTTCTTCTCAATGGCGCTTGGAAGCTCTCTTGTTTACTATGAACGCGATACTTGAGGCCAACCTTAGAAGTAGAAAGAACTTCTCCAGCAATCAAGAGTTGCAAGGAAACATACCAATCAAAAGCAAAACGAGAGCTTGGCAATTTTTGTGGAAGTTTTGACATTCTTAAGAAGAGACAGGGCCAGACAAAGGGAGGTTCGTGGAAGCTTGCCGCAACTTTTTCAATTTCTGAATTCAACCCGATAAGTGTTGGGTGGAGTATTCTATTTAACTGGTTGCTATTTTCATCAATCGTAGTCGCAGAGCTGGCAAATCCAACTAACTTTGGATTTCTTTCTATTGCCTCCATCCAATCCACAACTATTTCACTACAAAAAATATCGTCATCGCTAGGGAACACAACCCAGTCAATCCCTCTCTTCCTTAACTCTCTCCAAAGTGTCGCGGGTCGTGGGTCGTTGCTTTCAATTCGGACAAAAATTCCATTTGCACTATTTGATTCATGCCACCTCTTAAGAATTGAATGAATGTGCGGTTCAGTGCCATTGTCAAAAATGAAGTATCTAACTTGATCATATTTTAGTGAGTCACTGATGGAATTCAAAATCTCTTCAATATATCGTTCTCTACCTTTCGTCCATAAACAAATAGTAAGCATTACGAATCTCGATTGTCAGCTGAAGAAATAATAGTTTCCGACAACTTCTGAAATACGCGATCTGCATTCCATAAGTCCTTAAACAGATTACTCAGCATAAATTCTCTCCCTGCTTGAAGCAAAGCAAAAACATCATCGTTAGATAAGCTCTCTACTACCAACTTAATTTCACCTGCTGTTCGTACCCCTGTTACGGCAATACTAGATGGGAGTCCTACTGATTCCAGATTTGGGCCAATGTAAATGGGTACGGACCCTCCCACTATTGCGTCAAATAGCTTCTCGCTTACGTAGTCATCGCAGTTCTCGATCACTAGGGAAAATTTAGATTCTTGAATAACATCAAACTTATTCTCTATTTCTCCGACTGCATTACTATATTTCTTTAGTATTCCTCCATAAATCGAGAATGGATTAGGAACAACTCCTGATTTCAAATTTGCCAGGGCAGTTCGAACGCGGTGATTTGCCTTCACGCTTAATGAATCATTCCAAAGCCCACCCCAAACTTCCAATTTTGCTGACTCCATTTGGATGGCGAGTAGTCTCCTAATCCTGTAGTTGGAGTTTAATCTAGGACTCACTTTATTTGCAGCTATCATGGTCATAAACTTGGGACGTTGCATCCAGTTAGCAAGCTCATCAAATACTCTGGGCTGAATACTGCTCTTGAATTCGTTTAGTCTAAACTCACTCTGGCTCGGTTTTGCTGGATTGGCATTCAACATATAAGGCCATCCTACGAAATCTTTACCCTCTAAAAAATCAGAATTTGATCCAGGTGTAATAACTAGCTCGTACATCTCCTCAATTCGTTTCTTAAATTGCTTTGGATAGACGCTTTTGGGCTCTAGACGAATTAGGAATGCCTTCCGTGAGTTCCCCCCACGCTTGAGAAATTTTCGGTATTCACTTTTGCTGTGATTTATCGCGACGAATACATCTGGATTGTAGTCAAATACCCTTTCTAGTCCATTTCTAACAAAGTATTTGGATAGAAACTGGTTGGTAGGCGACAATATGTCAGCGCTAGGGTCAGAATTAACAATTTGAAAAGTTTGAATCCTCATATTTTTAACCCTGCCAAGAGTCCATAGGAAAGCGGTGAGCCTAAAAATCCAAAGTAATAAATGTCTTTTTCGGGAGCTCCGTGTGCATTTATTGATAAGGGTCTCATTATTGAATCTTCTCGCCAGTTAGAGGATCAAATGCCGTTGAATCATTGTGCCAAAGTTCTGGGGTCCGCGTAGAATCAGTTGAATCAAAAAAGAACTGGCTTGGGTACACGATTCTGTTTTTCGGAACACCACTTAATTGACTTGCCCACCATGAATAAGTTGAATTAGAGCAAATGTACCCAGAAGACTTAGACATAAGTAACAAATTTTCTGCTGGTGAAATCTGATTGGTTTGACCAAGACACTTTCCTATAGAGAACATTTTTGGATACTTCTCCTCAAGAATCTTCAGATCATCGGTGAATACATACACCTTACTTTCTAAACCTATTTTTTCTTGCAAATACTTTATGGAATTCAAATAATATTTTTCGCTAGGAACAACATAGTCATTCTGCGACAAATAGTCTGTTAATCGTACATGAACGGCAATTGTAGTATCCTGATCAAAGCTTTCAATCAAATCTATCGTACTTTTGGGTAGAGCATAATTCAACTCTCGAAAACGTGCCTCGAATCTTATGTCAGTAAAATATTTCGGGGACATAAAAAAACCAACAATGCGATTAATTTTTTCTGGTCTGACCCACGCACCTTCTACAAAACTTTTCTCTGTAGCAATACCAAATTTTCTTTTGTCACCTTCGTCAAGAAAATTTATAGCTCTTTCAAATCGACCATCTCTGGGAGTCAGGGCCTTATCAATTTTAATGTTTGACAGGTCCTTAAAGTCACCGATTTCGTACTTTCTTTTAGTTAAGTAATTTGGGTGGCCCCTATTCCGAAACTTTGGATTCTTGTAGAGATTGCGGTTTATCTTTAATTCTTTGCCTGTCAATTCAGACAGACTTAGCCCCGCTGCAAACTGAAACAGCTGATTTCCAAGGCCACCGGAAAGGTGCACCACTAAAGATTTCTCTTTGAACACAGAGTCCTTTCCTTTTGAAATTTAAAAGTGGTTACTTTTCCCAGCTTTAGTTTGCATATATTTTGAATATCTCAAATAATTGTCTTAAAGTATGAGATTGTTCGTTCCAATCCAACTTTCCTCGATGTTTTTGGATCCCATTGTAAAGTACTTTGAGCTTTTCTGATATCTGGCTCTCTATTTGTTGGATCGTCTGACGGGAGTGGAAGATGAACAATCTTACTTCCCGAATCACACATACTCTTTATTTCTTCAGCCAATTCCAACATGGTAGCTGGAATTGGATTACCGAGATTTATCGGACCGTTGACATCGTCTTTAAAAAACAATTTAATCAGGCCGTCAATCAAATCGTCCACGTAGCAAAAGCTCCTGGTTTGCTTTCCGTCCCCATAAATAGTCAAATCCTCATTTCGTAAAGCTTGAACGATGAAATTACTAACAACTCGTCCATCATTTATCGCCATGCGCGGACCGTAGGTGTTAAAGATTCTTGCGATTTTAGTATCAACGTTGAATTCTCTGCGGTAGTCCATGAAAAGACTCTCTGCTGCTCTTTTCCCCTCGTCATAACATGAACGAATGCCAATAGGATTTACATTTCCCCAATATTCCTCGTTTTGTGGTGAAACGGTTGGGTCGCCATACACTTCAGATGTGCTTGCTTGTAAAATTCGTGCACCCGTTCGCTTTGCTAAGCCGAGTAAATTTATTGCACCGTGGACGCTGGTTTTGAATGTTTGAACGGGGTGTTTTTGATACTGGACTGGAGATGCTGGACATGCCAGATTAAAAATCCCCTCAACCTCTAGGTAAAGAGGGAATGTAACGTCATGCCGCATAAACTCAAATTTTGGATTCAAATTTAGATGATTGATATTTTCCTTGGACCCTGTGTAGAGATTATCTAGCGCAATCACTTCATGGCCTTGGCTGAGCAATTTCTCACAAAGGTGAGAGCCTAGGAATCCAGCACCACCAGTAACGAGAATCTTCATAGCAAGAATCTACACCACAGATACAGAGATTCTCATTTATCGAACGTCTACTTCTGCTTGAAATCCCAACTCAGCATCCACTGATCTATGAAATTCAGTCCTAAATACTCGGAGTATTAAGTAAATTCTTTCCCCACAATTTTCCTATACTGATGGGCCAGCCAAGGAAGCTTCTTAGACAATTCTCGCCTTACCTGAAGTCTGACTGTCGACCTAAAGTGATTTATTTCCATCCAATTGTCAGCTCTTTCATCTCTAATAATATTTGAAGCCACGGTAGTCACCTTAAAAGAGTTATCAAAGGTATCTGGTAGCCACCATGGAAGATCTTTGGTGTGAGTAGCCAATTCGCCAAATCCTATGTTCAATACTAAATTTGAATTTGGTAAAACTGTTAATCTGTCACGTTTCCAATTTGAATACAGCCATCTGTAATCCCAGGTGTCCACTAACCCTTCAGATGTGACCTTAAATATTTCATGCCAATACCTTCTCTTAGACGGACTCCAATAATTCTTCGGAGTTGTGTATTCAAAAAGCGGAAAAGTTAACAGGTCGTCCTCATAATCTGCCCATCTATTTGCCCATGTGGCCCAACCCCAACTTGTTGTGTATGTGCTGAATCTATAGTCAAAGGACGAATCTGAAATATCATCACTTGGTACCAAGTTCGATCCACCTATACAACCCACCCTTAGGTCATCTTCATATTTTGACAACATAAATTCTGCAAATTCCAAAAATGCATTGCTTGGCACTATGTCATCCTCAAGAATAATCAGTCTTCCGTATTGCTGAAATCCCCAGCTGATTGCCCTCGAAACACCTAAGAAACATCCTTGACTTACCTCTTCAATGCGGACATTTCCATTAGGTTTGGAAAACTCTTTAGCCACACTGTGACATTGGCTCATCAGGCTTGCATTCTCTGAATCGCCGTTCCTTGCAGCGTCAATCGACACCAATATCGGAAAATTAGATTGGGTTAGCGTTTGCAATAAATTCCTAAGGTTATCCGGACGATTAAAAGCGGTAATCAGAATCGCCGTTCCACTTTTCACCTTCCAAAGTGTACACAATCTAGTGGCTTTATTCATAGACTTACCTTGTGATTTTCTATCAGCCACGAGAACGCTATACTTCTAGAAATACGCCAAATGAGGTTGCATGAATACACAAATAACAGTAATGATTCCAACCTACAATAGAGCGATCGCTCTGGATCGCGCGCTTAACTCATTATGCAATCAGACGATGAAAGATTTTGAAGTTGTAGTATCAGACAATTGCAGTACCGATAATACAGAAGTGATTCTCTCAAAATATAGGCACTTGCTTAGAATGACTATTTTGACCTCAGAGGTGAATGATGGACCAATTAAAAATTGGAAACGTGGCTTAGATGCTGTGAAAACAGAGTGGGTTAAAATTCTTTGGTCCGATGATTGGCTAGAATCAACTGCCTTGATGGAATTGATTGACTTCGCAGAAAAAAAGGGCGTGGCTGCTGTTTTATGCGGCTCATTTGGGCACTTGCCTGAACGTATAGAAATGTGGGTATCCGAGGGTTTTGATTCCCTTGGGTGGGACGAAATTTTTCCTAAGCTTATTCGTGGTGAGTTATCCGCATCCGCATCCACAGCACTAATACATACTTCTGCGGCGAAAGAAGCTCTTAACACGACAATTTTGGATCCGCTGGCTTACCAAACAGCAATAGGCCCAGATTTTCAATTGTTGTACTGGGAGATCGCTGGTGGTGGAAAGGCTGGTTACATTCCTAAACCTTTGGTTAATCTATTTGCTAGCAGCGATAGTATTTCTGTTGTCTTGGGTAAACAAATACGACCACTTTATGCTCATGCAATGTTGCGAGTTGCCAGTTATTTCAGACTAACGGTCGAAAAAAGAGATAGAAGAGTGCTGAATCATTGGATAAAGGAAGGAGTGGTCCTCAATAGGGTTCCTAATCTTCAAGGAACACCTGGGAATTTCTCTTTCCGGATTGCCCTTTCTAATTGGCCTTTAAGAGGAGTTAAGCTACTTTTACGAAAAATCAAATTCTTTCTCGTGTCCAAGAAATAAGATCGTCTAGACCTTCTAAGTAAGTTTTGCCTGGTCTCCACCCTGTTGCTCTTATAATTTTTGTGTTGTCTGAAATGTAGACAAGTTGATCATATGGACGCGTCGATCCATTCTCATACCTTGGAAAGTTGCCTGTCTTTTCTGAAAGTATTTTGAATAACTCCAAAATCGATAAACTGTTTTCTTGTCCGCCGCCAACATTAAAAGTCCCTTTTACTTGAGAGCCAAGGTCAATTATTCGTTCAAATAATCTGTACAGGTCTTCAACAAAAAGTATGTCCCGTACTTGCTTTCCACTCCCATTAATTTTGAATTCATCGTTTTTCAAAAAACTTTCAACAAAAAAAGCTACCCAACCTTGATCTGATGTCGAAAATTGGCGAGGTCCATAGATGGAACTTTGACGAAGTATCGTGTACTTCAATCCGTATGATTGTCCCCATTCTTCGATCAAAAGCTCGGCTGCATAATTTGATACCCCATATCCACCGGAGGGGCGCAGTTTTGTTTCTTCATTAAATCCATTAGGTTTTTGAGTCGAGATAAACCTTGTCGGGTTCTCTTGGAAAACCTCCTCAGCCAATTCTCCATAAACTTTGTTGGTTGAAGAAAAGATCAGGTGTGCACCTGGGATTTGATCTTTCATTATTTCTAAGATGTTGAAGGTACCGAGTGCATTTACTTCAAAATCCTTTCGCGGATCTTGAATACTATCCAGCAAAGATACTTGGCCAGCTAGATGCAAAATGGCACTGGCATCTCCATGGATTCTAAAAATTTCTTTAAGTGTGGAATTGTCCCGAATATCCACTTTATGTGTGTCAATGTTAAATTCTCGCTTCAGCCATTCACTATTCTCGAAAACCCGTGGCCTTGATAAATTATCAATTACAATTGGGGTGTGACCGCTCTCATGCAACATTCTTGCGACGTTTGCTCCGATAAATCCAGAACCCCCGGTGATTATCCACTTCATATGCCCTCCACCTGTAATCTCGCGATTTCTGAAGCTAGCCAGGCCTCCAACTCACACTCTACTTTGAAATTGAACTCAGACTCGAGAGTCGTCAAGTCGGCTATTACTTCAAAAACGTTGGTTCTTTTATTATTCAAGAATTTCCAGGCTGGATTAACTCTATCTCTGAGTGCGTTTTCACACAGACTAGATAGTAAGTAGCCTTTGCCACTTCCAACTTCGAAGACGCGACCTCCCGCATATTTATCCTTGATCAAGTGTTCAATCACTCTAGACAAGTCAAGAATGTGTATAAAATCACGGATTGCGTATGGAGATTCTAGTTGTACAGATTTGTGCTTCTGACTTGATTCCAAAATCTCCGAAAGCAAAGCGTGCTCAGGCTTTATGCCAAATACGATGGGCGCTTGTAACAAGGAGAAATCTAGCCTAACTTCTGAAGAGGTTAGCAAAAATTCTGAAAAGGCTCTCTTTGAGTCAATATAGGCTGAATCGAACCCTTCAACTTTTTCGAGCAGTGTTCCTATGGTTATAAATTTACAATTTAGTTCTTGAGCTAACCTTACAAGTTGCATTGGAACTTCATAATTTGCTGTCCAAATTTCATTTTCAGACTGATTCTTTCTGTAATCCATCCCTGCACCAATGCAATTTAAAACGTACTCAGGTTCTATTCTTCTTATCTCGGCTATCAATTCATGTCGCGTTGGGGAATGGACTTCGTAATCTTGTCTCTCAAGAAATTGCTTAATTTGGCCGCCAATTATGCCGGTTGAGCCAGCTATCACGATTCGAATTTTTGGTAATCGCATACGAACCCTTCATAATCGGTGAGTAAACCTTACATTACTCTGTTTTTAAAAGAAAGTTACATTTTATACCTATAACAGATATTTTTAGCCTTACCAAAAGCATCTCCTTCAAATTTTCATGATTTCTTCCAAAACGTTTTCCCACTCATTACCCAAAACTTTTATATCTCGCCTACCTAAGATTTTCATGGCGATTTCACTAGGCACGATTAAAGATTGCAGATCATTCGAATACTTTATTAATCGCGCGTGGTAATCTTCAATCGAGATACAGTAATTGATTTCTGGGAAATTGAAGCGACGAAAATCAGGAATATCAGAAACAAGAATTGGGATGCCACGCTGTAAGCCTTCTAGAACAACTAAGCCATCCCCCTCGAAGGAAGATGGAACAATCAGCACGTCTCCTGGATTGATGATTTCCCATGGGTTGCATAGTTGTCCAGTCCAATCAATCTGAAGCTGATATTTTTTGTAACGATCCGAAAGTTTTCCTTGCAGTTCACCGTCACCTATCATGACGGCTGGAAGTCCACTAAGTAAACTTATTTCAAGGGGAATTTCTGGGCATTTTTCCTTGCTCATTCGGCCAATGAATACAATACGGCTTAATGGGTGTGCCCCAAAGAACTTCTTTTTAGGCAGGTTAGGGCTTAGAGGATTCTGGATAACTCGATAAGGGCTTTTGCCTTCTGGCCAAATACTTAAATGCTCTGATACCGCGAAGAAATATTGAGTTCTGAATGAAAGCAATTTTCTTACAATAATCCCGAGCCTCCTGCGAGTCGACCATGGGCGACTTGAGTGCTGAAGGATCACGAGTTCAACTCTCTTCATTAGAAAGAGTCCAAGGAATTCGGGTGCATCGCAATTAAGAACAACCACACTTGGCTTGAATTTTCTTGCCACAAAATTGAGACTAATTATGGCCCTAATGGTTCCGAAGGGTGCATTACCTTGAGCTCGATTTAATGGGTAAATCTGAGATTTAACTTGGATTGCATCGGGTTCACTTTTGTTGACAGGAACTAAAGCGACATTCCAATTCCTCAAAACTAGTTCATTACAGACCAAGTTTATTGAACGTTCGGCACCACCCCCAGTTAATGAGTTTGTTACGAACATAACGTTTTTCATAACAAATCAAGGCTTGGGAGGGATAGAAACTTTAGCCAAATCCGCTTCAACCATAATTTTAGCTAACTCTTCCCAATGTGTGCGCGCTTTCCAGCCAAGACATTTCTCTGCTTTACTGGCGTCGCCAATCAATGCATCAACTTCGGTTGGACGCACGTATCTGTCGTCAACTACAACATAGTCGCGATAATCTAATCCAAGGGAACTAAATGCGGCATCACAAAACTGTCCAACCGTCGCTCCGACGCCTGTTGCAATGACGTAATCACCTGATTCCTCCTCTTGAAGCATCCGCCACATACTTTCAACATATTCAGGCGCGTACCCCCAGTCTCGAACTGCATCCAGATTACCAAGATAGAGTTTGGTTTGAAGCCCTAGTTTAATTTTTGCAGCTGCCATTGTGATTTTCCTTGTTACAAATGTTTCTCCTCGACGTGGAGATTCGTGATTGAAAAGAATTCCATTCGTCATATGTAAACCGTAGGCTTCTCTATAGTTTCGTACTACCCAATATGAATACAACTTCGCCGCTGCGTATGGGCTTCTTGGGGCAAAGATAGATTCTTCAGTCTGGGGGGGAGGGGTGCTTCCAAATTGCTCCGATGTCGAAGCTTGATAAAATTTTGTCTGAATCTTTGATGCACGTATAGCTTCTAATATTCGAATAGTTCCGACAGCATCAACTTGGGCAGTGAAATCTGGCATGGCAAAAGAAACTTGAACATGGCTTTGCGCAGCTAAATTATAAATTTCATTAGGTTCAAGTTCCCTAAGTAGGTTTGAAATTCCAACGCCATCAGTAATGTCTCCGTAATGAAGTTTGAATCTACTCCCAACATCATGAGGATCTGTGTACAAATGTTCAATCCTTGATGTATTAAAGGTTGAACTTCTGCGAATCAGCCCATGGACTTCGTAGCCTTTATTTAGAAGTAATTCTGCTAGATAAGACCCGTCTTGGCCCGTAACACCTGTGATTAAAGCGCGCTTCAAGTTCTCACGACTCCTTTCGTATTCTGAATGAACCAATCATATGTTGATTTAAGCCCCTCTTTCAGATCAACTTTCGGGCTCCAACCCATGTCAAAAATCATGTCAGAGTTTAAGAACTTTCTAGGAGTGCCATTTAGTTTGTCAGTATCAAAATCTAGTTTTCCATTAAACCCGACAACCTGAGCGACGAGTCTCGCGAGCTCGCCAATTGAAACCTCGTATCCGCTTCCGACGTTAATTGGTACCTCACTATCGTATTCCTCAATCAGCATCATGCATGCATGTGCTAAGTCACTAACATGTAGAAACTCGCGCATCGGCGTTCCGTCGCCCCATATCGTAAGACTCTTGGAGTTTTTGATTTTTGCATCGTGGAGTCTATGAATCAAGCTCGGGATCACATGCGAAGTTTCTAAATCAAAATTGTCGTGGGGCCCATATAAGTTCGTTGGCATGGCGGAAATCCATTTGTGACCAAATTGTTTTCTATATGACTGAATGAGTTTCAAGCCTGCTATTTTCGCAATAGCATATGCTTCATTTGAAGGTTCAAGCGCACCCGTTAACAGTGCAGATTCGGAAATAGGCTGGGGTGCAAATTTAGGATAAATACAGGAGGACCCGAGAAAAAGTAACTTACTTACTTTGGCTGAATGTGCAGCGTCCATGAGGTTTGTTTGAATTTGAAGATTAACTGAGAGAAAATCGACTGGGAATAGTGAGTTGAATTTTATTCCCCCTACTTTTGCGGCTGCAATTACCAAGCAATCAGGACGGAGATCATGCATCTCCTGAAATACGGCTTCTCTATTTGTTAAGTCCAATTGTTTTGAAGTCTTTCCAAGCACTTCAAAACCTCGTGATTTACCCTCGGTTTCTAAAGCTGACCCAACCAGTCCACTCTTTCCGGCGATATACATCTTCACATCCCGATATTACCCTATGGCCCATATTTAGTTCGTTACCGCTATGATTTGTGGAATACAGGCAAAAACTTTGGTACTGACAGGTGGTTCGTTTTGATCAAGGTAAAGAGCTGGTTTCGGAAAAGTCAAATAATCAGAGCTTTCAATATCTTGCCTCCCGGGGATAAACCGAAGATACTGGCAGTTTCAATTATTCAAATACTTCTTGGTTTCCTTGATTTGTTGGGTGTTTTAGCCATAGGTCTACTTGGTGCAATTTCTATAACTGGAATTCAATCCAAAGAGCCGGACAGTAGAGTATTCCAGATTTTGAAAATTCTTAAGTTGGAAGATAAGCCATTTCAGAGTCAAGCGATCACAGTAGCCGGGATCGCAATAGCACTACTAATTGGTCGAACATTGCTTTCTGCAATATTCACACGAAGGATAATCTATTTTTTAAGTCGAAGAAGTGCACAAATGTCGGCAAGCCTAGTGAATAAGTTGTTGGCCCAGCCGTTATTGGTAAATCAGCAAAGAACCCTGCAAGAAACATTGTTTGCTGTTACAACAGGGGTAGGCGTCATCACTGTATTAGTTTTAGCTAATACAATTATGATCATTTCAGATGTTTCATTGCTCCTCATACTCTTGGTGGGCCTACTACTCATCGATCCAGCTACAGCAATGGGAACTTTTTGTCTCTTTTTACTCACTGGTCTATTTCTTTACAAATTCTTGAGTGTTCGTGCTCATGCCCTAGGTATCAGAAGTACAGAACTTGAGATTCAAAGCAATAACAAAGTCGTTGAAGTTTTTTCAACTTTTCGAGAAGCAATTGTCCATAATCGGCAAAATTTCTATTCCAATCAAATTAAGGATTTACGGCTGAGTCTTGCTGAGTATTCGTCGCAGATAAACTTTATGCCTTTTGTAAGTAAATATGTATTTGAAGCTGTCATAATTCTCGGAGCTATGGCACTTGGGGCCACCCAATTTCTGCTACATGACACGACTAAGGCAGTAGCAACAATTTCAATTTTCCTCGCCGCTGGTTCCAGAATTGTTCCAGCGGTCTTGCGCGTGCAACAAGTTGCAGTTCAAATTCGAGGAGGGCTCGGCACATCAGCACAAACTCTTTCCCTTATCGAATCATTATCTGGAGAGCCCGTTCCATCACGGAGTCAAGATTTTTTAGATACTGTTCATGAAGGATTCATTCCAAAGATTGAAGCCAAAAACTTGATTTTTACCTACCCAAATAGAACGACGCCGGCGGTAAACGATTTCAGTCTTTCTATTCACCCGGGCGATTCAATCGCGATTGTTGGATTTTCGGGCTCCGGAAAAACGACAATTGCAGATTTACTCCTCGGAATTATTGATCCTGATTCTGGTTGTGTTCAAATTTCGGATAAATCTCCAAAAGAAGTTTTTTGTAATTGGCCAGGTGCTGTGTCGTACGTTCCCCAAGATGTTGCCATAGTGAACGGGACAATTCGTGAAAATATAGCTTTGGGTTATGAAACAAGTGAATACCGGGAGGATTTATTAATTAATGCATTGAAAGTTGCCCAATTAATGGATTTCATTGAAGAATTACCGGAAGGTCTTGATACACAGGTTGGAGAGAATGGTGTCAACCTAAGTGGAGGCCAACGGCAAAGACTTGGAATAGCCCGTGCGCTTTATACTAAGCCTAAGATTTTGTTTTTGGATGAGGCAACTAGCTCTCTTGATGCAATTTCGGAACAAGGCTTTGCAAAAGCTTTGAAAATCTTACGGGAGACTACAACTGTGGTTTTGATTGCACATCGACTATCTTTGTTGCAATACGTAGAAAAAATAGTCTACATTTCAGAAGGAAAGCTCTTATATCAAGGCACTTACAATGAAGTGTTAGATCATGTGCCAGCGTTCAGAGAGCATGTTCAAATAATGTCACGTAAGTAATTTCGTAGTTTTTGGAAAAATGAATTTCCTTGATACTTTTCAAATGGAATTTTGCTTACGAGTCGATAAAGGCAATAAGAGACTGGCGTTTCGCTCCTTATCAGAGATTCTGCTATTTTCTTGTTCCAATGTAAGTAATGTTCGGTGATAATTAACAATTCACCGTTAAATTTCTTGTCGCGCTGAGAATAAAGATGATGTAGGAAAAAGTTCTTGTATACAAATTTCCGGACAATCTTATGTCGAGCCCTAGAACCAGTTTTATACATAAGCTCGTGTATTAGGCCACCAAAATAACTATGTGCGTAAAGTTTTCCTACGGTTACTAGCTCTTTTCTCTCGAGAAGAAAGAGGTTTTTTCTAGGGACAGTTTCAACAATTAAAGACTCTTCTCCCAGTGCTGCATTGCGGATGACACCCAACTGACTCCAGCCAGTCCACGGCAAGAATGGTGCAACATTAAAATATTTGCTCATTTTATGCATTCTATAAATTACTGCACTTATCAAGCCTAGATGTAGATTGTGCTTCTCGCTTTCAAGAATATCTTTCCCCCGATACTGTTTGTTAACATTTGATTCGCTTGCAACCAATAAGTCTAAATTTGGATTAATTATAAAGTGATTCAGAATTAGAGTCAATCCACCAACCACTAATGCATCATTTGCCGAGAGCACCCAGAAGAGATCAGGGTTCTTGCGGAGAGCGATTAAGAAGCCTTGTGAGATGTTGACGTCAGCCAACAGGTTCTCGCCATAATAATGAACTTCATCACAAAATTTATCCGCCTCAATCTTAAAACTCTCGCTGGGAATAAAATTGTTAACAGACATTACAATTTCCAATTGCCATTCAAGCGCATTTGGAATTGAACTGTGTAAGTCAAATTCGGAGCGAAGATGTTTGGCTTGTGAAATAGCATCAGCAAAATCACTGTGGCATGGTATGTAGACAAGAATCTTTTTTAACACATTCCCCCACTTAAGCAAGAAATTGCCTTTTTAGTTAATTTACTTGAGATCAAATATACCTTGCATGATGTCCTAGACGTTTCACATATTATCCCTGATTTCTCGGATTAATCGCTAACACACGGGGATTAGTAGTACAATTATCAAATGAGGATTTTGGTAACGGGAGGGGCTGGATTTATTGGCTCACACTTATCTGACAGATTGATTGCAGATGGCCATGATGTAGTTGCACTTGACGACTTATCAACAGGTTCAATTCACAATTTGAGCAATGCAAGTGTGTCCCCAAATTTCAAATTTATAAATGGCTCTATTCTTGACATTGAAACTTTGAGATCTGTCGTTGAGAATATTGATTACATCTTTCATTTGGCTGCAGCGGTGGGTGTCTTTAATATTGTGAAAGACCCATTGACAAGTTTGTTCACGAACATCCGGGGCACCGAGAATCTTTTGGAAGTAGCTTCTTCCCGGGGGGTCCCAGTTTTCGTGACAAGCAGCAGTGAAGTATATGGCAAGAATACTTCCAACTCCCTTAAGGAGACAGATGATCGAATAGTTGGTAATCCTCTCATTCTCCGATGGTCGTATAGTGAGGCAAAAGCTATTGATGAATCTCTTGCCTATGCGTTTCATCTTGAGAGAAATCTAGATGTCAGAATTGTTAGATTGTTTAACACTGTCGGCCCAAGGCAGCTTGGATCGTACGGAATGGTTGTGCCACGATTTGTAGAATCTGCACTATCAAACCAAGATTTGGTTGTCTATGGGGATGGCAACCAGACTCGTTGCTTTGCACATGTTTTGGATGTTGTAGATGCAATTTTGTTACTTGCCTTTTCCAAAAAAGCCATTGGAAAAGTTGTGAATATTGGCAATTCCTTTGAAATTTCTATGAATGAATTAGCTAAGAAAATTATTGATGAAACAAAATCAAAGAGTAAAATCACCCACATCCCATACGTAGCTGCGTATGGGGACAGTTTCGAGGATATGTCACGCCGTGTCCCGAACATTGAACTAATAAAGCAGATTACAGGCTGGGTTCCTCGATATGACTTATCTAAGATTATTGCTGATATGAAAGCAGAAATGGCTTCGTAGTTTTAAGTCTACAAGGAGACAACTCCTGGGTACTCCTTTAACAAGTTACAACAATCTAAGATTTTCACTTTCTTATCTAGAAGTTTTGAAATTTGCGCGCCGGGCTGATTTGTCGCCAGAATCACCAAATCACATGGCCATTCAAGGCTTACTGCTTCAGTACCCTCCCAAACATCAACTAGAGGATCATGCCAAGCAACTTCTATGCCAAATCGAATTAAGTATTCTTTAATTTTTGATGCTGGAGATTCCCGCACATCACGAACTCCGGACTTATAAGCAACTCCTAAAATCAAAATTCTTGGCTTTTCAATTGATTGGTCAACTAGATCCAAGGCGCGCTTTGCCACGTAGATCGGCCTATGCAGGTTTGCATTGTCAGCAGTTTCGATTAACGTCGGCTCAATTCCATTTTCACGAGCCCACCATGTCAGATACATGGGATCAACGGGAATGCAATGCCCACCAATTCCAATACTGGGTTTAAAAGGCATAAAGCCGTAGGGTTTCGTCGAGGCAGCCTTTATAACTTCAAAAACATCAATTTCTGCCGATGAGCAAATCATTGAGAATTCGTTGACTAAAGCTATGTTGATTAACCTAAATGTGTTTTCTAAGAGTTTAGCAGCTTCTGCTATCTCAGGGCTTGGAACCGATATGACATTATCGCAAATGGTTTCATAAAACTTGATTGCTCTAGCTTTAGATTCGACATCAATAGATCCAACCAGGCGTGGCGTATTCTTCTGATCCCAATCTATGTCTCCAGGGTTAACCCGTTCTGGCGCAGTCGCATAATAAATCTTTTTTGTTGATTCTGGCTTTGCCTTCTGAAATATTGGAATAATGACGTCTCGTAAAGTTCCAGGATAGGAAGTTGATTCGCTGACTATTAAGGTTTCTTCCATAATATATGGAGCAACCGCAGAAGCCGCACTACACAATATTGAGATGTCAGGTCTTCGTTGACCATCCAGCGGAGTGGGAACGCAAATTGTGACCACTGAAGCCTCAGATACCTCTTTAAAGTCCGATGTTGCTCTATATCGATTACTTGAAAGTGAATGTAACAAAAGTTCATTGGGAACATCTTCCACCGGACTGGAGCCAGCATTAATCTGACCTACTTTGAGTTCGTCTGTATCCACCCCCACTACCGACCAACCCGCAGCAACGGCAGCCATCGCAAGTGGTAACCCCACATACCCTTGCCCGATTACTGCAAGGGTTTTTGACTTAAGCTCACTCATGTGTGAATCTTAACCATAACTTGCATCATTAAATCAACAATACAATTAGTGAATTCGAGAGTTGGGGGAAGTTGATTGTTCGAAATTCAGTCAATCTCCCCTACCACCCATGAACGGGTGCGCGTTATGCGCGTAATCGCGCGAATGAATATAGGTGGACCCGCGGTTCAAGTTGTTGGTTTGCTTCGAGGTTTCAGTGCTCTTGAATTTGAGCAACGACTCTACTGTGGATACTGCTCAGAAAATGAATCAGATTACCTGCTCCAAGTTGCTCCAGATATTTACTCTTATCGTGTCAGTGGTTTGGGTCGAAGTCTCAATCTAATCGGAGACATAAAGGCATTTATTTACCTTGTTCGCGAGATTTCACGCTTTAAGCCAGACATTATTCATACCCACACCGCAAAAGCTGGTGTCTTAGGTCGGGTAGCAGCATTGTTTTCTAAACAGTCTCCAATTGTAATTCACACCTTCCACGGACATCTACTACAAGGATATTTTAGTCCAATGAAGCGAAATCTGATTGTATGCGTAGAAAAATTCCTTGCTCAACACACAGATCAATTATTAGCTGTTGGTATAAGAGTGCGCGAGGACTTGCTCCAGTCTGGAATTGGCAAGCCAAGTAAATTTGGATTGATGCCGCCCGGACTAAAGATCGATCAATTACCTCCACAGGAACATTCTCAAAAATTATTAGGACTTACGTCAGGCACATTGCAATGTTCATTTATCGGGCGTGTAACTAAAATTAAGCGTCCTGACAGATTCTTGGATGTTGTGTCTGAAGTCAAGAGGCGTGGACTTAAGATTGAGTTTTTTATGGCCGGTGATGGTGAATTAATTGAAGAATGTCGGAAGCGAGTTCAACTAGAGAATCTTCCAGTTAAAATCTTAGGATGGCAAACAAACATAGAGCTTGTGTTATCTGCAAGCGACATTGTCATTTTAACAAGCGATAACGAAGGTACGCCTTTAAGCCTTATTCAAGCAGGTATGGCAGGTAAGCCAGTTGTGTCAACTAATGTCGGTTCGGTAGAAGACATTGTGGTTACAAATATAACTGGATTCGTTACATCTCTTGAGGTGACCGAAATTGCAGATTCACTTGAAAGACTGGTTACGAACCCTGAACTTAGAGCAGAGATGGGTCGAGCCGCCAAGAAATACACCATTAATAGATTCAGTGAAAGACGCTTAGTTCTGGACCATCAAAATCTCTACAAAAAGCTCATTTCGGATCGAGCCAATTCTTAGCCCATAACTCCAACATCAGCATTGGCCACAAAACATTGTCCTGGTCGTTTCCAGACATATGCAATTCGATGGCCCGAGTTACCTCTCTTGAGTTAAACCAACCACGATTTCTTGCTGTATGGTCGGTCAAAACATCAAGTAGCATGGTTTTCATACTCCCACGGAGCCATTCAGCTCTCGGGATTCCAAATCCCATTTTCGGTCTATCGATCAAATCTGGTGGGACTAAAGATCTAGCAACATCCTTCAAAATGCGTTTGGTTGAGAGTCCTTTAAGTTTGTATTCCGAAGGAAGCGATATACCCCACTCAATCAAATTCACATCCAGAAATGGAGACCGTAACTCTAGACTATTTGCCATTGATGCAATATCGGCTTTTACTAATAAATCTCCTGGTAAGTATGAATCAAAATCTGACCTTAACATTCGATCTAAATTTGATACATTTCCCAACTGAAACTTATCAATAAATACCTTAGACGCAATGGTTGAAAAGTACTCCGGGTTAATCAATCGACGTAGATCCAATGGTTGAGCGAGAGAAAGAATCGAACTATAACGGTCTGCCAAAGACGTCATTGGAGTTAACTGCGATCTGAGTCTCTTCACTTTTCGTGATCCTTGAAAGGACCTGCTCCTAATCTGATTTACCACATAGCTACTTGGAATCATTACTGGGTTCAATTTCTGCAAAATTGGTGCTGCTAGATATCGATCGTAGCCTCCAAATACTTCATCTCCTCCATCTCCGCCTAGCGCGACAATTACATTCTCTCTTGCAAATTTACTCAGTAGGTAAGTTGGCAATATTGATGAATCGGCGAATGGTTGATCAAGAATTCTTGAAATCTCCTGGATAACGGCTTCAGGATCAGGCTTAAGAATTTCTACATGATGGTTAGTCTTGAAGTGATTCGCAATCTGGCTTGCGTGATTAGATTCATTAAATTTTGGGTTTTCAAAACCGATAGTAAATGTATTTACTTGCTCCTTCATTGCTTTCACCATGTAAGCCGTAACAATCGTTGAGTCATACCCGCCACTCAAAAATGATCCAATTGGCCTTTCAGAGATCAGCCGGCGTGAAACAGCTTCATTAATTAGCTCTTTAGTTTGTTCAAGGGCTTCGCTATATGTAATTTCAACTTTTCGATCGAATTCTAGCTGCCAGTACTTCCATTGAGTTATCAAGCCACTTCGCCAAGTCAGAACAGTCGCGGGAGCAAGTTGATTAATTTCAGAGAATGCAGAGTTGGGTGAGTTGATATAACCAAACTGCATTACCTCTGAAATCATTTCTGGTCTTAAGGAGAAATTGCCATGAACCTGGAGAAGTGCGCGAACTTCTGATGCAAAGAAAAGCGTTTTATCTCTTGCAACTGAAACCCAAAGTGGCTTCTCCCCTACTCGGTCCCGAATGAGATGTAGTGACCTATCGCGAGAGTCGAAAATTGCAATTGCGAACATCCCATTTAATTTCTTAACAAAATCTAATCCGTGCTTTAAATATAGGTTAATTAAAACTTCAGACTCACTTGCACCTCGAGAGTAAATGCCAATATCTTCTAACTCTTTCCGTAATTCTCTATAATTATAGATTTCGCCATTCCAAACAATTCTGATCTTCTCTTCAGTATCAGTCGCTGGTTGGGTTCCATCTCTAATTTCAACTATTGCTAAGCGACACATTCCAAGCGAAACACCATTTTCCAAGAATATCCCGGTGTCGTCGGGGCCTCTATGCTTTAAAGAATTGAGCTGCGACTGAAGTAGACTTTTTTTGGGGGCATTTGGCCCAATACCACCTACAATTCCACACATCTAATTTCTCACTTAGGTCAACGTTTTAAAATCGTCGCCATAATTTGGACCAAATTGCTTCATCCACATTAAAGTTTCAAAAAATCCATCTGCGAAAGGCTTTGGGGTAATCTTTGGAAACATTTCACTAATCAATTTGGGGGCATTCTGGGAGTCTTTAACGTCTCCTAGGCGATTATCTAGTTGATTAACTTTCAAATTCGGAAAGTGGATTCTAAGTAAATCCAAAATTTCATTGAGAGAAATCTTGTTTCCAAATGCAAGATTCACAGGTCCATCGTTGACAACTCGTTTTTCGAAAGCCGTGATCAGCACATCTACTACAGTATCTACATAGGTAAAATCTCTAGTGACTGTGCCATCACCAAATAAATCTAAACTCTTTCCTTGCATAGCAAGCCAAATCCACTTGGGTATAACTGCTGCGTATTCATGTTCTGGGCGTTGACGGGGCCCAAACACATTAAAGAAACGGAGCAAGGTAGTTGGAACTTGATATGCTGCTGAATAGGCTTGCACGTAAGACTCCGCGGATAACTTGCTTGCAGCGTATGGTGACATTGGCCCAAGCCACATGAACTCATCTTTTGGAAGCTCTTTATTGCGCCCATAAACGGACGAAGAAGAGGAATAAATGAGGTGCGCTCCTGTTTGTCTAGCAACCTCTAAGACATTCAATGTCCCAGTGGCGTTTACTTCATGGGTGCCGACAGGATTCTTAATTGAGCGAGGGACCGACCCTCTTGCCGCCAAATGAAAAATTGTCTGACATTTCGACAATGCATTTCTGAGCGCACTTGAGTCCGTAATTGAAATAACGTGTTGTTCGCAGCTCATACCCTTAAGATTGACACGTAAGCCTGTGGAAAGATCATCCACGACTACTACTTCATAACCGCTGTGAATCAATCGAGATACGAGGTTAGAGCCAATGAACCCAGCTCCACCAGTAACTCCAACCGTATCCATGTACTAAATGGTAATACATGCACATCTATTTACAGTAATTCTCCACATGAATTAGGATGCCGAATGGTGCTTTCTTTCGCTTAAAGCAAGAATCGCCAATACACCAATCAAAAACACTGCCCTGTGACGAATTAGAGTTCCGTGGTTTGTCTCAACCAAAGCTGAAATGACTAAAAATTCGACTGTAAAAATGCTTGCCGTCAAAACTGAAAAAGTTGGTCGAATTTTTCTTTTTACAATATTAAAGATCAATGTAACAAACAGCGCGTAGGAGAGGTACCAAAAAAAACTTTCATAACTCAAAATATTTTGAAAAAGGCTGCCATTGTCCACAAATGGTGTAGGAACAAAGAGAAAGGTTGCAATTCCGCTTATCAAAGATAATGGGCTACTTAGATTTGCTGGATCCGACTTTAGACTTTTCAAATTATCGGCAACTTGAGGCAAACTTGCATCCAGGATTGCTCCGTTAACTTTCGCGTCTAAGTATCCATCTAATCCTGAGACTCTAGCCATCCAATTAATCAGAGGATTCCGATCAAGTTGTTCTTCTAAGCTGTGCAGGGTTTCACCCCTGGTACGAATAAGTTCTGATACACCTTCGGTTGGGGTTGGGGTTGGGGTTGGGGTTGGGGTTGGATTAAATTGTGCGACTACCGCCTTGTTTGCACTTACTACCGCAGCATTTGTAATCGTAGGGAAAATCAACAATGGGGCTAAATAGATTGCTATAAAAAAGACATGCAACTTGTCGAGTCTCCTCTTGATTATCCATACAACGCATATCGCAACCACGAAAGCAACTAGAAGTAAACAATACAAATATAGTTTTGTGATGAATAAGACAATTGTAGCAAGAATCAATAAGGTTGTCCTTACGTACACATTTAAATTAAGTGAATCTCTAATTATAAGAAATATTACTGTTAAAGATAAAAACAAGAAACTTTCGCGTAAACCAAGTGTTGTCCACAAAAAAACACTTGGAACAAAAAAAACGCCTGAAATCCACGTAGTTGTTTTAACTCCTAGAAGTCTTAACGGAGGAGCGGACCTTAAAAGTGCATAAAGGGCAATAAATGCACAAAGTATTGAAAGGATTCTAACAGAATAGAAGCTTGAAAATCCGGCGATCTGCAGTACTTTTGCTGGTAGATAGAGAAGCCTCAATACATTAACACTCTCCGATGGCCACCCTAAGAATGGATCTAAATCAAAATCTTGTGTGTATAAATTTTCGAAAACTTGAATATAACTAACTTCGTCTGGAGCAAATGCAGTAACCTTATCGAGTACGGCCAAGGCGATGGCGTGAATCAAAAAAAACAGCAAGACGATCCTGTGATTTGGACTTATTAGCTTCAAATGTGAATTAATCTTAAGAATCATAAAATCGGAATCACCTTTCAAAATGAGGGTAAGAACCTTGGCTATAAGTAAATTGTAGAACCTTGTCCTTGTTTCACTCCTTGATAATAGGGGAAGAGGTGAGTCCAAGTAGATCAAGTGGGGGGTGGCGGAACTTTAGATTCGAAAGCCCTCCCACTAACGGAATTTGAGGCTTTGTCACATGTCTTGTGAATTAGTTCCTGATTACAAATGGCAGCCAGGGGTTGAATTGGCCTTATTGTGAGTATTCTAGGCGGGTGATTCCTGAACTAGACCAATTTCTCAACAACGACATGGTGGCATCTTGACAAAAAAATTTGAAGATGAAATTGAGAGTCTTGCGAGCAGAGCTTATTATGACTTACATAAAATCGAGCAATTTGTTCCTGGCGAAACTAATATCCCTGTTACCGGAAAAGTTTTTGGTAAAGAAGAACTGATTGCTGCGACAAAAGCTAGCCTAGATTTTTGGTTAACCTCCGGGCCATACACAGAAGAATTTGAACCTCGCTTTGCCAAAGTTGTTGGTATGCGTCACGCTTTCATGGTTAATTCAGGATCTTCTGCAAATTTGCTCGCGTTGAGTTCGCTTACAAGCAGGGCACATGGTGAGCGAGCGTTAAAACCGGGAGATGAAGTTATCACTGTCGCTGCTGGATTCCCAACAACCGTGACACCAATTCTTCAAAATGGCCTAGTACCTGTCTATGTTGATGTCGATCCTGAAACGTATGTGGCAATTGATGAGCAAATGGAATCAGCGATTAGTTCAAAAACAAAAGCAATCATGATGGCGCACACTCTTGGAAATCCATTTAATTTGGACTTCGTCCAGGCATTAGCAAAGAAACATAATCTTTGGCTTATTGAAGACAGTTGTGATGGATTGGGCGGTACATACAGGGACCAGAATTTAGGAACCTTTGGGGATCTTTCAACCTTTAGCTTCTACCCTGCCCATCACATCACAACAGGTGAGGGTGGCGCGGTTCTAATTAAGAAAGTTGCACACAAGCGAATCGTCGAATCTTTTCGAGATTGGGGTCGTGATTGTTGGTGTGCGCCAGGTTGTGATAACACCTGCTTAAAACGTTATGAGTGGACTTTAGGTGAGTTGCCTGAAGGCTACGATCACAAATACACCTACTCACATCTTGGTTACAACCTAAAATCTGGTGATATCCAGGCAGCTATTGGGCTTGCGCAACTCGATCGACTCGATTCCTTCGTTGAACTTCGCCGTCGAAATTGGGCATATCTATCCAGTGGACTCAAAGACTTGGGCGAGTTCTTTACTCTCCCAAAAGTAACCGAAAACAGTGACCCATCTTGGTTTGGCTTCGCACTAACGGTTAAGCAAAAATCGCCAAAAACACGAAACCAAATTGTTCAAGAGTTAAATGAAAAGAAAATTGGCACCCGTCTACTGTTTGGTGGCAATCTACTGCGTCAGCCTGCATTCATAGGTACTCCTCGAAGAGTAATTAGTGACTTAGTTAATACTGACCGAGTTATGAATGACACTTTTTGGATCGGTGTCTGGCCTGGTCTCACGCTCGAAATGTTGGACTATATGATTCTTTCAATTCGAGAAACGCTTGGAATTAAGTAGTGAAAGTTGTAATTCTTGCTGGAGGACTGGGTACTCGGATATCGGAAGAAACGGTTGATAAGCCTAAGCCGATGGTACTGATAAATGACAAGCCAATTCTTTGGCACATTATGAACATATATGCCCAGCAAGGCTTTGATGATTTTGTTGTGGCCACTGGTTACAAAGGTGAGGTAATTTCAGAATGGGTTTCAACATTAAATTCCCCATGGAAAATAGCCCCGGTTGATACTGGATTAGACACTCAAACAGGTGGTCGCATAAAAAAGTGCATGGATTTGTATCCGGGTGAAAAGTTTCTTGCCACATATGGCGATGGAATCGGCAATATTAATGTTAAGAAACTACTGAAATTCCATGACTCTCATGGAAAATTGGCCACTTTGACAGCCGTCCGTCCACCAGCGAGATTTGGTTATCTGGATATGAAAAGTGGACAGGTGATTCACTTTGGTGAGAAGAATCAAAGTGATGCGGGATGGATCAATGGTGGATTCTTTGTTTTAGAGCCAAAAGTTTCTTCATATATCCAGGTAATTTCTGAACCTTTTGAGACTGGCGCGCTACCTCGACTTACAAATGAGGGAGAGTTAATGGCTTACGAACATGGAGGATTTTGGCAGCCGATGGACACGCTTCGTGAGAAGCATGACTTAGAAGAGCTTGCTCGCGAGGGTAATCCTCCCTGGTTGCGTGAAATTTAATTTACTATATTTCAGCTTAAATCAAAGGATGGTGATATTGGTTTTATTGGTCTAACTCTCAAAAGGAATTCTTTGGCAAGGCTTTAGCGCGGCTATCAATTATAAATTCCAAGAATGCAGGACCTTCCTTCCATTTCTTTACAGCAGTACTTAGTTCTAATAACTCCGATTCAGATTCAATTTTATGTACATTCAGAAATCCATACGCACGCGCAAGTTCCTGGAAATTAGGGTTAGAGAATCCTTCACGAGTTCCAGTAAGTCTGCCGTTCATGTTCTCGTCCTGAAATTGTGCAACCATTCCGTGCTGGCCATTATTGATCACGCAAACTGTAATCGGTAACTTGTATTGCACAATAGTTTGCAATTCTGGTGAAGATAATTGCATGCACCCATCTCCTGAGATTAATACCCAATTACCCTTCATTGAGACTGCAGCGCCAATACTTGCAGGCAGCGCAAAACCCATGGCTCCTAAGCCTCCTGAGGTCAAGAATCGTTGCCCAGATTGGAGTCGAATAGATTGTGCTGCCCACATTTGATGTTGCCCAACATCAACAACGTATCCTGAAGCCTGGGTAAATGTAGTGCTCAACCACTCCATTAAAATGTTTGGATTCAATTTAAGGTCATTCATTTGTTCCAGCTCTTGAGGGTGCCTATTCCTAATTATCTTTATACGGTTAATAAAAGAAGTACTGTCAATTTTGTAGTCAGTATTTATTAATGTCCGAAGAAATTCGGAAATATCTGCCTTTATTGCCAAATCTGAAGTAATACGTCCTGTTAACTCGTGATCATCAATGTCCACCCGAACAATCTTCTTATGCGCGATAAATTCGGAGATGTCATTTCCTGTCTGGCGAACATCAAGGCGACTTCCAAGGACAATTAGTAGATCAGATTCCCTTAAAGCAGCGTTTGCCCATCTATTCCCATAACTACCGATAAACCCAAGATATTTATCATTTGTTTCTGCGACTGAATCTAAACCTAATAAAGAGCAAACATAAGGGATTCCAGTTTTGTTTATGAATTCAGACAATATCTCCGATGCATTTCCTAACCGAACTCCACCCCCAACTAATATTAGTGGTCTCTTTGCAGCAAATAGATAATTTCTAAACTCATCATGTACTGCGTAATCAACTTTAGCTATGAGTGTTTTTTCTTCAATACCTGCTGACTTGTACTGTAATTCTTCTTGCTGCAAATTAATTGGTATATCAATCAAAACCGGTCCTTGACGCCCCTCTTGGGAGAGTAGCCACCCTTCTTTGAGCGCTTCAAATGCTTCTGATGCTGTTTTTGGGCTGTAAACCTTTTTGGTAATAGTTTTTGCCATTTCACATATATCGAGTTCCTGAAAACCGTTTTGTCTTTGATCCGGATTTGTACGCAATTCTTTTTGATTTACTTGACCAGTTATATATATGACTGGAACAGAGTCAAAAAAGCTTGAAGCGATTGGAGTGAGTAAATTAGTTGCTCCTGGGCCACTTGTCCCCATGGCAAAGCCAGGATTCTTACTTATCCGCGCAGAACCCTCCGCCGCGAATCCAGCTGCTTGCTCGTGTCGGGTATTAATGATTTTAGTTTGACCAAGTCGTCCGATTGCATCAATCATGAAGGCAATCATTCCTCCAGACAACTGAAATAC
>Ga0209550_10000806_pt1 | contig 30020 bp, 29 predicted proteins | sample LauGreSuBDMM15SN_2_FD_187567 | JGI IMG/M metagenome (GOLD analysis project Ga0209550, IMG submission 187567) | Freshwater lake microbial communities from Lake Michigan, USA - Su13.BD.MM15.SN (SPAdes) (version 5) | ecosystem: Environmental > Aquatic > Freshwater > Lake | place: Lake Michigan... | reverse complement strand
GGCGTTTCAGTGCTCCGCAGACAGATTTGTGGTTAAGCAAAGTTTGGTTCTCCGCATCAACATTTGTGGTGAAAATCGCCACCTTCGCCAAGCCCGAAAACGTTAGCTGAAATACGTATCTTTATTACCTAAAACATGAACCATAAAGACATTATTGAGGAACTTCAATTACAACCTCATCCAGAAGGCGGTTTTTATGCTGAAACATATCGATCTTCTGCATTTACACTCAACCAAAATGGAGAAAAAAGGAATGTCAGTACAGCCATTTATTTTCTTCTTCACGATGCAGAGAAATCAAATTTTCATCGAATTCAATCAGACGAACTTTGGTTTTTTCATCAAGGAGAACCTATAGAAATTGTGACAATCCAAGATGGAAAAGCCAGTTCTATTATTTTGGGTAATAACATGAAAAACGGTGAATTACCCCAAGCCACAATCCCGGCAAATACTTGGTTTGGGTCTAAACTCAAAGACAGCAAAGGCTACGCTCTTGTGAGCTGCACTGTTGCTCCTGGCTTTGATTTTCTAGATTTTGAACTGGCAGAGCTTGAAAAATTGGTAACTGAGTTCCCAAATCTGAAGGCGTTAATTGAAGAATTTACCCCTTAAGTGTATTATTTCGTGTACCTATCTGATGCGCTCGTTTACAAAACAAGGAAATGATAACTGGATTTTCTATAGTAAAAACAGCTTTTGTTCACAACAATTGCTGAAGCTCACGTCTTGTTTTTGTTAAATTGTAAATTATTTAAAAATAAGATTTGGAGATAATTAGGTATTCGATTAAACCACTTTTGATAATAACAGTCATGGCATTTACAAATTTAATTTTATGAGATTATTGATATTATTTACATTATTATTTTCTTCGTGTGGCAACGACAACACAACAGAACAGCCTGATCCAACTGCTTACAGAGTAACAAGAACTGTTACCTATAACAAAATTAATGTGGATGTAGTAATTGATAAACCAGCATTAAATGAAGTTGATGTATTGTTAGTTTTCCACGGTACTGTTGCGTATAACAGTAACATTATGACTGCTGTCAATACTACACTAGACACATTTAAGAGTATTTTAAATAGAACGGATATGATGATTGTAAGTGTTGCATATCCACAAGAAAATATATTATTAGGCGATAATATTATTAAGGGCGAAGCTGCTTTGCTATGGTTGAAAAATAAAGCAAGCCAAGAATTAGGTATAACAGTAAAAAAAATATTCTTAGGTGGACACTCTCAAGGTGGGTATATGGTTACGCGACTCAATACGATGCATCAAACAAATGGCGTAATTGCCAACGCACCAGGTCCATTGAACCTTGTTTATAGATGTGAATTAGAAGAAAATGGGCAGATACAACCTAGTGCTGTGTGTACCAATTTAAAATATGTGTTTGGAACTACCTCAATCAACCCGAACGCATATTTTCAAAGGTCATTACTTAACTTCACAAATGGGTTCAAATCTGACATTTTATTTGTTCAAGGGTTAAATGACTCTCCAATTCAAATGTACTCGTGGCCAACTTTTAAACAAGATCTTTTAAGTTGCACAAGTTGTCAGAATATACAGTTTGTTGAAATTGCTGGTGGTGAACACGGTTCTCTATTTGAAAGCCCAATTGCAAAGACTGAATTCAATAACTTCATAAACAGTCACTAATTGTAAAAGCTATCACTAACGGTCGTTTGGCAAAAAACCGGGAATAATGCTTAATTAAGCTCTCGGTTCTAAACAAGTTCAGTTGTTCAATAGAGTTTAATATATTAACGCTTCCGCGCAAAATGAAATGCGACGAAGTCAATCCTCTTGTATTGAAACAGGGGTTTTTTATTTGTTTAAAATTAACCACAACCTTGCCTAATTGGAAAGTCTTCTTATAGTTGATAGTATCAAATGATAGCATCAGTGATTTAGATTTTAATATAGACTTTAGTTCCCCTGCACAATTTTTTGAATTGAGCGATGATTGGGAAATTATTGAAAAATCAACAACTGTAATTAAATTAAAAGATGTTAGCGGCGGAAATGGCGGAATTGATTATTTGACATTTACTAAAAATTAATACGGTCTACCAAAGACAAAAATGACGGGGTTGATCGCACTAACTCCATATAGTATGAAACCTATACATCAAAAAAAAACCACTGAGAACATCAGTGGTTTTTGTTTTTAATGACAGGTCTTGTCCAAATACCTCCGCACACGTGTGGGGGTTATGTAATCTAAACTGCATGATGGTACTCCTTTCGTCTCATCTACCAATGGGGTTGCCGGATCATCAACTGCAGCTCCGTTGTAGGGATAATAATGTATCACATTGGCCGAATCGGTATACTTGGTTTCGGTTTTGGTGAAATAGCCATCACCGTCATCGTCAACATCTAAATAATCTTGCGTGCCATCTTCATCGGTATCGTCGTTGGTGAAATCGCCATCGTTATTGGTGTCTTCGTTAATTGATAAAATACCGTCAGAATCTTGATCGGCTCGGCGTACATCATATAATTTGAAAGAAAAAACTAAAGGCGAATAGGAAGGAATACTTCCGCTACCTATATTGTAATAGGCCAAACCCGAAGGCAAGAACATCACGCCTGCGCCAAAATCAGTATATATAATAGGATTTGGACCTGGATTGGTATTAATCACCCCCGATTTAAATTTGGGAAATACTTTTTGCCAACCGCGAATGGTTTGATTCAAGGGTATAAAATTGTCTGGAAAAGGAATGTATTCAAAATCTTTACTAACCAAACTGTCAACGGCAACACCATCAACAGTCTTTGTGTCGTAATCCAAGTAAGATCCTTTGTAGGAAGCAAGCACTTCGTCTACGCTTACAGGAGCAATTCCGGCCACATTGCCTTGTCGCAAATTGAGGTAATATACGGTGTAGTCCACTTCGTCATACGTTACCACGGTAGAATCTAACAATGGACTATCCCAAATAGGCGTTAAAGTGGTGTTTCCGGTAGGAATTCGGGTGAGTTTGATGTCTTGATCAGTGTTGTCAGAACTAGACGTAATTGACTCAATATAAAAGTTTTTTAAATACTCGCGAATGGTTTCGATTTCGGTGTCATATTGCTCTTGGTAATCGCGTGGAGGACTAATTACGGGGCCGTCTGCTTTGTTGCAAGAAAATAAAACGGTAAGGGTTGCGAATACAATAAAATATAACTTAAATTTGTTCATCAGGACTTAATTTTAGGTGCGCAAGATACAATTTTGATTTATTTTTGTGTACTATTTAACGCCGATTTTAGAAAAAAGATGAGAGTAGATAAGTATCTGTGGTGCGTGCGCTATTACAAAACCCGAAACATGGTTACAGAAGCCTGTCGAAAAAATCAGGTGACTGTAAATGGCCAAGTAGCCAAAGCTTCCCGAGAGGTTTTCCCCTCCGATCACATCACGTTTCGCAAGGATCAAATTACCTATAAAATCGCCGTTTTAGATGTGCCTGAGAATCGAGTGGGCGCCAAATTGGTCGACATCTACAGAAAAGACGAAACGCCCGCCGAGGCTTTTCAACACCTCGAATTACTCAAACTCTCGAAAGAACATTACCGCAAAACGGGTGATGGCCGTCCTACCAAAAAAGACCGTCGCGATTTAGTTGATTTTGAAAACACCACCGAAGACCAAGAAAATTAAATATCCATTTGCCACATGAGTCAAAACATCATCCTCACCCAAGCCGAAATTGACCACAAAATAAAGCGGATTGCCTATCAGATCTACGAAACCTATGTAGACGAAAAAGAAATTGTGATTGCAGGAATTGCCCAAAACGGATTTATTTTGGCACAAAAAATTGCTCGCGCATTACAGCTCATTTCACCGCTCGAAGTAAGTTTATGTGAAGTGAGGCTCAATAAACAACAACCCCATTTGCCAGTCACTACCTCAATGGTAGCCCAAGACTACGAAAACAAAGGATTGGTTTTGGTTGATGATGTGCTTAATTCAGGAAGCACATTGGTATATGGTGTGAAGCACTTTTTAGAAGTGCCGTTGGGTAAATTTAAAACGGCCGTTTTGATTGACCGCAACCATAAAAAATACCCCGTAAAAGCTGATTTCAAAGGCATTTCCTTGAGCACTTCTATGCAAGAGCACGTGCAAGTAGTATTTGCAGAATCGGGGGATTACGCGTGTTTAGCTTAATAAATTAAGCAATTCATGGGTGATTTCATCTGGTGATTTTTGGTCAACTAGAACAATCAAATTCGACTGATTGTAGTAATAACTTCGCTCAAACAATTGTTTGGCAATAAATTCTTCTAATTCTTCTTCGGGAATGGCTTGCAATATCGGACGTTGATCTCGCTCGGCAGCTGCTCGATCTTTTAAGGTTGTAATTGAAGCCTTTAAGTAAATTGACTGGCAATCGGGTCGTTTATACAACAAGTGATTCTGCGCATAACACGGAGTGCCTCCGCCCAGACTCAACACAAAATTTGATTGTGTTTCTAATACTTCCTGAAGTACGTGGTGTTCAACTTTTCTAAAATAGACTTCGCCTTTCTTGGCAAACAAGTCTGAAATGGATTTTCCTTCCTTTTGACTGATGATTTTATCTAAATCCAAATGGGTTTTAGCCGTTTTTTGGGCTAATAATTGTCCAATTGTTGACTTGCCAACACCCATATAACCCACTAAAATCAGTTTATCAATCATGGTAATTCCTTGTCTATAAAGGCCTTGCTTTGAATTCGGTCAAAAAGGTAAATTTAAAACAAAATTGCTTTGAAAAATAAATAATAAGCCCTTATATTTGCAGCCGCATTGGAGAAATGCATTTTGACTCGATAGCTCAGTTGGTAGAGCACATCACTTTTAATGATGGGGTCCTGGGTTCGAGCCCCAGTCGGGTCACTATATTACAAACTCCAAAGCTAGACTTGATAGCTCAGTTGGTAGAGCACATCACTTTTAATGATGGGGTCCTGGGTTCGAGCCCCAGTCAGGTCACCACAAAGTCGTTCTCCTTGGTGGACGGCTTTTTTTTGGCCACGTGGAGAAATTGGTAGACTTGCCATCTTGAGGGGGTGGTGCTCGTAAGGGCGTGTGGGTTCGAATCCCATCGTGGTCACGAATAAGAAGTATAGTCCCAAATAAATAATCAAGCTTGCTTGAAATTATTTATTTGGGACTATACTTTTTTCAAAGCGGAGCTTTGTAGGGATGGACGAAGTCAATCCATTTCCTTAGCACATCTTTCTAGATGGACGAAGTCAATCCATAAAAATGCCCCAAATAGTGTCTAACTTTTTGGGGGCAGTTCACTAGGGTTGCTTTTTTTATTTTATAAAGATACTTTATTGTTTCAGCAGCTTAAAAGTAAAACCGCTTCCTTGGCTTTGCACAACGACTACATAGGTTCCTGCTGCCAATATTGGCAAAGCAACAGTCGCTTTGGCCTGGCCAACAGTTTTCGTACAAATTGATTTCCCCGATAAATCAAACAATTGAATTTGATCAATTTTAGTTGCATTATTCAACTCCAATTGCGAAGCATCCGCATCAAAATGATACATAAAATCAGCAAAGGTATAATTGGCTGTGGCCAACGCACTCAATATTACAGAAATAGGCATGCGCTCTTTGCTTTCAATTCCATTCACGGTTTGCGAGGCAAAATAAGTAGTTCCATTCACCAAAGGCGTAGTGATTGGCAAGGGCAATTCAGTTATGGATCTGCCTGCGGTAGGATTGGCATACCACAAAATATTTTGGCCACTCACCACCAAATTGGCCAACGTAGAATTGAACGGTAAAGTTTGGGTAAAAGGAGCTATTGGCGGAACCGGCGTAACGGTTACCACACAAACGGCTGAGCTACACACTACTGTTCCAGGAATGCAAATGGTATAGGTAATTGTAAATGTCATGGGCTCCAAATTGGCTTGCACGGCAACTTCACCGGTTACACTCAAGGTAATCGGTCCCGAGAGAATAGGATTGGTAATCAGATAGGATGGATTGTTTAGAACGTCATTGGTTAATACGTTTCCTACCACTTGAGGAAAAGCGCTAGAGGTAACAACAAATTCATCATTCACTGCAGCAAACTGTGCAAAAGTTGGTGTAGAAAACCCAAAAAATACAGCAATTGCAAACAAAAAAAGTACCTGTTTTTTCATAGTAACAAATTTAAAATCAGACCAAAAGTACTAAAAAACCAAATTGTTAATTAAAATTCAAATTAAAAATCATGCGCTGATTAAATTTGACTATTTTTGTTTAACTTTTTTTTTAAAAAAATGAACAATATAAAAAACGTTTTCAGCATTAAAGATTTAGAAAATCTATCGGGCATTAAAGCCCACACGATTCGCATTTGGGAAAAACGCTATGCCGTATTAGAACCCATGCGCACCGAAACCAATATTCGATTATATGATTTAGTAAGTTTGCAAAAACTGCTCAACATCACCTTACTCCACAATCACGGGTATAAAATTTCGAAGATATCCAAATATCCGCCCGAAAAAATTCCCGAAATGGTAAACGAAATTGTTTCGTCAAAAAGTGCGAAGAATCACGCCATTAGCGCCTTTAAAATGGCCATGATGAATTTTGACCAAACACTTTTCTTCAACACCTACAACAAACTGCTTTCGGAAAAATCATTTCGCGAAGTGTTTTACGAGGTGTTTATTCCGCTCATGACCGAATTGGGCTTACTTTGGCAAACTGACACCATTACCCCAGCTCACGAGCATTTTATCAGTTACCTCATCAAACAAAAACTGCTCATTAATACCGAAAAAGTTCAGGTTAAACAGCCCACTCGAACAGACAAGGTATTTGTACTCTACTTGCCTATGAATGAAGTACACGAATTGGGTATCATGTACTTAAATTACGAAATTCTAGCCGCTGGATACAAAACCATTTACTTGGGCGAAAGCGTTCCGCTAGACAGTTTAAAAGACATGAGAAAATACTTTGACAACATTGTATATGTTTCTTACATGACCGTGCAACCCGACAAAGATCATATAAACGCCTACATCACTGATGTTAAAAATGAATTGCTTGATGCTACTTCAGAATTGTGGTGCATTGGGCGCATGGTAGAGGAAATTGAATACGCTCACTTTTCCCCAACCATCAAAAAATTTGAATCTATTTTTGACCTTGTAAACGAACTCTAAGACGAATGAAAAAAAACATTGCTATTATCGGTTCCGGATTTTCTGCACTTGCTGCCTCATGTTATCTAGCGCAAGCTGGTCATGAAGTTACTATCTACGAAAAAAACGACACCATTGGTGGACGCGCCCGTCAACTCAAACGCGATGGGTTTATTTTTGACATTGGCCCTACCTGGTATTGGATGCCCGATGTTTTTGAGCGTTTCTTTGCCGATTTTAATAAAAAACCCAGCGATTATTATAGTTTAGAAAAACTTTCACCCGCCTATCAGGTCTATTTTGGCGTGCATGATTTTGTTACGATCTCTGATAACTTGGACGCCATTTGCGATACCTTTGAAAGTATTGAAGCCGGCAGTGCTGCCGAATTGAGAAAATTTATGGCCGAAGCGCAGTCCAATTATGATATTGCCATCAAAGATTTGGTCTACAATCCGGGAGTATCACCCATGGAGCTCATTACCTTAGAAACTGCCAAAAAAGTTGGACAGTTTTTCAGTAACATTCGCCGCGATGTGCGCAAGCGATTCAAGCACACCAAGCTAATCCAGATATTAGAATTTCCAGTTTTGTTTTTGGGCGCCAAACCTTCGGACACGCCGTCTTTCTATAGTTTTATGAACTACGCCGATTTTGGCTTAGGCACCTGGCATCCTAAAAATGGCATGTATAGCGTGATTTTGGCCATCGAATCCTTGGCCAAATCCTTGGGCGTGGTTATCCATACCTCATCTAACGTGACCAAAATAGAAGTCGATCACGAAAAAGCATCCGGGCTGGTTGTAAACGGAAATTTCATTGCTGCCGATGTGGTATTGAGTGGCGCCGATTATCATCATTCTGAAACACTATTAGACGAAAAACACCGTGGCTATTCGGAGAAATTTTGGTCCAAACAAATCTTTGCTCCTTCCTCCCTTCTCTTTTATGTGGGATTTGATAAAAAAGTAATAAACGTAGAACACCATTCGCTCTTTTTTGATGTCGATTTTGATGCACACGCTCACAGCATTTATGACGATCCGAGGTGGCCAGAAAACCCCTTGTTCTATGCCAGTTTCCCCTCTAAAACTGATGCTAATTCGGCACCTGAAGGAAAAGAAGCGGCTATATTTTTAATTCCATTAGCACCTGGTTTAGCAGACACTGAAGCTTTGCGAGAAACCTATTTTGAAAAAATTATGACTCGTTTGGAAGCACTCACCGAACAAGAATTAAAAAATAATATTATCTTTAAAAACTCTTTTTGTGTAAATGATTTTGTGAGCGAATACAATTCTTATAAAGGAAACGCTTACGGAATGGCCAATACGCTTTTGCAAACGGCCTTTTTACGACCCAAATTGAAGAGTAAAAAAGTACAAAATTTATATTTCACTGGCCAATTGACCGTGCCGGGACCTGGTGTACCACCTGCCTTAATATCGGGCAAATTGGTTGCTGAATTGATTGAAAAAAATTGTTAAACAATACGAGAATTGTCCAATTAGTATATGAAGTCTATTTTTGATTCCCTTTCTTTTGAATGCAGCAAACGAGTAACACAAACCTACAGTACCTCCTTTTCGACGGCTGTAAAAATGTTGGCTCCCAGCATTCGTCAAGACATCTATAATATTTATGGTTTTGTGCGCTTTGCCGACGAAATCGTAGACAGTTTTCACGATTACCCAAAAGAAACTTTATTTGATCTTTTTGAAACTGATTTAGCCAACGCCCTCGCACACAAAATCAGTTTAAACCCAATATTAAACGCCTTTCAGCACACCGTACACCAATACAATATACCCAACGAACTAATCGATGCTTTTATGAAAAGCATGAAATTAGACTTGTCAAAATCGGTATACGAAACCGAAGAAGAATACCAAGAATACATCTATGGTTCTGCTGATGTGGTGGGTTTGATGTGCCTCAAAGTATTCGTAAAAGGGGATCACGCAACTTATGACAAGCTCAAAGCCAGCGCCATGCGATTGGGATCGGCTTTTCAGAAAGTAAATTTCTTGCGTGACCTGAAAGACGACCACGAAGTGTTGAGCCGCACTTATTTCCCCAATACCGACCTAAACCGATTGGACGAACAAGCCAAAGCCAAAATCATTAAAGAAATTGAAGCCGATTTTGCTGCCGGATACGAAGGCTTAATTCTACTACCCTTTGAAGCCAAATTTGGGGTGTATACCGCCTTTGTTTATTACAAAAAATTACTCCACAAACTCAGCAAGACGCCATCAGCCGAAATCAAAAATACCCGTATTCGCGTTTCGGATTACCAAAAAATAGGATTATTTGCCCGTTGTTATTTTACCTACAAATTTAACATCATCTAAATTATGTTCCTCTACATTGCCGTTTTTATCGCTACTTTTTTCTTAATGGAGTTTATGGCTTGGTTTAGCCACAAGTACATTATGCACGGATTTTTGTGGATTTTGCATGCCGATCACCACAAAAAAGACCACGATTCTTGGTTTGAGCGCAACGACGCCTTTTTTATCTTTTATGCGGTAGTAAGCATGGGATTTTTTGTCTTGTGGCAACAACAAATTCTAGATGTCGGCTTAGCCATTGGACTGGGTATTTTTGCCTACGGCTGGACCTACTTTTTGGTGCACGATATTTTCATTCACCAACGGTTTAAGTTGTTTAGAAATGCCAATGGCAAATACGCCAAAGCCGTTCGTCGAGCGCACAAAATGCACCACAAACACATCGGAAAAGACAAGGGAGAATGTTTTGGAATGTTGTGGGTTCCGTTGAAGTACTTTATAAACTAAGACTTACTGTTTACTTCCTTTTACAGCTCTTTGAATTGCTTCTTTGCCCGGTAATTTTAATCGTTCGCTCAAAAACGCAACTTCGTTTAGGTCTATCGTTCCGCGTAGCGAAAATAATACGGTATCTTCTGCAGATGAACTTTCTACAAACAACAAAATTTCTGATAGGAATTGATCAGATGCGCCAGGCATGGCATACAAACTGATTTGTTTTCCATCCTCAGAAAATCGAGACATTTCTGTCAATTTTGTGGCTGATGCATACTGCGCAACGGCCATTTTCATCTGCAAAGTTGTAGGTTTATCTGCTGTAGAATAGAAGGTAAGCTGCGCTAAATTTTTAATCATTGTCAAATAACGAGCGGCCTCTTTATCAGATTCGTCCATTTTGACTTTGGCCATCAAGTCAAACATTTTTTTATTGACTACCACCGATTTTACTTGATCTAAACCTGAAAACGCATCCAATTGATTTTGTGCAAAACCTACAAAACCAAAACTCATGACCAATAAAATTATTCCAAACTTTTTCATAAGTAGCTAAATTTCGCTTCCTTAAATAATAGAAAGCTGCTATATTAACAGCGAAAATAAGGCTTATTTGCGAAGTTAAACCGTCTTAACACCTTTTTAATACTTAGCAAATTGGTGAAGTTTACTTATTAAAACAAAAAGCTCAATCCCAGTTTAACGTTTCTTCCTTTGGCATTATAGCCAATAACTTCTTGAAAATCGGCATTAAACAAGTTGGTTACGGCACCAAAAACCTGTACCCGTTTAGGCACTATATCCCAAGCAATTGTAGAATTTAGTGTCTGATAGGCCGGTAATTGCACCGCGACCGATTCAAACGTACTGGAATCATAATAGGCGTCTGCACGATCATGCACGTATTGATAAGTAAGCCCCGCCGAACCTTTTTTAAACTGATACGCCAGTTCCATATTTACTTTGTGTTTGGGAATTAAGCGGTTGAGTTGTTCTTCTACTTGGGTAAATGTGTAGTTGGCCGATAGATTCCAATTGGCCGTAAACGCACACCGCATACTTCCCTCCAACCCTTTTGCATGAAAATTTCCTGCTACGTTTTGGTAAAACGACTCAAACGTGTCTGGATTATAATAATAACCAATGGTGTTGTTTTCGTCGCGGTAAAACCCAACAGCTTTTACTACCAATTTATCAGCCCATACCCGCGACTCAACCCCAAATTCGGTGGTGGCATTTCGCTCGGGTGTGAGTTGTAAATTTCCATAAGGGCCATACAATTGGTATAAACTCGGCGTGATAAATGCCGTACTGTGTGAGGCCAGTAATTTTAGTGGAAGTTTGGCAAATACATAACTCGGATTTACATTAAAAACGACTTGATTGCCATAGGCACTGTGTGTATTTATGCGGGAGCCGGCATTCAGGTTCAACCCAAAATCTGAATTGTATACTACAGTAGCATAAGGATCAAGCAAAACAAATTTGGTAGCCTCGCGCTGTAAATCGGTATAGGGATCTTTTTGCGCCATATCCAAAAATTGGTACTGCACGCCTGAAACCACAAACAATTGATTGGAAAATTTGTGTTTGGCAAACAAATCGACAGAGGCGGTCCTGCCAGTGTAGCGATATTCGTCTACTGTTGGTGGTACTACAAATGAATTGGTTTGCCAAATGGTTCTGTCTATCGTGGAAAGACCTGCATTTAAAGCAAATTCACCAAAAGAAGTGGTATAGGCCGAGGCCAATCCCAAGCGGAATTGCTCCGAAAAACTGGTGTTGTTCAAATCGTCAGCGTTGGCTACTATGCCGTCAAACGTATTGTCAAAACTATTTTTTAAGCGGTCGTAATTTCCAAATAGGTCAAATCGCAACCGATCAGAGGCTTTAAAACCCAGCTTTTGCCTGATGTTCCATCGCGAAAAGGCATCGGCTTCGGCTGGATTGCCAGCCGCTTCACTCATACCTCTGGTTTCGGTGCTGCTCACAGCGGTGAGGTAATTAACTTTTTGAATGGTCCCATTTATAGAAACACCTTGATTGAATTCTTGGCCTGCAAGGGTTGCCGTGTGTGCCGTATTTTGCGTACCGATATTCGTATAGGCACTACCGGAGAACTTCTTTTGGGATGATTTTTTTAGGGTGATAGAAATTACGCCAGTAGCTGCCCCGGTGCCATACAAGGTACTGGAAGCCCCTTTCATCACTTCGATTTTTTCGATTTGATCTACAGAAAGTAAACGCAGATCGTATTCTAAATTGATGCCCGACGCATCGGTAACCGGAATACCGTCTATGTAAATTGCCGTTTGTCTGTTTCGGCCGCCGCGCAGGTAGTAGCCCAAGTTTTTTCCGGCAAACGATTGATTTCCATTGATCTCTACTCCAGCCAATAGACTCAATACGTTGGCCAAGCTCTGCCCTTGTTTTTTGGCTAAATCTTGAGCGGTAAGCACCTCAATAATTTTACCTGATTTTTGGCTGTTTAGTTCAAATTTGGTATCCGACACCACTACTTCTTTGAGTCGGGTAGACGTGAGACTGTCTTGCATTTGCGCCTGTACAACTGCTGTAGTACATATATAGACGCACAAACCAATTACTAATTTGTTCATTGAATTAGGTTAGGCATTCATTCGATAAAAGGGAGAAAAGCACAGAACTTACCCATACTCAAACTTTTTTTCCCGAAAGTTTGTTACTCAGCGAATGTGGCAGGTCTCCTGGCTTGCGTCTTGTTATCAACCTTCTCATTCGCCGTGGCAAACAATGGTATTGCAGATAATAACAAGCTTTGTAGCTTACAGTTGCGGGTACAGCTTGGGATTTTTGGTATTTGATTTAGGACTTTTGATTTCTGAAAAATCAACCCTATACAAACAATTCAATCACCCAATTCCCTTTTAATGCGATAGAAAAAAATTCTAAGGCAACCAAAATTCGAAACAAAGATAGCCAAACAACTACCATATCAAAATATAATTTGATATTTAAATTGCAATCCTACTACCTTTGCTCCCAAGAAAATTTTTCATGAAACATGCCTTTGCATTTGTGTTGTACACTTGTTGTTGTTTAGTACTGCTACAATGTCAGCAATCCCAAACAGCCTTAAAAACAGGAAGTAAAGAAGCTATTGTGCGCTACGCCAGTGGCTTTAGCATACAAACCGGAAATCAGTATTCGCTCGTAACAGTCCGCAACCCTTGGCCCAAGGCAACCCAAACCTACACCTATGTGTTTGCCAAAAAAAACGCAGTTGTTCCCGATAGCTTAAACCGCTTTCCCCTCATTCGGGTTCCGGTGAAACGAGTAGTAGCTACCTCGACTACGCATTTGCCTTCCTTAGATCTTTTGGGTGAAAGCAATTCCTTGGTGGGATTTCCGAATCTAAATTACATTTCATCGCCAAACATTCGCACACGCATTGAGCAAGGAAAAGTGGCCGAATTGGGAAACAATCAACAAATGAATACCGAACTTTTGCTAAATCTTCGCCCCGATGTAATCATTGGCTACGGAATAGACAATAAAAATACGGGATTAGATTTGTTGCAAAAATCAGGTTTGGCCGTTGTATTTAATGGCGATTGGAACGAACAATCTCCGTTGGGCAAAGCCGAATGGATCAAATTCTTTGGCGTTTTATACAGCAAAGAAGTCGAAGCCGAGAAACAATTTAATCAAATAGAAAAAGCCTATTTGGCCACGGTCGAATTGGCCAAAAAAGCAACCAAAAAACCCACCGTGCTCTCGGGCGCGATGTACCAAGACCAATGGTATTTGCCTCAAGGGGAAAGTTGGGCCGCTCAATTTATAGCTGCAGCCGGCGGAACCTATTTATGGAAAGACAGCCCCGGCAGCGGAAGTTTGGCCTTACCCTTTGAAGCCGTTTTTGAAAAAGCAGCCCAGGCCGACTTTTGGATAGGTCCTGCGCAATTTACCAGCTACCAAGAACTGACGCAAAGCAGTTCGCATTATTCCCAATTTAAAGCCTATCAACAACGCAAGATTGCTACATTTAGCACCAAAAAAGGAAAAACCGGCGGCATACTCTATTATGAGTTGGCCCCCAACCGACCCGATTTGGTCTTGCAAGATTTAGTAAAAATTTTGCATCCCGAACTACTTCCGCATTACCAGTTGTATTTTTTTGCACCTTTACGCTAATGTCTTTTTCACCCAAACATATCACCTATTTTGCCCTACTCTTTATCCTTGTAGGCCTATTATTTTGCGCTGATTTGTCTATGGGTGCCGTGGCTATTCCGGGAGAAGCTGTTTGGCAGGCACTTACTGGTAGTTCGCAAAACAGCAGTTGGGATTATATCGTGTTGGCCTATCGCCTTCCCAAAGCAATCACAGCGCTATTTGTAGGCATGGGACTTTCGGTGAGTGGCTTGTTGATGCAAACCTTGTTCCGAAATCCGTTGGCGGGACCCTATGTTTTGGGTTTGAGCTCGGGTTCTAGCTTGGGCGTTGCGGTTGTAATTATGGGCGCAGCGGTTGTTCCTACTCAATTGAGCAGTATTTTACAAGCACCCTACAGCATCATATTGGCTTCTTGCGTAGGAAGTTTAGTGGTATTATTGGCCGTATTGGTGGCCGCACAACGACTCAAAGACACCATGGCCATATTGGTTGTAGGACTCATGTTTGGAAGTTTTAGTAGCGCTTTGGTGGCGGTTTTGTCCTATTTTAGTTCGGCCGAGGCCTTGCAAAAATTTACCTTTTGGTCCTTGGGAAGTTTAGGGAATTTGGGCTGGGACTCCATAGGTATTTTAGGTGGTTGTGTAGCACTGGGACTGTTGCTTAGCCTGTATACGCTCAAAGCATTGAATGCTTTACTTTTGGGCGAAAATTATGCCAAAACCCTGGGAATAAAATTTACTCAAACCAAATATATCCTCATTGTAGCCACCGCTATTTTAGCCGGAAGCATTACCGCCTATGTGGGCCCGATTGCCTTTATTGGCTTGGCAGTTCCGCATTTGGCCAAATTGGTATTTCAAACCAGTCAGCATCAAGTATTATTTATCGCAACAATTCTATTGGGCGCTGTTGTATTATTACTTTGCGACATACTCACACAGCTTCCAGGAACGAGTATTTTCTTGCCTATTAATGCCATAACCTCCATAATTGGTGCGCCTATTGTAATTTGGTTATTGGTAAAAAAACAACGACTATAATGGATATTCCGTGCATACAAACTGAAAATTTGATGGTAGGCTTTACCAAAAAAAACCAGCAAAAAATTCTTGCTGCTAAGCTACATTTGCAGGCAAAAAAAGGACATCTCATTGCCTTGGTTGGGGAAAATGGAGTCGGAAAATCGACATTGTTGCGCACCCTATGCCAGCTGCAAAAACCACTAGAAGGCAAGGTGAACATTCAAGGTAAAAATGCTGCCGAATACCCGCTTGCCGAATTGGCTCAACAGCTCAGCGTGGTGTTGACCGAAAAATTACCACCGAGCAATTTGACGGTTTGGGAATTGGTTGCGTTGGGACGTCAGCCGTATACCAATTGGATTGGACAATTGACCGAGCAAGATCAGCAAGCCATCAATCATGCCTTGATTGCTACCGATTTGATTGGAATTCAACAACAAAAACACTACACCCTAAGCGATGGTCAACTGCAAAAAACACTAATTGCCCGCGCATTGGCTCAAGAAACGCCCTTAATTGTACTTGACGAACCCACGACTCATTTGGATTTGGTGCACAAAGTAAAATTGCTAAAACTCTTGAAAAACCTGTGTTTACATCAAGGAAAATGCATCCTATTTTCTACGCACGACATAGAAATGGCCTTGGCAATATGTGACGAATTGATTGTGATGACACCCGAACAAGTGGTGCAAGGCACTCCTGAAAAGTTGATTGAAACCGGATTGATCGCAGACTTATTTACCGACGATGCCATTCAATTTGACCCCGCCAGCAAAAAATTTAACTTGACTATTTAATCTGTAACTGCCGCTTGGCTTCGCCGATTACAAAGGCACAGGCATTGGCCAAATTAAAACTGCGCACCAATGGCGAAATGGGAATTTTGAGGTGCTGATTAAATTGCGCCAACACAACCGGAGACAAGCCCACACTTTCTTTGCCAAACACCAACCAATCGCCGTCTTGAAATTGCGCATCCAAGTAGGACGTTTCGGCATGCGAACTAAAGAGAAATACCCGAGAAGGATCGGGAATTTGGGCGACCCATTCGGCAACATTGGCATATTGAACCCAATCCAAATGCACCCAATAATCCAAGCCCGATCGCTTGAGGTTTTTGTCGGTGATTTCAAACCCAAACGGATGAATCAAATGCAAGCGGCTTTCGGTGCCCACACACAAGCGACCAATATTTCCGGTATTGTTGGGGATTTCGGGTTCTACTAAAACGATATTCAGCATGTATGTCTATTTATATGTTAAATTCATCTACTTCAAGCACTTGAGCCGCTTGTAGGCTGCCCAAAGATATCGATCCGATGCGCACCCGCACCAAACGCAAGGTAGGAAAACCCACCGCCGAGGTCATTTTGCGCACCTGACGAAATTTCCCTTCTTTGAGCGTAATCGAAACCCAAGAAGTTGGTCCATGGCGCTCGTCTCTAATTTTCTTTCCGCGTGCACCAAAATCGGGAATTGTTTCGGGGATATAAGCCACGCAGGATTTGGTTTGGTATTTCTTGCCTTCAAACCCAATTTCGACTCCAGCTTGCAATTGATTGACCGCTGCTGGGGTAATGAGTCCATCTACTTGCGCATAGTATTCTTTTTCTACTTTACTGCTGCAAATGTAATCGCTCACTTTTCCATTGGTGGTAAGCAACAACAAACCTTCCGAATCTTCATCCAAACGACCAATGGCCATGGTGCCTGCGGGAAAATCATACAATTCGCCCAACAATTTTTTCTCGCGTTTGAGTTCGTAGACAAATTGGCTCAAATAACCGTAGGGTTTGTGGATAATAAAATGGCGATGCATGGAATCGGTTTTGACCTACAAAACTACTCATTTGACTGGCATCTGTTAATACCTATATTAAAAATGTTGACAACTCGACGCAACTTCGAAATACACTGCAACTTGAATTGTTTATTTTTACACTTCGTCTAAACCATCAAAAATTATGATTTCAACAGCCATCTCTCTTCTCTTATTTATTGTTGCCTTGGGCAGCGGAATTGCAATCGGTAAACTCGTATTTGCTACCAAAGGCAGCGCCGAAAAAGCCAATTTAGAATCACAAATCAAGGCTTTAAACTTGGCCCAAACCGAAGCCAAAGAACAAAATCAGCGCATACAAAACGAAAAAGAAACCATACGCGTCGAACGCGAACGATTGGCCGTAGCGCTCTCCCGCAAGGAAAGTGATTATGATTACTTGCTAGTTCGTCAACAAGAACAAAAAGAAGAATTTGCCGACTTGCAAGCCAAGTTCACCAAAGAATTCGAAAATTTGGCCAATAAAATTTTTGAGGAAAAATCGACCAAATTTACCGCTCAAAACAAAGAAAATATGGATCAGTTGCTCAATCCGTTGCAACAGAAGATTCAAAATTTTGAGAAAAAAGTAGAAGATTCGCACAAAGAAACTTTAGTCAATAATGTTACCCTGCGCGAACAAATTATCAACCTAACCAGTTTGAATGAAAAAATGAGCCAAGAGGCCATAAACCTGACCAAAGCCTTGAAAGGCGACAGCAAAATGCAGGGCAATTGGGGTGAATTAATTTTGGAACGCGTCTTGGAAAAATCGGGCTTAGAAAAAGACCGCGAATATTTTGTACAACTAGCGCACACCGATCCACAAGGCAATCGCGTATTTCCCGATGTGGTGATTCAGCTGCCCGACGGCAAAAAAATGATTGTAGATTCTAAAGTTTCGCTCACCGCTTATGAAAAATATGCCAACGAAGATGACACCACCCTGAAGGCAACTTACCTAAAAGAACACGTGAATTCCATTCGCCGTCATGTTGAACAATTGGGTGATAAAAATTACCACGACTTGTACCAAATAGAAAGTCCTGATTTTGTATTGTTATTTATTCCGATTGAACCGGCCTTTGCAGCGGCCCTAAACGAAGACACTACGTTGTACAACAAGGCTTTTGAGAAAAACATTGTGATCGTAACGCCTTCTACCCTTTTGGCGACCTTGCGCACCATCGACAGCATGTGGGCCAACCAAAAGCAACAAGAAAACGCCTATGAAATTGCCCGACAAGCTGGCGCTTTGTATGATAAGTTTGAAGGTTTTGTAACCGATTTGATTCGCATTGGCAAAAAAATTGACGAGAGCAAAACGGAATATGATGGGGCAATGAATAAACTAAAAGAAGGCAAAGGCAACCTGATTACCAGTGTAGAAAAATTGAAAAAAATGGGCGCCAAAGCCAAAAAATCATTGCCTGAGCAGTTGCTTAGAGATTCCGAAGAAGAATTGGGTGATTTTGTAGAGAATTCCTAAAAAAAAATGGCGAATCACTTATTTTTTTTATTATTTTTGACTCCTTAGTGTTATCCATGTTTAAAAATTATCTTTTACTGTTTGGTATACTTATTCTTTTCTCGGCGTGTAGCCAAGAGGAATCAGCCTACATCAATCTCGATTCAGCCAAAAATGGCGGGAGTGTTTCAGCACCCGTTAAATTTGATCTAACTCAGGTTCCTTTCGCTAAACTTTCTGATTATCATTTTTTTGTGGGTGAATTAAAAAACCAAACCCCAGCCTATGCGGTTTTGCCTTACCAACCCGCTAGTTCTTTGTTTTCTGACTACGCACACAAAAAGCGATTTGTTTGGCTTCCCAAAAACACAAAGGCTTCCTACAATGGCGCCGAAAATGTGTTGGAATTTCCGGTTGGTGCTGTACTGATTAAAACATTTTACTACGACAATGTTCAACCGGCAAATACCACCAAAATTATTGAAACCCGTTTGCTTATTCGCAAAGCCGACGGATGGAAACTGTACGATTACATTTGGAATGAACAGCAAACCGAAGCCTACTTGGATTCTGACGGCAATGGGGTTTTTGTCCCCGTTACGTGGACCGAAAACGGCGCTACAAAAAGTACCACCTACAAAATTCCCTCACAAACCGAATGTGTAACCTGCCATAAAATAAATATCAATCAATCGGCAAACGGCGAAAAAGAAACCCCTATAGGTCCTAAACCACAAAATTTAAATACCCTTTACAACTACGGAACAACCACCAAGAACCAATTAGAAAAATGGAAACAAATGGGCTACATTGACAATACATTGCCCGCCATTTCGAGTATTTTTTCTACAGTAGATTGGCGTGACACCTCTAAATCACTTGCATTACGTGCCCGTTCCTACATCGATATTAATTGTGCACATTGCCATCGCGTTGGCGGACATTGTGATTATGTACCGCAACGTTTTGATTTTAGCAACACCAATAATTATACCCTTGGAATTTGCTTAACACCGCTTTTCCAGGTGCCCGATCATCCCTATGTAATCAACGCTGGAAATGCCGATCAATCAGAATTAGTATATCGCTTAGACACCAATGAAGGCTCCGAGATGATGCCAATTATTGGCCGCACGCTTATACACGATGAAGGCGTACAATTAATTAAAGATTGGATTAATTCACTTGATCCTATTTGCCCATAACCACAAAAACCAAAATTACTTTACTTATGAAAAAACTGTACTTTATTACTGCATTTCTTGGGGTAACTTCCTCAATTTTCGCTCAAGGAATTACCTTTACTCCCTTCACTTTTGGGGGAACTGCCAACATTTGTTGCGTAGCCGACATGAATCACGATTATTTGGATGACGTCGTAACGGTGAATTCTACTACCGTGAAAATTTATTCTCAAAATACCGACGGCACCTTTACTACTTCTACTATTCCTTTGGGAGGAACAGTGAGTGTGGCCGACTGGAGTATTGCTGCTGCTGATTATGATCGCAATGGCTATAGCGATATCGTACTTGGAAACGGTAGCCGTTTAACATTGTTAAAAGCCAGTGATGACGGAACAAACTTTACCATTGTGGCCTATCCTCAAAACATTTTTACCCAACGCACCAACTTTGTAGACATGAATAACGATGGCCATTTGGACTTATGGGCATGCCATGATGTAGATCAAAGTCATCCCTACAGAAATGATGGAAACGGAAATCTAGTAATACACATGATTGATGCAAACGGAAATGCAGTACTTGATGCAAATGGAAATACAATAATAGATTACTCGCTTTTCCCTACAAGTGACGAAGGAGGAAATTATGCAACGATTTGGACTGACTACGATAACGATGGTGATGTAGATATGTATGAGGCCAAATGTCGCGGTGGAGCACCAGTTGGTGATGCCAGAAGAATTAATATTTTGTACCAAAATGACGGAACTGGAACGTATACCGATGTTGCACTTTTTGCAGGTGTAAATGACGGTGCACAATCATGGTCGACTGCTGCGGAAGATTTTGATAACGATGGCGATATAGATTTTTTACTTTCTAATATCTCAGATCAAAACCGCATGTACAGAAATAACGGCGACGGAACCTTTACCGACATCTATGACTCGACCGGCATCGCTCCTCAGGTAGGATCTTGGGAATTACAAGCAGCTGATTTTAACAACGATGGCCATGTTGATTTCTTTTGGCAAAACGGAAAAGAATTGTACATGAACAATGGCAATATGACCTTTACTGGTTATGATTTACCTTTTAGCGAAGGAGCACTTGGCGATCTAAACAACGATGGGTTCTTAGATGTTCAAATGGGTTCAAAAATATACTTCAACAGCGGAAACCCAAACAAGTGGTTAAAAGTACAACTAGAAGGTGTAGAGAGCAACATACATGGTATTGCTGCACGTGTTGAAATCTATGGTGCATGGGGCAAACAAATTCGTGAAATTAGAAGCGGACAAGGTTTTAGCCACATGAGTACCATGAATGCTCATTTTGGAATTGGAACCGCTAGTGGAATTGACAAAGTAATCGTACGTTGGCCTTCTGGTACTGTGGACGAAATACTGAATGTTTCTAGTAACCAATCTCTTACTGTAGTTGAAGGAGCTTTCCCGTTGAGTACCGTTAGTCCCTCACAAAGCAAATTGCGTTTAGCTCCAAATCCGGCTAAAGACGTTGTATATGTTAGCGCTACTGCAGCAAGTACCGAATTAAGCACGTATCAGATTGTTGATTTAAGCGGCAGAAACATCGCAAACGGTGCGTTAGTAAACCAAATGATTCAAGTAAGTGCGCTTTCAAATGGCACTTATTTTATTCAATTTACAGACAAACAAGGGAACCGTTATACGGAGAAGTTTATCAAAAACTAATCTTATTTCTCCCAATAAAAAAAGGGCTGCAATCGTGCAGCCCTTTTTTTATTGTTTGATGAATTTGAGAATCGTACTCCCCTGATCGGAAGCCGTTTGCACAAAGTAGATCCCGTTAGCTAATGAACTTACATCAAGATCTATTGCTGAGGAATGGGGTTCTTGGGCAACTAATACTTGGCCAACACTAGAATATACCACCACTTTTTGTACAGCTACTTGAGCTTGAATATGCAACATTGCGTTTACCGGATTGGGACTAAGCTGAACCGATTGGGTAGAGATAAAATTTGCACTAGCAAGTGTTCCACTGGTGTTGGCCACCCAACTAGACGCTAAGTTATTGTCTAAGCTGGTCGAGATGAGTTGCAGATAGGCTCCGTTTCCATCGGCGTCGGGCCAAGGCAAACTATCGTCATAGGTTACTTCGTCTATGGTATTTCCAAATGCATCAGCCATAATTATTTTTTCGGAACTGTTGGCTAAGTTTCTGTAAAACTGACCAAAAGCAGTATTTCCATATTTACTTTGAAAAATTGTCGGGTTACTGGCCAAATAAATGCGTTGGTTGGCGCCAATGGTACTATTGGCCGGAAATTGATACGAAAATCCTAGTTCCTTAAAATAAATCCCAGTGAGCGTTACGGTTTGGTTGCTAGCATTGGTGATTTCGATAAATTCTTGGTCGTCACTAATGGGGTAAGTAGCTGTAACTAAAGGGTTATAATGGATGCGGCTAATGACTAAATTTGGAACAGCCACATTGGCGCAAGCCGTATACGAACCCAACTGATTGTTGATCCAATTGATTCGATTGTATAAAAACAATTTCATGTTTTCAATCTCCAACGCATGATCCGGAATTGTTGCCCAACGCAAATTTTCACGAAGTACTGCTTCACTTATTTGTGCCACAGTAGCATCGATATAATCTACCAAATTAGTGTGTTTAAGCGGTTGACCTGCTTGTGTCAATTGATTCCAACGTTTGGTGAAATAACAGCGAAAAGTAGGGCTATTAAACAAATCGGTCCAAAATTTGGCTCCTTCGTTTCCTCCATCCGAAAATTGCCATACATCATATTTACTTCTGTCGAATCCCCACTGAAACAAATCGTTACCATAGGTGAGATTAAAATCCCAAACTGGGCCAGCCCGTAATTTACCAACTTTGTCTTTGTGAAAATAGGTGCTAAATTGATATCCATCGGCATTTGAACCCAACTCGGTACTAATCATAAAATCAACAAACGAGGGAATATCGATAATTGAGGGAAAACCATTAGTGAGGCTGGTATTGCTGAAACCCGCTTGCACACCAAGATTTAAAAACTGGTTCTTGATGTAGTTTTTTTGTGCATTTACAATTTCATCGGGCTCTGGTGTATCGTAAATAAAATCAACTCCACCAGCGTTGGATGTCATCTGCCACGCCACCGGATCTCCGCCCGTAGTTTTATCTGATTTGACTATATACCCACCCGTTAAATTGGGCGCAGTAGTGGAAGTAGGCAGTAGATCCGAAATATCTACGCGGCTGCCATCTACTTTTATTTTTTCTTGCAACACATACAATCCACGGTAATCGCCGTTAATAATCAACTCACAGAATTGTGTGCGCGGCGCATAATTACCCATTTGCTGCGACAAATTGTAGGATAAATAGTCTCGAATTAAGGAAGGATCAAAAGCCAAGCCATTCAAAATCCAATCATTCTCTTTGGGCATTCCCAGCAAAGCAATATTGTTATTGGTGAGATTATCGGGAAGTAAGGTAGTTAATCCGTAGCCTTTTTTGTCGGTGGCTTGCGAAGAGGAGCCCCTAATTTCGATGGAGATTCGGCCGTTGTAATTTAAAAATTCGGGAGTTGCTACATCCGTTAGGTAGTTTCGAGCACCATCTGGACGTGAAATAACTTGCATATTGGCCAAAATACGGGGATCATCTAAAATCTCCAATGGCTGGTTGGTTTGCGTGTTTAGATCGGTTGTAATAACAACAATAGGCAAATTGCTGTCTGTGAGGATTTGGGCCTGTCCTATTTGACAAACACTACTCATAAAAAGAACAACCATTAATAGCCTTACTTGTACGTTCATAGAAAAAAATTAGAGCCAAATATAATGAATTGTGTCTTTAAAAGTAAGTTGACTATAGATTATCCGAATGAAACAAAAACCAAATTATAATTGATTTTAACTTATGCTAATAAAAAAAATCCCAATTGGTCAAATTGGGATTTACTTTTTATTTACTCAAATACATTTTACGTCGGCTGTAGAGTTCATAAAACTGATCGTCTTTTAGGTCGTCGATAAACAAGATGCTTTCTCCCGTTGATTTCATTTCGGGACCTAACGCTTTATTTACATTCGGAAATTTGCTAAACGAAAAAACCGGTTGCTTAATCGCATAGCCATTGAGTTTAGGATCAAAAGTAAAATCGGTTACTTTATTCTCGCCCAACATCACTTTGGTGGCATAATTCACATAGGGCTCGCCATAGGCTTTGGCAATAAATGGCACCGTTCTCGAGGCGCGCGGATTGGCTTCAATAATGTAAACCACATCGTCCTTAATGGCAAATTGAATGTTTATCAAGCCCACGGTGCGCAGGGCCAACGCGATTTTTTTGGTATGGTCTTTAATTTGTTGCATCACAAATTCACCCAAATTAAAGGGCGGCAAAGTAGCATTGGAGTCGCCCGAGTGAATGCCACACGGTTCAATGTGCTCCATGATCCCGATAATGTATACGTTTTCTCCGTCGCAAATGGCATCGGCTTCGGCTTCGATAGCGCCGTCCAAATAATGGTCGAGCAGCAATTTGTTTCCGGGGATATTTTTGAGCAAATCAATTACATGCTCTTCGAGTTCTTGTTTGTTGATTACAATTTTCATGCCCTGACCGCCCAACACATACGAAGGTCGAACCAATAAAGGAAAATCAAGTACATCAGCCAATTGCGAAGCTTGCTCGGCATTTTCGGCTATTCCAAATTGCGGGAATGGAATTTGCAATTGTGTCAATAATTCGGAGAAACGACCGCGGTCTTCGGCCAAATCTAGGGCGTCAAAGCTGGTACCAATTATTTTAATGCCGTAACGATCGAGTTTTTCGGCCAATTTTAAAGCCGTTTGTCCACCCAGTTGGACGATTACACCTTCTGGTTTTTCGTGGCGGATGATGTCGTAGATGTGCTCCCAAAATACAGGTTCGAAGTACAATTTATCAGCCGTATCAAAATCAGTTGATACGGTTTCGGGGTTGCAATTGATCATGATGGTTTCGTAGCCGCACTCTTTGGCAGCTAAAACTCCATGCACGCATGAGTAATCAAACTCAATCCCTTGCCCAATTCGGTTGGGGCCCGAGCCCAACACCACAATTTTTTTCTTGTCGGTTACAATACTTTCGTTTTGCACATAGCGTTCACCAGTTGCAGTTTCAATTTCGGCCTCAAAGGTAGAATAGTAATAAGGTGTCTTGGCTGTAAATTCGGCGGCGCAGGTATCGACCAATTTATAAACCCGATTGATATTTTGTTCCTCCCGCAATTTGTTGACTTGGCTTTCTAAACAGCCCAACATGTGCGCAATTTGACGGTCGGCATAGCCTTTTTGTTTGGCTTCCAACAACAATTCTTTGGGCAATGTATCAATTTTGTATTTTGAAATTTCTTTTTCCAAATGATAGAGTTCTTCGTATTGCTTCAAGAACCATAGGTCAATTTTGGTGATTTCGTGGATGCGCGACAACGGGATGCCCATTTGAATCGCGTCATAAATCACAAACACCCGATCCCAACTGGCATTAGTGAGTTTATCAATAATTTGCTCGTAATTTTTATAGCCTTTGCCATCGGCTCCCAAACCGTTGCGCTTAATTTCGAGGGACTGGGTAGCTTTGTGCAAGGCTTCTTGAAACGAGCGGCCAATGCCCATCACCTCGCCCACCGATTTCATTTGCAAGCCTAAAGTAGTATCTGCGCCTTCAAATTTATCAAAGTTCCAACGTGGAATTTTCACAATCACATAATCTAAAGTGGGCTCAAACAAGGCCGAAGTCGATTTGGTAATCTGGTTTTGCAATTCGTCTAAGTGATAGCCCAAAGCCAATTTGGAAGCAATTTTGGCAATTGGATAACCCGTTGCTTTCGAGGCCAAAGCCGATGATCGCGAAACCCGTGGATTGATTTCGATGGCTACAATATCTTCGCGTTCGTCGGGCGAAACAGCAAATTGCACATTACAGCCTCCGGCAAAATTCCCAATGCTGCGCATCATTAAAATGGCCATGTCGCGCATTTTCTGAAATGTAGTATCCGACAACGTCATGGCGGGAGCCACCGTAATCGAATCGCCGGTGTGAATGCCCATCGGGTCCATATTTTCTATCGAACAAATAATAACAACGTTGTCATTTTTGTCGCGCAACAATTCCAATTCGTATTCTTTCCAGCCTACTAAAGCCTTGTCTATTAATACTTCGTGAATGGGCGACGCTTCGAGTCCGCGAGTAAGCAAATGGTCGAAATCTTCTTTTTTGTGCACAAAAGCTGCGCCAGTTCCTCCCAAAGTGAACGAAGGTCGAATCACCAACGGAAAACCAAATTCTTGTGCAATTTCTTTTCCTTTCAGAAAGGAAGTAGCCGTTTTTGCTGGTGCAGTAGGTACGTTTATTTTATGGAGCAACTGCTTGAACTGCTCGCGGTCTTCGGTGATGTTAATGGCGTTGACATCAACCCCAATTAGTTTCACATTAAAATCGTTCCAAATGCCTTTTTCGTCGGCTTCCAAACATAAATTTAAGGCCGTTTGCCCGCCCATAGTAGGCAAAACCGCGTCAATTTGAGGATGGGCCTTCAAGATCTCAATGATTGATTTGGTGGTGAGCGGCTTTAAATAGATGTGATCGGCCATGGAAGGATCAGTCATGATGGTCGCCGGATTGGAGTTGATGAGAATTACCTCAATTCCTTCTTCCCGAATGGAACGTGCAGCTTGGGAACCGGCGTAATCAAATTCGCAGGCTTGTCCAATTACGATAGGTCCAGAACCTATGATTAAAACCGATTTAATGGATGTGTCTTTTGGCATGGTATTGAAATCGTTTAGTGTATGGTATTTTGATTAGCCCCGATGATAGTAAAAATCCTTTTTATTTTTAATTCCAAATTTTATTCTTTCTTGCTCTTGGCTAAAAATAAAAAGATTGCAACGAACAGCGGGAAATAGCTTCAAAAAATTATTAAAATTTATGAACAGGATATAAAAAAAGCCGTTACTGAAAAATAGTAACGGCTTATCCTGATTAATTGCTTATCATTATTTTTTGTGTCTTGGTTCGCAAGAAACAGTCAATTTATGTCTTCCTTTTGCTCTGCGACGAGCAAGCACTTTTCTACCATTAGCAGAAGCCATTCTGTCCATAAATCCGTGTTTATTTCTTCTTTTTCTTTTCGATGGTTGAAACGTTCTTTTGCTCATTGCTTTGTATCTTTAAAATGGTATTGTTTTTCTGTGAATGTAATTTTAGCAGACCTGCTTCTAAAACCGAGTGCAAATATACAAAGTCTTTTTTTTCTAGCAAGTGGTTTAATAAAAATATTTTCAATTCATTTTACTATATTTGTCGGCAGTAAAATACACGCACTATGTACCCAAAAATTTTAAAACTCATTCTTGCCGCACTCCTTGTAGTTACTGGCGTTTGGCAATTTACCGAAAACAATATTGGCAACGGAATTTTCTTGATTATCCTCACGATATTTCCTGTTTTCTTGTACTTTAAAAATGAATTTATTTTATTGGCCTTTTTGAAACTGCGCAAACAGGATTTTGCTGGGGCTCAAAAATGGTTGAGCAAAATAAAAAACCCAGAATCGGCTTTGGTGCGCAAACAACAAGGCTACTTTAACTACTTGCACGGCATCATGCTTTCGCAAACCAACCTAACCCAAGCCGAGCGTTACTTCAAAAAAGCCATCGAATTGGGCTTGAGTATGGACATGGACTTGGCTGTTGCCAAACTCAATTTGGCCGGTGTAGCCCTTACGCGTCGTCGTAAACTGGAAGCGACCAACTTGCTGAACGAAGCCAAAAAGCTTGACAAGCAAGGGATGCTCAAAGAGCAGATTACGATGATGAAAGAGCAGATGAAGAAGATTTAGTTTTTTTTGTTTCAGGTTTAAAGGCTGACGCCTTGTTTATTCCGCTATCGCTACATCTGTTCGTCCCGAAGCTTCGGGACTCGAGTCAAGTTTCAGGTATAAAGGCTAACGCCTTGTTTCAGGTTTCAAGTTTCAGGTTTCAAGTTTCAAGTTTCAGATTGTACTAGTATACTAAGAACAAGAAAAGAATTTAGTAAATAGTATAATCAATTTTCCCTACGAAAGAACCTGAAACTTGAAACCTGAAACAAAAATAACGGCGCTAGCCGAACTATATTTTAATCCCTGGCGGCAATAAATCTCTGTACTGGGTATGTTTTCTGAAGAACAAAGCGATTTTCGGAAAAATTGGCACCACTTTTAGCTTGCGCTCGTAGGCAATTTCCATAATAGTTTTGAGAAGATCGGTGATGAACTCTTCGTCCGTAAATCCTTCTGGTGTTTGGATTTTGGTTAAAAATATTTTGCGTTCCTGAAACGAATATTCCACCGTGATCAGTCCCAGCTCAACTGTAGTTTCAAATTGACGAGCAAAGGTATTATCTTTTATAGCAATAGTAGTTTTCTGATCCATGTTAGTTGTGGTGCATAGGCACTTCGATTAATAATAAAGTGGCAGCTGCCGTAGTCGTAATTTCTATAGTTGATGCGTCGGTTATTTCGGCGGCATCTCTTTTGCCAAGTTTCAAATCGTTAAGCAACACTTCGCCTTCTATTACAAACAAATACAAACCATTGCCTGCAATTTTGGTTTGGTAGTTAGATGATTGATTGGCTTCAAAATCACCCATACTAAAAAAACAATCTTGGTATATCCAAATTGATCCTTCGGCAGGCTGCGTGTTGGGTGATATAACGGTAACCCATGAATTTTGCTGGCTTTCTAAATCAAATGCTTTTTGGTCGTAACGTGGCGTTACATTTTGCTGGTTGGGAAACACCCAAATTTGAAGTGTTTTGGCCATTTCAGTCGAACTGGCGTTCATCTCCGAATGCTGTATTCCGGTACCGGCGCTCATTACTTGCACTTCGCCGTAGCTCACTACTTTTTCATTGCCCATGCTGTCACGGTGACGAAGTCCGCCAGCCAAGGGAATCGTAATGATTTCCATATTGTCGTGCGGATGGGTTCCAAAGCCCATGCCTGCAGCAATGGTGTCGTCGTTTAATACCCGCAACATGCCAAATTGGATGTTAGTGGGATTAAAATAATTTGCAAACGAAAAGGAAAAATTAGCCTTTAACCAGCCGTGATCTGCGGTTCCTCGCTCATGAGCTCTTCGCAATTGACAATTCATATTCGTTGTTTTTGATTACACTAAACTAAGTAGGAGTAAAAAATTAAGCAGGCGTAAATTTCGGCATTAATAACGAGAATTCCGGCATAAATTTCATTAAAAGCAAGCAGTCAAAAATTTGTGCAGATTTTAGTTAGTTTATCTCGGGGCATTCCATTATTTTAGTCTCGCATCGGTATACTAAATCCGAATTTTGTATGTTTATGCAGTATAAAAATTTCTTTCCATGAAAAAACAAATGCCGCTTGGCTGGTTTGCCTTTGCTGTGCTAAGCAGCCTCTTTTTGCTCTATGCCACTTCTGTAGACAATAAAAATAAAATCACCCGCGAAGGAACCTCCCAATTTTTCCCAACCAAAATTGATTTTGCCAGCGAAGAAACTCCTCTATACATTACCGATGTGCGCGAACGTCTCGAGAGAGAATTATTGGTGAATGCCAATCTCGATGCCAGTACACTCTTAATCATCAAAAGAGCCAACCGCGTATTTCCTATTATTGAACCTATATTGCAACGCAAAGGCGTGCCCGACGATTTCAAGTATTTGGCCGTAATCGAAAGCGGGTTGGTGCATGCGGTGTCTTCTGCAGGAGCACGCGGAATTTGGCAATTTATGCCGCAAACTGCCCGCGAAAAAGGAATGGAAGTAACTGATGCGGTAGACGAGCGCTACCATTTGGAAAAATCGACCGAAGCCGCCTGTGATTATTTAATTCAAGCCAAAGCCAAATTTGGTTCCTGGACTTTGGCCGCAGCAGCCTACAACGGCGGCATGAGTGGTGTAAATAAACAAATTGAGAACCAACTGGTAAACAACTACTATGATTTATTACTCAACGATGAAACGGCGCGCTATGTGTTTCGCATTTTGGCCTTGAAAGAAATTATGCAAAATCCAACCAAATTTGGGTTTGAAATTTCCCCTGATGAATTATATAAAAACCTGCCTTCCAAGAAAGTGATAGTAGATAGCAGCATCAGCAATTTGGCCCAATTTGCCAAAAGCCAGGGTATCAACTACAAAATATTAAAATTGCATAATCCCTGGTTACGCGACACTAAATTGCCCAATCCAGGTAAGAAGAAATACGAGATTGAGATTCCGTTGGAAGGGTATTAAATTTGTTTCAAGTTTCAGGTTTCAAGTTCGTTCTTAGAAAAATTTACTATACTATTTACTGTATTCAATTTTGTTCTTAGTATACTAGAACAACCTGAAACCTGA
>Ga0209550_10000805_pt1 | contig 30042 bp, 24 predicted proteins | sample LauGreSuBDMM15SN_2_FD_187567 | JGI IMG/M metagenome (GOLD analysis project Ga0209550, IMG submission 187567) | Freshwater lake microbial communities from Lake Michigan, USA - Su13.BD.MM15.SN (SPAdes) (version 5) | ecosystem: Environmental > Aquatic > Freshwater > Lake | place: Lake Michigan... | reverse complement strand
CAGGCCCTTTGGACCCAAGGTCTTACCCAAGCGGCCAACGATGCCCATCATGTCCGGCGTTGCAATGACGCGGTCATAATCGAGATTGCCAGCCAGCATATCTTCCATCAGGTCTTCCGCGCCAACCTTGTCCGCACCAGCGGCCGTTGCTGCAGTGGCCTTGTCGCCACGGGCGAATACGGCAACCTTCATTTCCTTACCGGTACCGGCTGGAAGCGAAACCATGCCGCGGACCATTTGGTCGGCATGACGTGGGTCAACGCCCAGGTTCAACGCAACTTCGATGGTCTCGTCGAACTTTGCAGTCGCCATTTCCTTGATTGCCTTCAACGCTTCATCAACGCCGTATAATTTGTCCGCATCCAGATGCGCGAGCGACTTTGCTTTTTTGGTTAGCTTGGCCATGTTCTTAACCCTCCACAACTTCGAGGCCCATGGCGGTAGCCGAGCCTGCGATGATTTTTACAGCCGCGTCCATGTCGTTCGCGTTGAGGTCGGCCATTTTCAGGGTCGCGACTTCTTCCAGTTGCTTGCGGGTAATCTTACCAGCCGACAGCTTGCCAGGCTCTTTCGAACCGGCCTTCAAACCCAAAACCTTTTTAATCAAATAGGTTGCGGGCGGTGCCTTCATGATGAAGGTAAAGCTCTTGTCGGAAAAAACCGTAATCTTCGTTGGAATCGGTGTGCCTTTTTCCATGTCGGCGGTCGCCGCATTGAACTGCTTGCAGAATTCCATGATGTTTACGCCGCGCTGACCCAAAGCAGGGCCGATTGGCGGGGATGGTGTGGCTGAACCTGCAGGGACTTGCAGGCCGATATAGCCGTCAATTTTCTTTGCCATTATGGCGTCCTTTCATTCTTTCCCCGCCAAAGCTTCAGCAACGGCGGGTCAAATTAAGCGGTCAAACGGTCGTCCCCAAATTGCATTGGTGACTTCCTCCCGCACCGGTTCCCCTGATTCTCATCAGGAGAGGGGGTCGACTAGTCTAAGACGACGTTTAAATCAACACACTCGTCACGCTGGAGCGACGGGAATATTCGTTTACGTACCCCATACCCCAAAATTGTCATTCCCGCGAAAGCGGGAACCCATGGTCTGACATGTCCGTGCGCGATACGTTTTTGGTTCGCACGAAGACACGAAGACCCGGAACAACTTCTTTATGCCTTCGTGCCTTTGTGCGAACCATTTCGCCGATAGTTCGGCCCATGGATTGACCTTACGGTCACTAAGTTCTCCGCTTTCGCGGGAATGACAAATCAAGGGGTTCACGCAGAGGCGCGAAGGACACCGAGCGGCATTGCAATACCCCGCCACGTCGCTCCAGCGCAGGCTGGAGCCTATCGCGTCTCGCCGGATAGCGCTGTGCTTGCCCGATAGACGGGATAGACCCCAGCCTGCGCTGGGGCGACGGTTGGGAGGCGACGGTCGGCGGGACCGTCACTTCATCAATTCGACTTCTTCAAAGTCCAGTTCAACCGGCGTTGCGCGGCCGAAGATGCTGACGGATACCTTGACGCGGTTCTTGTCGAAGTCGAGTTCCTCGACCAAGCCGTTGAAGCTTGCAAATGGTCCGCCAAGCACCTTTACCTGATCGCCAATTTCATAGTCGACCGAAACGCGCTTCTTGGGCGCGGCTTCGAGTTCCTGCTTGGTGTTGAGGATGCGCGCGGCCTCGGCTTCGGTGATGGGCTGCGGCTTGTTACCCGCGCCCAGAAATCCTGTGACCTTTGGCGTGTTCTTGACCAAATGGTACACATCATCATTCATGTTCAGCTTTGCCAGAACATAGCCCGGGAAGAATTTACGTTCGGCCTTGATCTTCTTACCGCGACGCACTTCGGTGATCTGTTCGGTCGGAACCTCGATAGCTTCGACCAATTGCGTGAGGCCAATGCGCTCTGCTTCGGCCAGAATCTGGTCGCGAACCTTGTTTTCAAAGCCCGAATAAGCGTGAATGATGTACCAGCGTGCCATAATATTTTCTTATCCCCAAAACTCTCTATAGGGTCTGCGCTTAGCCTTCGGCCAGCGCGAGCAATCCCTTTACGATTGCGGCAAACACCGCGTCGACGCCTAAAAAGAAGATGGCCAAGATGATCGTCATGATCAACACCATGATCGCGGTCTGCACGGTTTCCTGGCGCGAGGGCCATACCACCTTGCCGATTTCGGTCCGCACCTGACGGATGAATTCACCGGGGCTATTTTTTGCCATATCGTTTCTTCCTGTTCGATCCCGAGGATAGCCGCCAGCGCTCCGACCGGCGGGTCGAGAGCGATATAGGTTCCTATTTCGGAAAGACTAGGCCTTTAACGAGGGATTCGCCGCAACGCAAGATGCCAAAGAAAACGGAGCAAGCGGGTTTGGGAAAGCATATTGACCGCATAAGCGATGTCGAAGTGCCTTGAACTATCGCAGGTTTTGGGTATCTCCTAAGGCTCAAATTTACCAAGGAAACGCCCAAAATGCCATCCGGTCTTGCTGCTTTACTCGATGATATTGCCACAATTGCAAAAGTTGCGGCGGCTTCCGTCGATGATGTTGCCGCCGCTGCGGGTAAGGCGGGCAGCAAGGCCGCAGGGGTTGTTATCGACGATACGGCGGTGACACCGCAATATGTCACGGGCTTTACCCCTGACCGCGAATTGCCGATCATCTGGCGCATTGCCAAGGGGTCGTTTTTTAACAAGCTGGTGATCATCTTGCCCGTGGCGTTGTTGCTAAGCCTGTTCCTGCCATGGGCGATCACCCCGATATTGATGCTGGGCGGCGCATATTTATGTTTCGAAGGCGCGGAGAAAGTGTGGGAAAAAATCGCCCCGCATGCGGAAGTGGGCTTAGCCGAAGAGCTTGCAGAACTGACCAGCACCGAACATGAAACCGCGATGGTCAAAGGCGCGGTGCGCACCGATTTCATCCTGTCCGCCGAAATCATGGCGATTGCCCTTAATGAAGTGAAAGGCCTTGCCGAAACATCCATCTGGTTGGAGGCAGCGACATTGGCCTTTGTCGCTATCGCCGTCACCATCGGGGTCTATGGCATGGTTGGCCTGATCGTGAAAATGGACGACATCGGCCTGAAATTGGCTGGACGCGACAACGCCGGTTCGCAAGCCATTGGCCGCACGTTGGTAAAAGGCATGCCCAAATTGCTCGCCGCCTTGTCGACCATCGGCACCGCCGCAATGCTATGGGTAGGTGGGCAGATTATCGTCCACGGCTTTGGCATCCACCCCGCAGAGTTTTTGGGTCTATATGAAGGGGCGCTGGCCTGGGTCGCAGATGCGGCAATGAGCGGCGTTGTCGGCCTTGCCATCGGCGCGGTGATTGTGGTGGTGTATCATCAGGTGACTAAGCGCAAGGCGGGTTGAGCCTCGCTTAAACCGTTGCGGCAGGCGCGCGACGATAGGCTGCGCTAATGTTTTATCACGCAAAGACGCAAAGACGCGAAGGAAAGGGAAAGGACAATTTCCCTATCTTCTTCTTTGCGGCTTTGTGTGATAAAAATATGGCCTGAGCGCGCCTTTGGTCCAGCGTTAAAGGAGTTTGATAGTCTGCTTGCGGGCGGAGATCCAATCGACAACCAGTCAGTTGCGTTATAAGAAATTTGACAAATGTGGTTTAAGATATCACATTAAGGTCTATATTTGCAAATCTTTCACATATTTTGTGTTTAATTTAGATATCAACCTATGTCAGGACGTATCATGCTGCTCCGTTTTTCCGTAAGCAACCATCTCTCCATCAAGGACACACAAGAACTTTCCTTCATTAAATCTTCGTTGAAGGGTCCTGAAGACGGTCTCCTGTCAACGCCGTCTTTGCCAAAGGAAAAGGTGCTGCCTGCTGCGATTATCTATGGTCCGAATGCATCGGGAAAAAGTAATCTATTAGACGCTTTGAATTTCATGCGACATTCAGTGTTGGCGTCGCAACGTCGATGGGCACCAGATGGAGGGGTGCCTCGGCAGCCGTTTCTGCTGAATAGCGGGTGCATAAACAGCCCAAGTCGGTTTGAAGTGGATTTCGACATTGAGGGCGTTCGTCACAGTTATGGTTTTGCATGCACTTCAACGGAATTTGTTGAGGAATGGCTTTATGCTGCTCCGGTGGGTCACCAACGCATGCTGTTTGAACGAAGTGGACCGAACCCCGATGACGTCAAATTTGGCGCCCATTTTAATGGACAAAAGCAAGCTATTGCTCAATTGATGCGGCCCAACAGCTTATTTCTCTCTGCGGCATTTCAGAACAATCACCCAATGGCTAAAGATGCAGTGTCTGCATTCCAAAAAATTCGTGTTCGAAACAGTTTGAGCACTGCGCCAGCGGAACTTGAAAGGCTACTGAAAGATAGCGAATTTGATACGAGGATCATGACCTTTCTCGCAGAAATTGGAACCGGTATAACTAAACACCGACAGGTCGAAAGCGCTCAGCCAGATGAAGTCAAGCGGATTGCGCGTAACATGATGCAGGCAATATGGCAAGATTCCGACAAAAAACCGACGGATGACGAACGTGAATCAATCTTCGAAACAATGAGTAAGAAAATCAAAATTGAGTTTGCGCATAAGTCAGAAGATGGGGCAGATGTGTTTTTTGCGGCAGATAAAGAAAGCGCTGGCACCCGTCGCCTGATTCCCCTGCTACAGGACGTCATGATATCTCTTGATGAAGGAAGTATTTGCGTAATCGATGAAATTGATGCCAGCCTACATACACAAATATGTGACGCGATTATTGCGCTGTTTACAAACCCCGCAAGCAATCCCAACGGTGCCCAGATCATTGCGACGACCCACGATACCAACTTGCTTAATGCCTCCAACTTGAGGCGTGATGAACTTTGGTTAGTCGAAAAAACACTCGGCGGTGCAAGCGAACTTTACTCGCTAGCCGATGTTAAAACACGCGATACTGAAAACTTTGAACGTGGCTATCTGCACGGTCGCTATGGGGCTGTACCCTACGCTGGTTCAGCCGATGATCTGATCAAGAGCCTCTAGGCTATGGCCCGCAAGCTTCCAGAACTGAAGCGGCGCAAGCCATTCATAGCTGAGCAGCAGCGCTTCATTCTGATTTGTGAAGGCGAAAAGACAGAAATTGCTTACTTCAAAGCGTTGAAAGCCCAGTATCGCAGCGCGCAGATTTCAATTGAATATGATGCTCCCGCTGGAGTGCCGATCACCATAATGGATAAGGTAAAGGCCCGCATGGCGGAGCTTCGGCGCGAACAACGCGGCAATCCATCAGCCAAGGCCGACACGGTTTGGGCCGTCTTTGATCGAGATGAACATCACAAGGTGACGGAAGCCATTACCGGGTGTGAAAGCGCCGGAGCGCAGGTGGCTTATTCAAACCCTTGTTTCGAAGTCTGGTTAATTCTCCATCACGAAGACTATCATGCGGCTGATGATCATCACCAATTACAAAAGCGTTATCAGAAGCTTGATCCCGCTTATGATCCAAATGGAAGTAAAACACCCGATTGTGGGTTTCTAATGAACCGAGTTGAGGAAGCAGAGAACCGAGGCGAGCGTCAGTGCAAGAGCCGTGAGGAGGAAGGAATGCCATTCGGCAGGCCATCAACTACGGTGTATAATCTCACCCGGGCCATTCGTGCGGCGGCGGAAGATTCAAGGCCCAAGAATTACACAAATTCCAGGGAAGCAACCTTCAGCATGGGTCGCTTATTTAATCTCGCATACATTTGGCCAAGACATTAGACTGAAAAAACTGCGCTAAATCAATAAAACCAGCCACGCTATACAAAAAATGGCAGGAGTTGGGGGACTCGAACCCACGACCCTCGGTTTTGGAGACCGATGCTCTACCAACTGAGCTAAACTCCTGCACTCCGCTTTTCAGCGAAGAAGGGTGCCCTTAACGCCGATATGCGCACGGGGCAAGTCTGCTTTCGACAATAACGGGTTAGAAGCTCATCTCGTCATAGACGCGCGACACATCGCCGTTCCATTCGCCGTGAAATTTCTCCAGCAACACTTCTGCGACGGTTTTGCCGCTGGCGACGATTTCGCGCAGCGGGTCGAGATAGCCGGTTTCATTGTCACCGCTGGCGTTCAGGCAATTGCGCGCTGCCAAGCCGGATGACGAGATATCGAGAATACGTCCCGCCAAATCCAGCAGCTTGCCACCGCCCGGTATCGCGGCGTTCAGGCCTTGTGCGGGCACCGCACTGCGCAGGGCCTCGCGCTCTTCCATCGTCCAATGCTTCACTTCGTCCCATGCGGCATCCAAAGCGCCTTGATCGTACAGCAAACCGACCCAGAAAGCGGGGAGCGCGCAGATACGGTTCCACGGGCCGCCATCGGCACCGCGCATTTCGAGGAAGCTTTTCAACCGCACTTCGGGGAAGGCCGTCGACATATGGTCTTCCCAGTCGCTGACCGTAGGTTTTTCCCCCGGTAGCACTGACAATTCACCTTTTATGAAGTCACGGAAATCAAGGCCCGACGCATCGATATAATTGCCGTCGCGATAGACGAAATACATTGGCACCTTGAGCATATAATCAACATATTGTTCATAGCCGAAATTGGCGTCGAATACGAACGGCAACATGCCCGTGCGCTGCGGATCGGTGTCGGACCAGATATGGCTGCGATAGGATAAAAACCCGTTTGGTTTGCCTTCCAAAAATGGCGAATTGGCGAACAAAGCGGTAGCAAGTGGTTGCAGCGCGAGTGATGTCCGGAATTTATGCGCCATGTCGGCTTCGCTCGCATAATCGAGATTGACCTGAATCGTGCAAGTCCGCAGCATCATATCTAGGCCCATGCTGCCGACGCGCGGCATATGACGCAGCATGATGTCATACCGCCCCTTGGGCATGATCGGCAGTTCCGCGCGCGTCTTGTCGGGCCACAGCCCAAGGCCCAAAAAGCTGGTATTCGTCTTGTCACCAACGGCCTTAACCTGCTTCAAATGCCGCCCGGTTTCAGCGCAGGTTTGATGCAGGTTTTCTAAGGGCGCACCCGATAATTCAAGCTGACCGGCAGGCTCAAGACTGATGGCGCCGTCGCTGCCGCTCATCGCGATAACTTTGCCGTTTTCGTACACAGGTTCCCAACCAAATTCGGTCATCGCCATTAACAAATCGCGAATACCGCCCGGTTCGTCATAAGATGGCGCGTGATGGTCGCTGCGATTATACACAAATTTTTCATGCTCGGTGCCAATGCGCCAGCGATCCTTAGGCTTTTCACCCTTGGATATTGCGGCGACCAATTGATCGCGCGTTTCGATGACGGGCTCGATGCGGTCGGTAACGGTTTTTGTGCTCATGGCGCGCGGTTTAGAAATGTCGTGGCGATATTGCCAGTAGATTCCTTTGACCATGTCATCGTTGCAATATCGTGACTGACCGCATGGGCCGATATGGCTTTACGCCGACCAGTCGCCATTCTTGGCCATCCAAACCGATATTGCCGCAACCGCAGCGGTGTCCGCCCGCAATATACGCGGGCCAAGCGATACGGGCCGTGCTTTGGGGTGCGCGCGAATCAAGGCATTTTCGCTATCGGTGAAGCCGCCCTCCGGCCCGATCAGCAGGGCCGCTGGTCCAGCGCTTATCGCCTCCAACATCGGCGCGCCGCCACGTTCATCGCAGAAATAGAGTATCCGGTCGCTGGGCCAATCCTTCAGCACCGCGTCCAGTTTCGTCAATGGCGCAATCTGCGGCAAGGCGGTGCGCTCGCATTGCTCGGCCGCCTCAACCATATGCGCGCGTAGGCGATCATCCTTGACCTTATCCACCACGCAGCGCGCGGTTAGCACAGGCACAAAGCGCGCCACGCCCAATTCGCACGCCTTTTCGGCGATCCAGTCAAAGCGATCTTTTTTGATCAGTGCTTGGACAAGCCACAGATCAGGCGTCGTTTCGCGTCCGCGCAATTTTTCCGTGACGGTCAGGTCAAGGTCGCGTTTGTGTATATGCGTGACGGTGGCGAGATATTCGCCCGAAATATCGTCGAACAATTTGACCGGCGCACCTTCTTTCAGGCGCATCACACCGATCAGATAATGCGCGCTATTGCCCGAAATGTTCAGGGTCGCTCCAAGCGTCAGCACTTGTTCCACAAACAAGCGCGGCGTTGATTTTGGGGGCCAGGCGGGTGTTGCGGGCATGGCCTTGTGCCTAGCTGCAAAAGCGGGTGCCGTCATCTGCGAACTTACGCGCGTTCAACTTCGCAGATGACGCGCCGAATAAATTTTGGCAGGGCCTTCGCCATGACGTCTAAACTTGTCCCCGACAGCGAATTTACTGGCATCATTGCCCTGTTGCCGGTGAAGCTGCGCGCTTTGGTGCTTTTGGCGCGGTTGGATCGTCCGATTGGCTGGTGGTTGTTATTCTGGCCCTGTATATTCGGGCTGGCGCTTTCGGGCGGGCTGATTGCGCGTTGGGACCTTGCACTGTGGATGCTGCTGGGCGCAATCGTCATGCGCGGGGCAGGGTGCGTATATAATGACATTGTCGACCGCGATCTGGACGCGCAAGTCGCGCGCACGGCATCGCGGCCATTACCAAGCGGCGATATCGGTGTGCGCGGCGCGTGGGTGTTTCTGCTTGGCTTATGCGCTTTTGGCTTGCTAGTGCTGGTGCAGCTTCGGTGGGAGGCGCAGATTGTCGCGGTCAGCAGCATCCTTTTGGTCGCGGCCTACCCGTTTATGAAGCGCATTACTTGGTGGCCACAAATCTGGCTTGGGCTGGTGTTTAGCTGGGGCGCGTTGGTCGGCTGGGTCGCGATCATGGGGCAAGCCAATGCGGCGATGCTCTGGCTCTATGCAGGTTCGATATTCTGGGTCGTTGGCTATGACACCATCTACGCCATGCAAGACCGCGAAGATGACGCCTTGGTCGGGATTAAATCGAGCGCCCTGCGGCTGGGCGGCAGCGTCCGGTTGGGCGTGGCGGCATTCTATGTTTTGACGATTCTTGGCTGGGGCATGGCGATTTGGAGCGTTCGACCCGAAAAGCAGGCGTTGGTCGCGCTCCTGCCGGTCGCCTTTCATTTGGGCATGCAAGTCGTATCGCTGAAATCCGATGGCAGCAACGCGCTTGGCCATTTCCGTTCAAACCGCGTGGCAGGGTTGCTTGCCGCGCTTGCCTTTTTGGTCGTTGGTGCGGCTGGTCAATATTAGGGAGAGAAAAATATGGAACATCGTCGCATCGGCAAAAGCGCCATTTACGTGTCCGACATTTGCATGGGCACCATGACCTTCGGGTCGCAAACCGATGAGGCGGAGGCGCATCGCATTCTCGACAAATGTCTGGATGCAGGCATCAACTTTTTCGACACCGCTGAAGGCTATCCCGTGCCGCCCGACATTAAATGGGTTGGCCGGACTGAGGATATTGTCGGCCGATGGATGAAGGGTAAGAACCGCGACGCCATCATCATGGCAACCAAGGTTTCCGGCCCCAGCCACACGTGGTTCAAATCCCCCAAGCGCGGCGGCATGACGACGCTGGATCGGCATAATATCATTACCGCAGTTGAAGAAAGCCTGCGCCGTTTGCAGACCGATTATATCGACCTCTATCAGACACATTGGCCCGACCACGGCCTTGCCTATGACGAAACGATGGAGGTTCTTGATGAGCTGGTGCGGTCGGGCAAAGTCCGCGTTTTGGGTTGTTCGAATGAGACAAGCTATGGCCTGATGAAGTCGCTGGCGACGTCGGAACGGCTGGGCGTGGCCCGTTACGAGAGCATCCAGAATAATTTTTCCATCAATAATCGTCGGTTTGAAGATGAGCTGAAGCAAGTCTGCCGCCAAGAGGGCATATCGTTGCTGCCATATTCGCCGCTGGGTGGCGGCGTGTTGTCAGGCAAATATCTCGACGGCGCCCGCCCCGAAGGCGCGCGGTTCTCCCGCTATCTCGAAATGGCCGGATCACGTCAGGTCGAAATGGCGCAGCGTTTTGCGGGACCGCGTGCCTTGGAGAGCACGATGCGGATTGTCGAAATCGCCAAAGAGGCCGGGATGTCGCCGGTGACGCTGGCAACGGCTTGGTCGAAACAGCATGATTTTGTCGCGTCAACGATGGTGGGCGTGAGCAAGGAAGAGCAATTGGGCGACATCTTCGCCGCGATTGACCTAAAGCTGAGCGATGAGGTGATGACCGCAGTGCACAAGGTGACGAAAGAGATATTGTACCCGATGGGGTGAGGGGTAGGCGGGTGCCGAAACGCCTCGTCATTTGGACTAAAAAACCTCGTCATTCCCTATAAAAACCTCGTCATTCCCGCCTACGCGGGAATGACGAACTGAAAGCAAGTGGAAGGACTGCGATAGCAGGGAAACCAAAACCGAAGCTATTAAAGGGCTTACGCACCCGTCACTGGAATTCCTGTTAACATAACTCCCTTTCGTCATCCTGAACTTGTTTTGGCTCTGCCAGCCTACGGCTCCAGGATAACAGGCGACGGTTTTTTGTTATCCTGAAACAAGTTCAGGATGACGATGGGGTATGTTCAGGGTGACGATGGGGGTATGTTCAGGATGACGCGTAAGGGATGACGGGTAAGGATGACGCGTAAGGGATGACGGGTAAGGATGACGGGTAGGTGGGTGCAATTGGACGGCCCCATTGAGACAATTTCAAGCTCAATAATAATTTGTGCGGCAACGTGGTGTTACCCCATTCTAACCCATAATCTCCGCCTGCGCGTAGCCCAAAGCTTCGCCCAAAGGCTGCAAACGCCGCAACACGCTGTTTGACTGCAACCGCACGGCCGAGCCGCTTAAGTGCAGCCGTAACGTCGCGCCGTCGCCGTCGATGCGGCTGTCGGGTAATGCGCCGCCGGTGCCGCCGTCGAGGCGGATGGCCAAGCGGATGGCGAGGCCCCAGATCACCGCTTGGGCCAGCGCGCCGGGCGTGGCCAAGGCGGCCAGCATTTCGGGCAAGGTCCGCTTTCCGGCGTGCACCGTCCATAAGGCGGCGGCGATGACCGCGCGGTCGCTGGCGCTGACGCCGGGCCAACTGCCGTCCAATGCAAGGTCAAGCGCATGGTCGGCGCGATATTCGGGGTTCACGTTCCACACGCTGTCGGACAGCAAGCACGCCGCGCGGCATAGGCGGGCGTCATGCCCGCTTTGCCCCGCAAATACCGGCGCAATCCATTCGGCCAGCGCATCACCGTGAAAGGGAAAGCGGCCCAGCCGCTCACCTTCAAAGCGGGCCGCCGCGATCAACGGGTCTTGGTGGCGCTCATCTGCGGTCAGTTGTTCATACAACAAGCCCTCACGCAGGCCGTAAATGCTTGTTACAAGCTTGCGGGGCTTGAACAGCCCGATTATGCCACTCAACAACGCCGTCGCCCCGGGTAGTTCCGAAATACGGCCCACAGCGACCACATTTGATCGGGTCAGGGCGTCGCGGTCTTGCGCAAGCGGCGTGAGCAATTCAGGTGCCTCGGGCGGCATTTCATAATTGGCGAGGATGGTCAGTGGATAGCCGGTTGCATGCATGTGCAGCCGTGCAAAACTGCGCCACGAACCGCCGATCATGTAAAAGGGCAGGCCAGCCTCTATCGGAAAGGCGTTTTTGCCCATCGTCTTTGCAATATCATCGCGCAGCATTTGCGTGATTTGCTTGGGCGATTTTCCGGTCAATATGCCATGCCGCAATGTGCCCAGCGGCAAGGATATGCGCGCGCCCAATTTGCCGTCGGCTATGCGGATAAGTTCAAGGCTGCCGCCGCCCAGATCGCCGACATAGCCATTGGCAAGAGGGTTGTCGCTGAGCACGCCATAGCCCGCCGCTGTGGCTTCAGCATCGCCGTCCAGCACATCGACGCGGATGCCCAAGGCGGCGGCCTTATCGACCAATTCCTGACCATTCTTTGCTTCACGCGTTGCGGCGGTGGCGACCACGCGCATGCTGTCGACCTTCATCGCGCGGGCCAGCGTTTCAAAGCGGGCCAATGCGGCCAGCGCCTTTTTCATCGTCGCTTTGTCAATTTCGCCGTCGCCTGCAAGGCACGCGCCCAGTTTTACCCGGCTTTTTTCATTGTAAATGGGCAAAGGCGCACGCGGCGCGCCTGCATATACCACGAGCCGGACAGTGTTGGAGCCAATATCAATGACGGCCTGACGCACCGCCTTCATCTTTGTCGGACGAGGCTCAAAGTTGGAACCTTCTTGTCATCCGCAAGCGCGCCTCCGCGTCCTGAAAGCGACGCATTGGTCATGAAATAATGATGCAGATTAAATGGCATGCTACCCGCTTTTACCCTTTCATAGCGTCCGTCCGAACGCAGCATCCAGCTTTGCTGGTTGTCGAGCAGGTTTGCAACCATAACCTGATCAAGGATCTGGTCATGGACGGTAGGGTTCTCAATTGGCAGCATATATTCGACGCGGCGGTCGAAATTGCGCGACATCCAGTCCGCCGAGGAGATGAAGACTTTTGCGTCCCGATTGGGCAGATCAGCGCCATTGCCCATCGCCCAGATGCGGCTATGTTCCAGGAAACGGCCAACCACAGACTTGACGCGGATGCGCGATGACATGCCCTTGACCCCCGGTCGCAGGCAACAAATGCCGCGCACCACAAGGTCGATTTCCACACCGGCCTCGCTTGCCTCATATAATTTGTCGATCACGGCCTTATCGACCAGCGAGTTGACCTTGGCCCAAACCGCGCCGGGTCGCCCAGCGGCAACATGGGCGATTTCATCGTCGATTAACGACATGACTTTTTCCCGCAGGCCAAGCGGGCTCATGGTCAACAGCTTCAAATCCGTCGGGGGGATATAGCCCGTGATATAGTTGAAAATCTGTCCAGCATCATGGCCGACGCGCGGGTCGGCGGTAAAGAAGCTGATGTCAGTATACACTTTGGCGGTGATCGGGTGATAATTGCCCGTGCCCAAATGGCAATAGGTCCGGAAACCATCCGCCTCTCGCCGGACGACCAACGAAATTTTGGCATGCGTTTTCATATCAACAAAGCCGTAGACCACTTGAACGCCGGAATTTTCCAATTGCGACGCCCAATGCAGATTTTGCTCTTCGTCAAACCGGGCCTTTAATTCGACAATCGCGGTGACCGATTTTCCGGCCTCGGCGGCTTCGCATAAGGCGCGGATCACGCCCGATTGCTTGCCAGCGCGATACAATGTCTGTTTAATGGCGACAACGTCGGGGTCCAGCGCGGCCTGTTGCAGGAAGGCGAGCACCACGTCGAAGCTTTCATATGGGTGGTGAATGACGATGTCTTTTTGGCTGATCGCCGAAAAACAATCGCCATCATGCTCCAATATGCGTTCGGGAAAGCGCGCAGAATAAGGCGGGAATTTCAGCGTTGGGCGGTCTTCGTCGACCAATTGGTTCAAATCCCCAATTCCCAAGAAGCCGACGGTTTCGACCACGATAGATGCGCCAGCGCCAAGTTCGGTGCGGATCAACGTCGCCAATTCGCTCGGCAGCCCTTTTTCCAGCTTCAGCCGGATAATCCGCCCGCGACGGCGGCGCTTGATCGCGCTGCGGAAATAGCGGACGAGGTCTTCGGCCTCTTCCTCCACTTCAATATCACTGTCGCGGATAATGCGGAATGCGCCAGCGGCGATCAGCCGATAATCGGGAAACATCTGGCCCACGAAATGCTTGATGAGCGCCTCAATGGTTACAAAACGCGTGCCGGGGCCAGGTAGTCGAACAAAGCGGGCCAGCGATTGCGGGATCAAGACCAATTGTCTTACGACTTCATTATCATCCTTGCGGCGCATATCGAATATCAGGCTAAGGCCTTGATTGGGGATGAAGGGAAATGGGTGGGCGGGGTCCAACGCTTGCGGGGTAAGCACCGGCAAGATTTGTTCGCGAAAATATGTGCCTACTTGCGCCTGTAAGTTTTTGCCCATGGCGGATGGTTGAACGATCTTAATCCCCGCTCTGGCCAATTCCCCCATCAGCTTGCGCCACAGCCTCTGTTGCTGGATCATCAACCGGTCAGCCGCGGCAACGGTGTCGGCAAGCTGCTCGGATGGCGTGCGGCCATCAATCGACAGCTCTAAAATCTGCCGTTGCTGCTGCCCGCGCAGACCCGCCACGCGGACCATGAAAAATTCATCAAGGTTTGTGCCCGAAATCGACAAAAAGCGCAGGCGCTCCAGCAATGGGTGCGCTGGGTTCGACGCCTCTTCCAACACGCGCTCGTTAAATTTTAACCATGACAGCTCGCGGTTAAAATAACGCGCATCAGTTGGTGTTTTTCGAGCTTTCAAACTGCTTGGAGCTGTCAGGGGCTTCACCAAAAATATTCCTTCTTCATCAATAAAGGTTCGGTGCCATGGAAACATTGCATATTTACGGCAGCAGAAAGGCTAACTGTAACAGTATCCCGACAAAATTGTCATTGCTTATATATCAAAAAGTGACACCTCCTACCTATAGGAAAATTGGCATCTTCACGGGCTAAATATATGCAAACGCGTTCTACACATGCACGAAGACTTTCACGCAACGTGATGTTTTGTGGCGCAGATTTTAGTTGATGGATAATGCCAATCTGAACATGATGAAGCAGGAAAGCCATAGCCTAGCTGGTCAGTTGCCACAGAAATGGTCGGCTGGCAAAACCAGCTTAAGGCTTGGCTATTCCCGCTGTTCCGCCGATCAGGTGGAAACCGAGTTTGAGGTTGATTTTGACCGCAGCTTCGACGCATATGGTTTGGACAGGTAAAAGGAAGGTCCAGATTCCAGATTATGGTCCAATGCACAATCTAATGCATAAACAGCTCCTCCTTGTGCCATTATTGCTCACAGGTTGCGCTTCGACGCAGCCGGTGATGAGCCTGTTGCCCACGGCGTCGGTTACGGCCAAGGTCGAGACGCAGCCGGTTGCGACGATGGAGGATGCGGCAGATGACCCCGCCATTTGGCGTAACGCGGCTAATCCGGCGCAAAGCCTGATCATCGGCACGGACAAGCGCGCGGGCATTCATGTCTATGATGTGCAGGGGCGTCAGGTCAGTTTTACGCCGTCGCCACGCCTTAACAATGTTGATCTGCGCGATGTCGGGGGCAGCATCGGCGTCCTCGTCGCCGCCAGCGACCGTCAGGACCTTGCGCAGGCGCAAATGGCGTTGTTCCGGCTGGATACCGTTGCGCGCAAACTGGTGCCTTTGGTTACCCTGCCTGTTGGGGCTGGCGAGGCCTATGGCATGTGCTTGTGGCAACGCGCTAGCGACAAGGCATTGTTCGGCTTTGTCGTGCTTAAAGATGGCCGCATTGATCAGGTCGCGATTGATGTAAACGGCCCTGTTCCCAGAGGCAAAGTCGTGCGCAGCATGAAATTAAGCACACAGTCCGAAGGCTGCGTCGTTGATGACCGCACCGGAATTCTATATGTCGCCGAAGAAGATGTCGGCCTGTGGAAATTCGACGCCACGCCCGATGGGTCGAATGTCCCCACGGCTATTGCCAAGGCCGATGGCAAGCAAATCGTGATGGATGCCGAAGGCGTTGCCTTGGCACCATCCGGCACCGATGGCGGCTATGTCATTGTATCGAGCCAAGGCGACAATGCCTATGCGGTCTATAAATTGCCTGAGGCCAATTATGTTGGCCGTTTCCGCGTCAATGACGGGGCCATTGACGGCGTTCAGGAAACCGACGGCATAGAATTGATGCTGGGTGATTTTGGCCCTGACTTTCCGGACGGGCTTTTTGTCGTGCAAGATGGCGACAACCGCCCCGCGACCCAGAATTTCAAGATCGTCGATTGGGCCGAAATCAAACGCGCACTTGGGCTTTAGCGGCAACTTGGTCTAGACAGTTTCTGTTGCTTCGCGCATGGAGACTGCATGTCTATATGGTTTCACGAAAAGCTTGATCTTGCCGCGCTGACTGCGGGTAGCGCCCATTGCATGCCCGGTTTTGTCGGTATCGAATTCGTCGATTATGGAGACAATTGGATCAAGGCGCGCATGCCCGTCGATGCACGCACGAAGCAGCCTTATGGGCGGCTTCATGGCGGCGCATCTGTGGTTTTGGCCGAAACGGTGGGTTCCACGGCGGCGGCTATGACCGTGGACCCCAGCAAGTTTGCGACCGTGGGCATGGAAATCAACGCCAACCATATTCGCCCCGTGAAGGACGGCTTTGTTTTTGCCACGGCCATGTCGGAATCGATTGGCCGCACGACACAAATCTGGTCAATTCGGATAGAGGATGAAGCCGGAAAGCTGGTCTGCATCTCGCGCATCACGATGGCTGTCATCGCCACTGACCGTGCATAAATTATTGCGTAAAACAGAGTAAGCGTGCACGGACCGTCAGAATATGACACCGTTAGACAGAATTTGGGGTTTAGGCGCATGTCGCTTCGTTATGTAAGAGAATTTAAGGGCTTCGCAGGCATCAGGCTTGAGGCCGACGATATTGGGTCTGCCGATGACCCGTCCATTGTCCTGCTGCATGGCTTTGGCCAGACCCGCAAAGTGTGGGAAGATGTGGCCATTGGTTTGGAACAGGCCGGACGCCATGTCATCAATGTTGACCTGCGCGGCCATGGCGGCAGCGAATGGCCATCTGACGGTCGTTATGACTTCAACGCGTATGTCGAAGATTTGCGCGCAGTCTTGGGCCAAATGCGGACGCGTCCCGTCGTTGTTGCGGCGTCGCACAGCGCGTGGATTGCGACAATGGCCTTGGCCGAAGATGCCGCGACCTTGGCATCAGGCTTGATATTTGTCGATCCGCCGGCGGACCATGATGCAAAGGCGGTGCGCGCGGCGGCAGACCGCATGTCCGCGGCGCTTGGGCAGGGGTTGAATCGCGCGGATTATGACAATGCTATTTTTGCCGCGTTCGACACCAATGACATCGGGGAAGCACTGACCGAAGCCGCGTCGCACATTGCGGTACCGTCGCTGGTCATTCGTGGTGCTTTAGGCCAAGTTGACCCAGATAGTGCGCAACCGGCTTTTGTGGACAGCCTGCTGAATGTTGAGGCCATTGACGTTGATGGTGGCGGCTTGTTGATTATGGCGGAACGGGCGGAAGCGTTTAACGGGCTACTCATCGACTTTTTGGAGCGCAAGCAACCGCGCTTTATTCCCGAATATCGTTCCGGTTCCGACGCGCGGACATTGCGGGATGCCATGGGGTGTTTTGCGACAGGTGTGACGATCATCACCGCGCATGACTCGGATGGAAAGCCTGTCGGCTTGACCGCCAACAGCTTCACCAGCGTGTCGCTCGACCCGCCATTATTGCTGGTGTGCATCGCCAATAATTCCGGCAGCGCAGAGGTTTTGCGCGGCATTGACGATTTCGCCGTCAACGTGCTGCAAATCGGGCAGCAGCCCGTTTCCAACCTGTTCGCCGGGAAAAGTGAGGATCGCTTTGCCGGAACGCGGTGGGAAGTCGGCGAATATGGCGCGCCGATTTTACCAAGCTCGCTTGGCATGTTTGAATGCAAACGCCATGCCTTGCATGAAGCTGGCGACCATTTCATTCTGGTCGGTCGCGTCGAAAAAGCGAGCTTTGAACCGCGCCGTGACCCGTTGCTCTACTTTCGGGGCAAATACCGCCGCCTGCACTTTACCTAACCCGTCCTTGTGTTGACTCAAGGCTGCCGATGACCTAATCTGGTTGCAAATGTAACCAGTTTTTGCAGGAGCGTGCCTATGACCGATTTGTTCGAAAACCCGTTGGGACTCGATGGGTTCGAATTCATCGAGTTTTCGGCACCGGAAAAAGGCCTGCTGGAACCTGTGTTTGAACGCATGGGTTTCAGCCGCATCGCGCGGCATCGGTCGAAGGATGTCGACCTGTGGCGTCAAGGCGAAATCAACCTGATTGCCAATTACGAGCCGCAAAGCCCTGCTGCTTATTTCGCGGCAGAGCATGGTCCTTCGGCGTGCGGTATGGCGTTTCGCGTGAAGAATGCGCGTATGGCCTATGACGCAGCGATTGCGCGTGGGGCGGAACCGGTTGAAACGCGCACGGGCCCTATGGAACTGCGCTTGCCCGCCATTCGCGGCATTGGCGGCGCGATGATCTATCTTGTGGATCGCTATGGCGACGCCTTGTCGATTTATGATATCGACTTTGATTATCTGCCCGGTGTGGACCGCAATCCCGTCGGCGCTGGTTTTAAGATCATCGATCATCTGACGCACAATGTCTATGGCGGACGCATGGCGCATTGGGGCGGCTTTTACGAACGCGTTTTCAACTTCCGCGAAATCCGCTATTTCGATATTAAAGGCGAATATACCGGCCTCACCAGCCGCGCGATGACTGCGCCAGATGGTAAAATCCGCATTCCGTTGAACGAAGAAGGCAAGGCGGGGGGTGGCCAGATTGAGGAATATCTGCGCGCCTATAATGGCGAAGGCATTCAGCATATCGCCTTTTCCTGTGATGATTTGCCGGCGTGCTGGGACCGGTTGAAAGCGTTGGGCACGCCATTCGCACCGCCGCCGCCCAAGGCTTATTATGACATGCTCGAGGAACGCTTGCCGGGCCATGGCGAGCCGGTCGACGCGCTGCAGTCGCGTGGCATCTTGCTCGACGGGTCGACGCAAGATGGCGACCCGCGCTTGCTGTTGCAGATATTCTCCCAAACCATGATTGGCCCTGTGTTCTTCGAATTCATCCAGCGCAAGAAAGACGAGGGCTTTGGCGAAGGCAATTTTACTGCCTTGTTCAAAAGCATTGAGCGCGACCAAATTGAACGCGGCGCGTTGCACGTCGAGCCTGTCGCATGACCGCGCCCGTAAAGCTCGAACGAATCCACCATGTGGCCTATCGCTGTAAGGACGCAAAGGCGACGGCGGATTGGTATGCGCATGTGCTGGGCATGGAATTCACCATCGCCTTTGCCGAGGATCATGTGCCGTCGACGGGCGCATATGACCCATATATGCATATCTTCTTGGATTGCGGCGGGGGCAATGTCATCGCTTTCTTTGAACTGCCGAACCAGCCCGAAATGGGTAAAGACCCCAATACCCCGGCCTGGGTGCAACATATCGCGTTTGAGGTTGCGGATCTGGATGCGTTGTTGGCGGCCAAGGCGCATATTGAGGCGCAAGGCATAGATGTGGTCGGCCCGACCTTTCACGGCATATTCCGGTCCATCTATTTCTTTGACCTTAATGGCCACCGATTGGAGCTTGCCTGCAACATCGGCACGGCGCAGCAGCATGCCGAATTAAAACGCGTCGCGCCGTTGATGCTGCAGCAATGGAGCGAGACCAAAAAAGCCCCGCGCCATGCCGATTGGCTGCATGTTGATCCGGATAAGCAGGCATAATCTGTCACCGCGGCGCAGGCTGGCATCTGAGGTTCAGAACGCAAAATTGGCAGGCACGCGCATTGGACGCACACATGCTGCGGGTTCAGCATCAACCCGCGAAATTTACCAAAGCGGCTATTATCATGTTTTGCGGCGCGCGAAATTGACCTAATGCTTGGCGAAGGCTGGTGCCGTCTCAGGCATGCGCCAAAATACGATGATCACACATAATGCAACGCATGCTATCATTGCGCCGGGAGCAGCGGCCCATCCACTGTTCGTCACCAACAGATGGGCAACCAAAGGGGTAAGACCCCCGAAGATTGCCGTTGCGGTTGTCGCGCCCAATGCAAGGCCGCTGAGCCTTCCCTCGCCGGGAAATTGCTCGGCAGTCGTGACTGCGCCGACGGCGCTCACTGCTCCGCCGAGTGCAGCCAAAACAATTGCGCCAGTCCAAGTCGCAGTTCCACCGCCTACCATTGCGGCAAAGATGGTAGTTGGCAATATTATGCTGCCAAGTGCGAGCGCCAGCAATGTAGGACGACGACCAAAACGGTCGGATGCAATCCCTATTATGGGGGTCACCAGAATAACCGTCAGCGCGGCAAGGACCGAGATCGACAGAGCGCGCGTCTCCGGCATGGTGCCAGTGGCATCAAGGAATGTCGGCACATAAGTGATGCCGACATAATAAGTGATTGAACCCAGCGCCGAGATCGCAAAGCCGCGTCCAATCGCGCCACGGTGTCGTTTCAGGGTCTGCCGGATCGGTTTTTCCGGCACGGTGCCAGCATCACGCTGGCGAAGAAACTCAGGCGTTTCTTCCAAAGTTGCGCGGGTTATCAGGACCAAGCCGGCAAGCGCTGCGCCGAACAGGAAGGGCAGGCGCCATCCCCATGAGACAAGCGACTCCTCGGGCACAGCCCAAACGGTCAGCGCCGCGGCGGCCGCCGCGAGCAGCGCGCCGATCTCGCTTGCCGCTGATGCGCAGCTGGTAATCAATCCACGCCGACTGTCTTTCGCGCCTTCCAACAAGTAAGCGACGACGCCAGTATACTCGCCGCCAACCGAAAACGACATTAAACAACGCAGCGCGATCAGCAGCACGCCGGCAAGCGGACCAATCTGCGCATAAGTCGGCAGCATCGCGGTCGCGAGCATCGCTACGGTCATCACAGACATCGAACCCAGCATCGTCAACCGCCGCCCCATCCGATCACCAAAATGCCCAAAAACGAGCGCTCCGACTGGCCGCATCAGGTAAGCGATCGCAAAGCCGCCGAGCGTTTCTATCATCGACTGCGGGCCTGTTCCAAAAAACACGCGCGCCAGTACCGTTGAAAAATACAGATATAGTGTGAAATCATACCATTCAACAACGGTCGAAAGGCCAGCGACAATCATGGATCGCCGCGACATCGGCGCGCGCAAAGCAGAAGAAGCAATGGGCGCATTTGGGTAAAGGATTTTAGCCACGAGGCAAGTTGGCGAATTTTGCGGCTGGTGACAAGGTCCCTTGGTCCGTCCGTCAGCTTATGATTGGTAACATCTGGGCCGGGAGCGGACTGACCGCTATTAAGTATAAAGCATAGATTAACGACAAAGCGGTTACAAAAAACTCGCCAATAATTCCTTGCACTTATGGCTATTGCCGAGAAGCCACCGAACGTAATTTACCTCAATTTGTTCATCAGACATCGTCGGACATCCCGCGATGCGACAATATGAGCTCAGCTTCCTTTTGGCACAGGAAATGATGAACTAGAGTCACTATGTCGTCTCCCCGATTTGCCGGCGAACCCATGATTAGCCGGTCTGCCCTCAATCGTGTGAAATCAACCTTGTGCTACCCTGCTTCTTATCTTACTTCGTAGCTTGAAAATTAAGCTGGCGAGGGAAGGCAGCAAATATGCGGGCTACGACGCCGACATCCATTAAAGCCGATACGCCAGCCAAGTTGCCGATTTGGCGGCAGTTATATGTGCAAGTGCTATTCGCCATCTTCCTCGGTGCTTTGTTAGGGCATCTCTATCCCGATATCGGTTCTGCATTAAAGCCGCTTGGCGATGGCTTCATTAAGTTGGTCAAAATGATCATCGCGCCCGTTATTTTCCTCACCGTTGCAACGGGGATTTCCGGTATGCGCGATTTGTCGGCTGTTGGCAGTGTGGCGGGAAAGGCATTTGCCTATTTCTTTTTCTTCTCGACGCTTGCACTGATTATCGGTCTTGTTGTCGGCAATATCGTACAGCCCGGTGCTGGCCTAAATATTGATCCCGCCTCGCTCGATGCCAGCAAAGTAGCAGATTATGCCAAGACATCAGAGGGGCAGACAATTGCTGGCTTTGTACTCAACATAATTCCAGAGACTTTATTCAGCGCCATGACCAGCGGCAATATATTGCAAGTTCTGCTTGTCGCTATACTGACCGGGCTCGCGCTGTCTGCCACGCGCCCCCATAGTGATTTGGTGCTCGACGTCCTTGCCTCATTCAATGCGGTGATTTTCAAGCTCGTTCACATGTTAATGAAATTGGCTCCAATCGGGGCGTTTGGAGCGATAGCGTTCACGATTGGCGAATTCGGCATCGCCTCACTTGCTAACCTCGCAGCTCTAGTGGCTACTTTCTATCTTACCTCGCTCCTGTTCGTGGTCGTCGTACTTGGCGCTGTTGCATATTTCACCGGGTTCTCCATTTTTAAGATGATCCGTTATTTGCGTGAAGAACTCTTGCTGGTGCTTGGCACATCGTCTTCCGAAGCGGCACTTCCCAGCTTAATGGAGAAGATGGAAATTGCTGGCGCACGGAAATCGGTAGTGGGCTTGGTTGTACCTACCGGCTATTCCTTCAACCTCGATGGCACCAATATATATATGACGTTGGCCGCTTTGTTTATCGCCCAAGCCGTGGGCATAGATCTTTCCATGTCCGAACAATTGGCCTTGGTTTTGGTTGCAATGATTAGCTCAAAAGGCGCTGCTGGCGTTACAGGTGCAGGATTTGTGATCCTTGCGACAACGCTTTCGGTCGTGCCATCTGTGCCCGTAGCAGGCATGGCGCTGATACTCGGTATCGACCGGTTCATGAGCGAATGCCGCGCGCTGACCAACTTCATCGGCAACGCCGTAGCGACGATTGTTGTCGCACGTTGGGAAGGCGCGCTGGATACCGAGCGTTTGGCCGCTGCGATGGCGGGTGCACCCATGCCGTTGCCCGAAGACGATATCGAACGACATGAACGGAGCGGACCGCGCAGCGAAGCGTTGGCCGAGGCATTGAACGAGCAATCATGATCGCGCGACGCACCTTGCTGCAAAACCTTGCTGCGCTGTCGGCTGTTGGCGCCGTCGAATTGGCCGGCGCCATGCCTGCCTTTGCTGAAGAGCGCGAAGAAATACTATTATGGCCCGGCAAGCCGCCTGGCCAGGGTGGGGTGACGGGTCCGGAAAGAGTCGGCGAAGCAGGCGCAGGAATGGGCGCACTGTCAAATATCTCGGTTCCCCGTATGCGCGTCTATCGACCGGAAAAGACAAACGGAGCGGCCGTTGTCGTGTGCGGCGGCGGCGGGTATTTCCGTATTCAGTTGAAGAAAGAAAGCACGCCGATTGCCCTTTGGCTGCAAGCGCGCGGATTTACAGTATTCGAATTGCTTTACCGTCTGCCAAATGACGGCTGGGATGCATCCGTACCGTTCATGGACGCGCAACGGGCAATGCGGATCGTGCGCACCACAGCACCAGAATTCGGCATCGATCCAAAGCAAATCGGTATTATGGGTTTTTCCGCAGGCGGGCACCTCGCCGGGTTTACTGCACTACAGCCGCAACGGCAGCTTTATGCCGGGTCAGACACATATGAGAAAGTCAGCGCCAGACCCGATTTCTCGGTACTGCTGTTCCCGGTCGTTTCCCTCCGGAAGCCCTATGACACAACGCGCACACGGCGTGAAATCATCGGCGAAACGCCCAGCGCTGAGGCTGAGAATGCCTGGTCGCTCGACACTTATGCCAGCGCCGATGCGCCGCCAACGATCATTTTTGCATCAGCGGACGATAAAACCGCTCCGCCGGGGCATGGTATCATGCTGTTTGAAAAGCTTAACGCTGCCGGTGCGTCAGCGGAGTTGCATATGTTTCGCGACGGCGGCCATGGCTGGGGTCTTGGCCGTCCCGAACAGGTCTTGAGCCAATGGCCGGAAATGTTCGTAAAGTGGTTCGATTCAGGAAAAATAGTACAAAGTAAGCAGGGAGAATAAAGATGGGGACCAAGATATTACGCAAGGTAGCGTTGTTCAGCACAACCGCGTTGATGACAGCAAATATGGCATATGCGCAAGATGCTGCGACCGTCGCGACCGAGGAAGCCGAAGCATCAATCGTCGTAACCGGTTCGCGTATCCAGGGCGCGCAAATCAACGACGTCCTTCCGGTTACCGTTCTTGACGAGCAGCAGATCGAAAATACGGGTGCATCGTCAGGCGACGAACTTTTCCGTGCGCTTCCGCAGAACGGAACTATCGCGTTCAACGAACAAAATGCCACCACTCAGAACAACGTCCGCGGTGATGTCGGGTCGGTGAACCTGCGCGACTTGGGCACAGGAAACACATTGCTGTTGATCAATGGCCGCCGGATGAACCTACACCCCGGTTTCCAGACCGAGTTGCTGGTACCCGTAGTCAGCCCCGACACCAATGAGATTGCACCCGGCAGCGTTCGTCGGATTGAAGTCCTACGCGACGGTGCTTCAGCCATCTATGGAGCCGATGCGGTCGCAGGCGTGATCAACACCGTGCTCAAGGGCAATTTGAAAGGCGGTTTCCTTGAGGGTGACTGGCGCGCATCGGATGGAACCAGCCTTTATAGCTATTCCATCAATGGCGGATTGGGTTTTGATTTTGGCGGTGGACGGGGCAATTTGACCGTTTATGGCGGCCGTTTCCATGAAAACGGCCTTGGTTCGTCGGGCCGCGAATATTCGCGCGACGATGACCGCACGCGGTTGCTCGTCGGAACCGATTTCGAGGGGGAAGCCTCGTTTAACAATCGCAATACTTTCGGGCCGTTCGGTCAATTCGATATTCAGACGTCACCCAACAGCCGAACACCGATAAACGACGACGACTTCTATCTGCAACCAAGCACGTTCACCGGCTGCCGCATGGATTTCCGTAACGGGATCTGTGCCCGTAACGGAGAGACGCCTGCCACGGCCGTTCGTTATAACACCATATTCGGTAACTCGCTGATTAGCCTTAAGGACCGCTACAATGCGATGGCGCTTCTGAACTACGAATTGACGGACAGTGTCGAAGCTTATTTCGAAGGTAGCTATTACCGATCGGAAAACCAGCGATTTAACGATGCATCGGCCATCCTCAGCGCCGTTCCAGTCGGCATTTCACGAACCGCCTATTGGAACCCGTTTGGCCCAACCACGCTTGTTGGCGGCGGGGCCAACCCCAATCGTCTGCCTGGCACCACCATCCCTACGACTGGCGCTGATGTAATTATGGAGCGCTACCGCTTTGTCGATGGCGGCAACCGCAGCGTTTTGGTGGACAAGGACGCTTACCGTCTTGTCGCGGGTCTGCGCGGCAATTTCGGCGCGTGGGACTTTGACACCGGGTTCGTTTATTCCGAATCAAAGTTGACGGACCTTGAAACCAACCGCGTGTCGCTCACCGCGATGCAGCAATCGATCAACCGTACGACGCCCGATGCTTACAATCCGTTCAATGGCGGATGTCTCAATGATCCAGGCCAAGGAGATTGCACGCCGAATCCGACCGCTGTATTCGACACTTTCCGCATCAACGTGTCCCGCAAGGGTGGCACCAGCCTCGCACTGGCAGACTTCAAGGTCAGCCGTGACGACCTGTTCGTCCTCCCCGGCGGCAACGTTGGTGTTGCAACAGGGATCGAATGGCGTCGTGAGACCTTTTTCGATGATCGTGACTCGCGTCTCGACGGCACAATCACATTTACCGACAGCGTGACCGGCGTATTCAACGGCAGTGACGTTGCGGGAACCAGCCCGTCACCCGACACAGATGGGTCGCGTACAGTATATTCGGGCTTCGCCGAATTGTTCGTGCCTGTCGTCAGCGCAGATATGAATATTCCACTGGTCGAAGAATTCAATGTGCAGATGGCCGGACGGGTCGAGCGGTTCGAAGATATTGACGCAACCGCGGTTGTCCCGCGCGTTGCCGCATCATGGACCACCATTCCCGGCGTCACATTCCGGGGCGCATGGTCGCAAGGCTTCCGCGCGCCAAATCTGGCGCAGGTCAATGATGACGGGACCACCCGGTCCAATACACGCGATGATTTCGTGCTTTGCCAGGCACAGGTCCGAAAGGGCCTCCTATCCAGCCTCGACGCCTGCCCCGGTGCCGGTGTCATCAGCTTCCGGTCGGGCGCTCGAAGCCTGAAGCCCGAAGATAGTGAAAGCATAAACCTTGGTATCGTGCTCGAGCCAAAGTTTATTCCCGGCCTGACACTGACCGCCGACTATTGGCGGGTAAAGCAAGCCGAGTTGGTTGGTACGTTCGGCGACGACAACGCAATTGCGCTTGATTTGCTCCGCCGTCTCGGTGGCAGCACCAATCCAAATGTTATCCGTGCTGCGCCGACCGTCGATGACATAGCATTGTTCACTGGGACTGGCCTTGCCCCGGCGGGCAAGATTGTTCAGGTGCTCGATCCGTACCTTAACCTTGATAGCCGCGTGTCCAAGGGCTGGGACTTCGGGATGGCCTACAATGTGCCCGATTTCGGCGCGGGCAAGTTCCGCCTTCGCTTGAATGCGGCACGGCTAAACAGCTTCGTCCAGACCGCCAGTGCTGACGGTGAGGAGCTTCTCGCTGGAATTGCTTCCGGTAAACTACCAGCTGACGTCACGGTTGGCGGGCTGGGTGAATTGCTCGAAATCGACGGCCGTCCCAAATGGCGTGTCAGCGGATCGATCAATTGGGAAACCGGTCCAGTCGAGATCGGCCTGTTTGGCCAATATACTGGCAAGGTATGGGACACCAGTGTTGTCCGGGACATATTGTTGGTTTCGGATGATCCAAATGCCAACTTCTACCGGGTCAACGACCAGTTCCTTACCAACCTTTCGGTTTCTTACACGATCAACAACGACACGGCTCTTAACGGAACCCGGTTGCGCTTTGCGATCAACAACCTCTTCGACAAGGATCCGCCACTGGCTGATGAAACCTATGGTTTTTACAGCGAGCTTTACACGGCGCGCGGACGTGTCTTTCACGTCGAACTCCGTAAGAAGTTTTGATGTGATGCGGCGGGCGGGAACTTTGTTATCGCTCGCTGCGTGGATTGGGATCGGGTCGGTTGCACACGCGCAGCCGCCCGCCACCCCAGTGTCATCGGAGTCCAAACCTACGCTGTCAGGTTGCAGTACAGCGAAAGCTAGCGTTAAATTCGATTTTGAGGGCGCGTCCCGCTCTGTCTGTTATGTGGAGAGTGAACGGACGCTCTCAATTTTAGTGACACCCGAACACCTACCGCCAATTAACCCCAGCCCATGGTATGCCTTTCGCTACAGCGCGGCTGAAGGCGGGAATCTGACGGTGCATGTACGTTACCTTGGCGCACGTCACCGTTATGCACCAAAATGGCGCGGACGCGGCGACCCTTCGGCGCTTTCCATCGTGGTTGCCAACGACGCCAGTTCGGTATCCATTACACTCCCGCCGGGCGAAGGTGTCATCAGTGGCCAGCCGCTTTTGACGAGTGCCCATTACGACAATGTACTTAGTCAGCTTACGAAAAGCGGCGGCGGCAGCAGGATTGTAATTGGCCAATCACACGATAGCCGCCCCGTCGAAGCCGTTCGTTTGGGCTCTACCGACGCTCCGCGCCTTGTGGTGCTGCTTGGCAGGCAGCATCCACCTGAAGTGTCGGGTGCCTTCGCAATGGATGCGTTTTCACTTAAGATTGCGGAGTTGGTCCGTAACGGGTCCATAAACGGCAAAGAATTTCAGTTTCTGGTTGTGCCGTTACTCAATCCCGACGGTGTGGCCCGTGGGCACTGGCGGGGTAATCTAGGGGGGACAGACCTCAACCGCGACTGGGGAACGTTCAAGCAGCCTGAAACGCGCGCGGTAAATGATTGGCTGGCCTCGTTACCGCCACAAGTCAGGCCGGTTTTGATGCTCGATTTCCACTCCACCAACCGCAACCTTTTTTACGTGCAGGGTGATGAGGCAAATGCGCAAGGCAAGGCATTCCTTGCTGCGTGGCTCGGTGGCAAGGAGAACGCCTTTGCAGGATATCCGTTCAAGATTGAGCCACGCGATGCCAATCCCGGCTCGGGCACGACAAAGAATTGGTTCAGCGCGAAATATGGTATTCCGGCCTACACCTACGAGGTCGGAGATCACTCAGATCCGGCAGCAGTGCGCGCTGCAGCGGAGGCGTTAGCTCAAAATTTGATACCATCTCTGGTTATGCCGCTTAAAGAGTGATGCACCCGCATATGTGCAGGGGCGCTGCTCAGTTCGATCCGGAGTTTTTTTAATGAGCCTTACCATCACTTATCGCGCCACAGAGGCCTTTGTTCTCCTTGGGGCATCGTTTGTGGCTGCGCCAGTTATGGCAAAAGACTGCGCACCGCTTTCGGCCGGATCGTCGCAGATTGTTTTTTCCGGCTGGGCAGGGCCTAAACTGCCAGTCTTCGTGTACAAGCCGCAAACGGCCGGGGCCGATAGCCGTATCGTTTTCGTCATGCATGGCGTGCAACGTGACGGCGACCGTTATCACGATGAATGGCGCGATCTCGCTGAAAAACACAATCTTATCGTGGTCGTTCCGACGTTTGGCAGAAAGGATTTTCCCACCACCAGCTCTTACAATCTTGGTAACATAGTCGATGAGAAGGGCCGAAAAACGCCTAAGGCGAAATGGTCCTTCTCGGCGATCGAGCCTTTATTCGACGACATCGTTTGCCGCGTGTCTGGTGATCAACGGGGCTATGCGCTTTATGGTCATTCTGCCGGTGGGCAGTTTGTTCATCGCTATGTCGCATTTGCGGATGCGCCCCGAATGGAAGCTGCAGTTGCCGCAAATTCGGGATGGTACACGATGCCGGATGATGGGGCTTTCCCATATGGCTGGGGCGGCGATGTGGCAGGACTGGTCGCGCCTGCAAAGGCGTTTCAGCGACCGCTCACCATCCTACTGGGCACCGAAGATATTGATCGCAACGATCCCAACCTGCGCATCAACGAGGAAGCAGACCAGCAGGGGCAAACGCGCTTCGAAAGGGGACACGGTTTTCTGGCCGCGGCACACAAGCAGGCAGGTCACGCAACGCCGCTCAACTGGAAAATCGCTTACGCACCGGGGGTTGGGCACGACAATGGTCGGATGGCTCCGTTTGCAATCCCACACCTTTTAGGTGCAGCTGCCAGCGCACCATCGCTGCGAGTCGCCGTTAAGGCCGAAGCCGCTCTTGAAGAATTACGGTCGCGCAAGGACGTCACAGCGGCAATGGCCACGATAGTTGAGCTTGAAAGCGATTGGGCCATCCAGCGGCTCATTGAACTCACCGAGATACCGGCCCCGCCGTTCGAAGAGGAAAAGCGCGGGCTGGCTTTTGCTCGCATGTTGCGTGAAATCGGTGGGCTCGACGTTCGAATTGACGCAGTTGGGAATGTAATCGCACGGCGCAAAGGCACTGGCGCAGGTCCCGCCCTCATGCTGGCTGCCCATCTCGATACCGTTTTTGCCAAAGACGTGGACGTGACGGTAAAACGGGACGGTGACCGTTTTACGGCCCCGGGCATTGGCGACAATTCACGCGGTCTGGTAACGCTTTTATTGGTTGCGCGTGCTCTGGAACGGCATGGCATTACCACCGAACGGGACATCCTGCTGGTCGGGACCGTCGGCGAGGAAGGCACTGGCGACTTACGCGGCATGCGCCATATCTTTGCGCAGCCCGATCACGGGATTGGCAGCGTGATTGCGATTGATGGCGGAGAGATGGGACGGCTGATCGACACAGCAGTTGGGTCAAACCGCTATCGGGTGAAATTTACTGGTCCCGGCGGCCACAGCTATGGTGCATTTGGGACCGTCAATCCGCACCACGCCACGGCGCGGGCAATAGCCCGTTTTCTCGACCGCGCTGAACCCGTTACAGCCTCCGGTACAAAGGCAACCTACTCGGTTGCACTGTTAGAAGGTGGCCTTGGCATCAACGTCATACCAACCGACAGCGCGTTCGAAATCGATCTGCGATCGTCGGACGCCAACCGTCTAGCTGCTCTAGATGCGATCCTGCGATCAGCAATTGGTGCAACGCTTGCCAGCGAGAATGCTGGTAAGAAACAAGGCGGGCTGTTGGCAGCCGAGATCAAGGATCTTGGAAAGCGCCCGGCAGGCACAAATGCCGCCGCCGCCCCGTTGGTCTCCAATGCTGAAGCGGCTCTTTCTTCTTTGGGCGTCGAACCGAGCCGGAACGCCTCATCCACCGATGCAAATCTGCCCATGTCGTTGGGCATTCCCAGCATAACCATTAGCCGTGGTGGCATCAGCGAACGATCGCATTCTAATGATGAATACTGGATTGCAAAGGACCCACATCTTGGACCGCAAGCAGCATTACTCATTAGTCTCCTTGAGGCCACGGTCAGCAATGATAGCCCGTCCGCAAGATAATCAATACACGCCCTGCACGATTCTTCTAAGGCCCCACCATGTGCCGGTCTGGGATCGACCCA
>Ga0209550_10000804_pt1 | contig 30076 bp, 30 predicted proteins | sample LauGreSuBDMM15SN_2_FD_187567 | JGI IMG/M metagenome (GOLD analysis project Ga0209550, IMG submission 187567) | Freshwater lake microbial communities from Lake Michigan, USA - Su13.BD.MM15.SN (SPAdes) (version 5) | ecosystem: Environmental > Aquatic > Freshwater > Lake | place: Lake Michigan... | reverse complement strand
GTTGATGGTGTAGTTGCGCACATGGCCCATGTGCAGCTTGCCGCTGGGGTAGGGCAGCATGGAGCAGGCGTAAAACTTCTTTTTGCTGGCGTCTTCGGTGACGCGATAGGCATCGCGGGCGGTCCAGCGGGACTGCGCAGCGGGTTCGACTTCGAGGTGGTTGTACTTGTCTTGCATAGGGCTAAATTGTAGGGGCTGGGCGGGTCACGGCCGGGCGCGAGCGCAGCAAGGCCACAGCCGTCCACGCGGGTTTGGGTTCAGGGGGAAACCACCTCGGCGACAAAGCCGATCCGGGTCAAACCGGCTTTTTGTGCCAGACCCATGGCCTCGACCACCCGGCCGTAGGGCACAGACGCGTCGGCGCGCAGCTCCAGCTCGGTCAGTGGGTTGCGGCGGGCAGCTTTGGCCAGTTGCTCGCGTAACGCGTTTTCGGCGATCGGCTGGTCGTTCAAGAACCATTGGCCTTGCGCATCGACCACCAAGACCACGGCCTGGGGCGCAGCCCCCGGCTCCCCGCCCTCGCTTTGGGGCAGGTCCAGGCGGATGGCGCTGGTCATCAAGGGTGCAGTCAGGATGAAGATGACCAGCAACACCAGCATCACGTCCACCAGGGGCGTGACGTTGATTTCGCTCATGGGCGCATCGCCTGGGCGGCTAGAAAGGCGACCAAAAGCCATGACGGCTCAGTCCCGGAGACCGGTGAGCAAGGCACGCACATCGTGGGCAAAGCCTTCGAGCTCGGCCTCGATATGCCCAATGCGCCGCCCCAGCAGGTTGTAGCCCAGCACCGCCGGAATCGCCACCGCCAGGCCGGCTGCGGTCATGACCAGGGCCTCGCCCACAGGTCCGGCAATCTGCTCAATGCGAACAGGGCCACCTTCGGCCATGCCGCTCAGGGCATTGAAAATGCCCCACACCGTGCCCAGCAAACCGATGAAGGGCGAGGTGGAACCGGCCGTAGCCAGCAGCACCTGACCCCACTGCAAGCGGCGCAGCACCGTTTGCATGGCATCGCGCAGCACACGGGTGAGTTGGTGGTGACGCTGGCCGGCCGAGGCCAAAGTGCCCCCCAGGGGCAGCAAGGTGGCGTCGAGCAAAGGCAGCACACAGGATTCACGGTCAAACTGCGCCACGCGCTGGCGGGCATCGTCGAAACCTGGGGCCTGCCAGAATGCGGCCACGCTGCGCGGCACGTCTTGCGTGACTCGCGAGAGCAAACGCCATTTCCAGGCGATCACCACCCAACTGCCTACCGACAAGGCCAGCAAAAAGAGCGCCAGCACGCGGCTGAAGACATCGCTGTGCAGCAAAAAGTCGTTCAGGCTCATGGGTGGCTTTCAGGTAGGGTGCATCAGCGCAGATTGAGCACGTCGAACATGTCAAACAGACCGCGCGGCTGACTGGCCAGGAATCGCACGGCACGCAAACTGCCTTGCGCATAAGTGGCGCGGCTGGAGGATTTGTGTGTGACCTCGATGCGCTCGCCAATGCCCGCGAACAACACGGTATGTTCGCCCACGATATCGCCGCCGCGAATCGTCGAAAACCCGATAGTGGAGGGGTCGCGCTCGCCCGTGTGGCCATAACGCTCGTACACGGCGCATTCTTTCAAATCACGCCCGATGGCCTCAGCGATCACTTCGCCCATCTTGAGGGCCGTGCCCGAAGGCGCATCCACTTTGTGGCGGTGGTGGGCTTCGATGATTTCGATGTCGTAGCCTGTGGACATGGCCTGCGCGGCCATTTGCAAGAGCTTGAGGGTAACGTTCACGCCCACACTCATGTTCGGGGCCATGACGATGGCAATGTCCTGGGCGATCTCGGCGATCTCGGCTTTTTGCGCATCGGTAAAGCCCGTGGTGCCAATGACCGCCTTGACGCCCAGCTCACGGCAGACTTTGAGGTGGGCCAGCGTGCCCTCGGGACGGGTGAAATCGATCAGACAGGATGCGCCTTGCAGGCCTGCGTGCAAGTCGGCGGTGACTGCGGTGCCAGTGACCCGGCCCAACGCAGATCCGGCGTCTTGCCCAAGCGCTGGGCTGCCCGCGATGTCCAGTGCACCCGCAAGGCGGCAGTCGTCGGTGGCCAAAATGGCTTCGATCAGCATGTGCCCCATGCGGCCGGACGCGCCAGCGACGGTGATGGTCAAGAGGTTCGTTGAGGTCATGGCTTAGATGGGAAAAATGGAAAGGGCTCGGTCCAAAAGGGCTCGGGAAATAACGGCCCATCACAGGCGCCGGGTCGCGCATTCAGCGTACGGCCGGCTCCAAAGGCGGGTAGCTGAGCGGCAAAGCCGCAGGCGCGGAGGGCGCATCGGTCCGGGTTGCGGTGGCGGCAGGCGCAAATTTCTTCAAATCCTCTTCGGTGGCTTGCAGGGCAGGCAGCTTGCCCACTGCCCGAGGGCCCACCAAGCGCCCGGCAAAATCCGACTCGCTGGGCAGTACGTCGCTGTCAACCTGTTCGAGCACATCGCCCTTGAAATACACCGTGAGCCTGAAATTTTGCGCGGCCAAGCCCTGGCGCTGAATGCTGAAGGCATAGTCCCAGCGGTTGGCATGGAACAAACTGGCGATCAAGGGGGTGCCCAGGATCTCGCGCACTTGGGCTCGCGCCATGCCGGGACGCAAAGCCTGACGCTGCTCATTGGAGACAAAGTTGCCTTGCACCACCTCGGGCACAAAGGGCTTGAAGGTGTCGCGACTCACGGAACTGGTCAGGCTGCCGCAACCGGCCAGGCTCGTACCCAGCAAGAGGGCTGCCAGGCCATGGACGGAAAGACGGAAAGTCAGGGAAGCTGTCATGGTTGAGGGTGTGCCGATATGATCTGGTCATTGTAGCGGCAGCCTTGTCGCAGGACCTCCACTGGCGACCCCACCCACACAGCCCATGAGCCAGATCGACGAACTGAAAAACAACGGCCTCAAAGCCACCTTGCCGCGCTTGAAAATCCTGGAAGTTTTTCAAAACGGCTTGCTGCGCCACATGACAGCCGAGGATGTGTTTCGTCAGCTCCTCAATGACAACGCCGACATTGGCCTGGCCACTGTTTACCGGGTGCTGACCCAGTTTGAGCAAGCGGGTATCCTCAACCGGAACCACTTTGAAAGTGGCAAAGCCGTTTACGAGCTCAACGAAGGCCAACACCACGACCACATGGTGTGCTTGGACTGCGGTCGGGTGGAAGAGTTTTATGACGCGGAAATCGAGTCGCGCCAGCAAGCCGTGGCCCAGGCCAAGGGCTTTGTGATCGCCGACCATGCCCTGAGCCTTTACGCCCACTGCACGCAACAGCCCTGCCCGCACCGCAACGCCCGCTGAACAAGCGCTTGCCCCAGCTTTCAGCCCATGGCGCGGCGCTGGCGCTCGATGAAGTCCTGGTAGGTGTCGATGCCGCGCATCTGCAAGATGGTGTTGCGCACGGCCGCTTCCACCAACACCGCGATGTTGCGTCCGGCCATGACCTGGATCACCACCTTTTGCACTGGGATGCCCAACACGTCTTGCCGCAAGGGCTCGGAGGGCAGGCGCTCGTAATCACGCTCCAGGGTTTCACGGCGCACCAGGTGCACGATGAGTTTGAGCCGCATTTTGCGGCGCACCGCCGTCTCGCCAAAAATGGCGCGGATGTCCAAGAGGCCAATGCCGCGCACTTCCAGCAGGTTTTGCAGCAAATCAGGGCAGCGCGCTTCGATGGTGGTCTGGTTGATGCGGTACAGGTCTACCGCATCGTCGGCCACCAAGCCATTGCCACGCGAGATCAACTCCAAGCCCAGCTCGCTTTTGCCCAGGCCTGACTCGCCCGTGATCAACACACCCATGCCCAAAATGTCCATGAACACACCGTGCATGGTGATGCGATCGGCAAAGTGTTTGGACAAATAAGCCCGCAGCACATCGATCACAAAGGCCGAGGATTGCTGGGTGGCAAACATTGGAATTTGGGCCCGCTCGCACATGGCCAGCAAGGCATCGGGCGCAGTTTGACCGTCGGCCAGAACCAGCACCGGTGGCTCCAGCGTGACGATGCGCGCGATGCGCCGCGAGCAGTCGTCAGGCGTGCCATTCGTCAGATAAGTGACTTCGCGCGGTCCCAAAATCTGGACGCGGTAAGGATGGATGTAATTGAGATAACCCACCAGATCCGCGCCGGATCGGGCCTGGCGCACGGCGACCTCGTCAAAGCGCCGCTCCGATGCACCCAAGCCCGCTTGCCACTGCCACCTGAGTTGTTTGCGATGGTCCTCAAAGAGGACATCGGCGCTGATGACGGAGGGTTTCATCGCCTACAGGCTGTAGAAAAGGAATTTAGGCGGTTTGAGCCGATTGCCACTGGGCGATCAACTGGTGCAGACCTGCCTGGGCCGTACTGCTTTTGATGCTTTCGCGCAAAGCGGTATCACTGAGCAACTCAGCAATCTCAGACAAAATTTCCAGATGCTTTTGGGTCGCCGCTTCGGGCACCAGCAAAAAAATCAGCAAGTTAACCGGTTGCTCGTCCGGTGCATCAAAACCAATGGGTTGAGCCAACTGAAAGACGGCGGCCATCGGTGATTTAAGGCCCTTGATGCGACCGTGTGGGATGGCCACACCGTGGCCCAAGCCCGTGGAGCCCAAACGCTCGCGGGCGAAGAGGCTGTCGGTGACCAGGGCACGCGACAGGTCGTGCAGATTCTCAAAGAGAAGTCCGGCTTCTTCGAATGCACGTTTCTTGCTGGTGGCTTCCACCCCCACAAGAACTTGGGCAACAGGCAATATGGATGAGAGTCGGTTCATGGTCGAGGCAGGATTATGCACCCGATCCGCCAACAGGCTTTGTCGCTGGCCCGACCGGATCGCAACATCTCGGGCCTGCAAGCCGCCCAGGACGCGAAAAAAGGGCCGCTTGCAGCGGCCCTGATGTGATAGAAATGAAAGGGTCACATCATGCGCTTGGCCGCACTGTGGTGGTGGTCGGTGATGCGGTCCTTGTGTTTGACCACCTGACGATCGAGTTTGTCCACCAGATCATCCACCGCGGCGTACAGGTCCTCGTGGGCGCTTTCGGCAAACAGGTCATTGCCTTTGACGTGGATGTTGCACTCTGCGCGCTGGCGTTTGTCTTTTTCCTTTTGCTTTTCCACGGTCAGCAGCACTTTGACATCCACCACCTGATCAAAATGCCGGGTGATGCGGTCAAGTTTCCCCGTGACGTACTGGCGCAAAGCCGGGGTCACTTCCAAATGGTGCCCGCTGATGGTTAAATTCATAATCGTCGCCTCCATAGATTCAGGGTAGGGGAAAGCCCCGCTGGTGCGGGACTCTGAAACCACCTTTTCAGGGTGGCTCAACCTCACTATGCGCGCCCAAAAATGGAAAAGCAACACACCCAAAACTAAACTTGTAAAGACCGGCTCTTTTGTCCCTATGGTCCCATTTCGGTGCTATCGTGTGAATTGAATTTGAGCTCTGGTCAGCCCGCCTCTCAGAGCCCCAAGGCCCTGAACCTCTCAGCCCGCCGCCTGCGCAGGAGCCCCATGCAGGCGCAAATGCCCCGCCAGCCAGACGCTGAGCAAGCTGGCCACCACCCCCAACAAGCCCGCCACCCAATACAAGGTGAGCCCCCCCTGGGCGTCTCGCCCGATGATGAGCCCCGCCACCAGCGCTGCCAGGCCCATGGAGGCCGACTGCACGGCTGAGTTCAGGGTCATGAACGTGCCGCGCAAACGGGGTTCGACGGCCGAAGAAATCATCGCCATGCCGGGAATCATGCGTCCGCTCATGACCGTAAAAAACAGCGTCGATATGGCCAGCAAGCCCCATAGGGGCAACCCTTGCGAGAGCGTGGTGGCCATTAAGGGCACGGTCACTGCCAAAGCCAGGCGCTGGAACATCCGGACCTTGCCCACCCGGTCCGTCAGGCGGCCAAAGTAGCGTGCACTGAGCAGAGTTGCCAAGCCGCCGCACAGGTAGATCCAGGGCACCTCAGCGGCCTGCATGCCCGCGTTGGATTGCAGGTAAATCGTGATGTACGGAATGACGCTGAACGCTGCGAACATCATCAGGCCCGATACGGCAAACGCCTTGAGGTGGTTGGGCTCGGCCAAAACCTGGCCGATGCCGCGCCATACGCTCACCCTCTCGGGGTGGTGCAAGTGCGCATCCAGCCGCGGCAAGGTCTGCCAAGCCCCCAGCGCCAGCAGACCCACCAGTGCCGCGATGCCCACGAAAGGTGCATGCCAGTTGAAATGCGCAGCCAAAAACAGGCCCAGCGGCACACCCGCCACGGTGGACACGGAAAACGAGGTCATCACCACGCTCATGGCGCGGCCCCGGCGTTCAAAGGGGATCACATCGGCCACGATGGTCTGGGACAGGGCCGACAAAACGCCGCCAAACAAACCTGCAGCCACACGCGCCACCATCAACCACACATAGTCGGGGGCAAAGGCGCAAGCGAGCGTGGCCAACCCGAACAGGCTGTACATGCTCAGCAGCAACTGTTTGCGGCCGAAACGGTCAATGTAGGTGGCCGCCATCAAACCCGAAAACCCTGCCGACAAGGTGTAGGCCGACACCAACAACCCAAACTGGGCGTTGCTGATGCCGAACAAAGCCGTGAACTGCGGCCCCAGCGGCATCATGATCATGAAATCGAGGATGTGGGTGAACTGGATGCCAGCCAGTGTCAAAAGCAGCCAGCGCTCACGTCGCGGGGTCAAGTGGGGGGTGGTCATGGAACAATGCTCAAGATTGGACTGAATCTAACACCCCCAGCCACCCACAGCCGTTCTCCCCCTCACATGCCCATTGACCCCTTGACGACCGCCCGGCCAATGTCACCCCCTGCAGCCCATCTGTCTGCGCATCCGCACCCCATGCTGGGGCTGGTTCTGATGGGCGGCGGCGCGCGAACCGCTTACCAAGCAGGGGCGCTGCAGGCCATTGGCCGGTTGCTGAGCCACCAGGCTGGCTCTTCAAAAGCCTTCCCGTTCCAAGTGCTGGCGGGCACATCGGCCGGCGCCTTGAACGCCACATTTTTGGCCAGCAAGGCCATGGACGGCTTGGCAGGACTGGAAGAATTGGCCCATTTCTGGACCGGTATCCGCACCGAAGCGGTTTACTGTTTGCCCCAGACCCCGCTGGACAAGTTCAGCCGATGGGCCACCGCTTTCGGTTTGCTGCGCTCTGCCCGCGCCCATGCCGCCGCGATGGACAGCCTGGCCCTGGTCAACACCTTGCACCGGGCGATTGCCCTCGATCGGATCGACACGGCCCTGCACCACGGCGTGCTGCAGGCCCTGGCGGTCACCGCGTCCAGTTATTCCAGCGGTATCCATTGGACGTTTTGCCAAACCCGCGACGGCCAGCCCATCCCATGGAGTCGCCCGGGCCGTCGCGCCGAGCAGCAACCCATCACCATCGAACACCTGATGGCGTCCAGCGCCATCCCCTTCATTTTCCCGTCGACGCCCCTGTGGGTGGACGGTGGCATGGAGTTTTTCGGAGACGGCTCGATGCGCCAGATCTCGCCCTTGTCCTCGGCGGTGCAACTCGGGGCCGACCGGATTTTGGCCATTGGCGTGAGCCAACCGCCACGCGCCAACCTGGTGGCTTCAGCCCGCAACGGAGGACCCCCATCCTTGGGCACCATCGCTGGCCACGCCATGGCCAGCGTCTTTCACGACACCCTTGAGGCCGATGTGGAGCAGATCGAACGCATCAACCAAGCCCTGGAACAACTGCCCGAGGCGGTCCGTGTGGTTCTGCCCCTGCGCCCAGTTCAGGTCTTGACACTGCAGCCCAGCGCCTCGCTCGACGCCTTGGCTCAAGACCACGCCCACACCTTGCCCCGGCCCATTCTTCGGGTGCTGGAGGGGCTGGGCGCCCTGCGCGGCAGTGGCGCGGCGCTGGCCAGCTATTTGTTGTTCGAGCCGGGCTTCATCGCGGCGCTGATGGCCCTGGGCCAAGCCGACGTGCAGGCCCGCGCTGACGAAATCCTGTCTTTTCTCAACCCAGCAGGGGAACATCCGGTGCGATAATCCGCCGATTCATTCTGGAGACACATTGCCGTGGAAACTACCCCGAGTCGGTAGCTTTCGAACGCCTTGAGCATGAGCCCATCGTTCGAAAGCTGCAGAAACACCCCTTCGCCGCCCCTTTGAACTTTTGGCACTTGGCCATTTTTCGGATTCGCCATGCTCAACATCTTCACCCTCGTCAACGGCCGCCTCTTCCAGGAAGAGATCGAGTCGCTCGAAGAACTCTCCCGCTTCCAGCCCATCTGGGTTGACTTGGAGTCGCCCACGCTGGAAGAAAAACGCTGGATCAAGCAATACTTTGGCTTGTTAATCCCCGAAGACGCGATGGACGAGGACATCGAAGAATCCGCGCGCTTTTACGAAGAGGACAACGGCGAGCTGCACATCCGCTCCGACTTTTTGATCGCCGACGATGACGAGCCCCGCACCGTACGCTGCGCCTTCATACTGAACCAGCACAACGCCGAGCTCAAAAGCCAGGGCGTGCTGTTTTCCATCCACGACGAAGACGTGCCGGTTTTTCGCCTTTTGCGCATGCGCGCACGGCGGGCACCCGGACTGATCGAAGATGCCAAGGAAGTGCTGCTCAAACTGTTTGACGCCGACGCCGAATACTCAGCGGATACGCTCGAAGGCATTTACGACCAGCTCGAAAAAGTGGGCAACACCGTGCTGTCGGGCGATGTGACCGACGCCATGGCCAGCGAAGTGCTGGGCGCGATTGCACGGCAAGAAGACATGAACGGTCGCATCCGTCGCAACGTGATGGACACTCGCCGAGCCCTGAGCTTCATGATGCGCTCCAAAATGCTCAACGCTGAGCAGTTTGAAGACGCCCGCCAGATCATGCGCGACATCGACTCGCTCGACTCGCACACAGCGTTTTTGTTCGACAAGATCAACTTCTTGATGGACGCCACCGTCGGTTTCATCAACATTAACCAGAACAAGATCATCAAGATTTTCTCGGTGGCCAGTGTCGCCTTGCTGCCGCCCACCTTGATCGCCAGCCTGTACGGCATGAACTTCCAGTACATGCCCGAGTTGTCGCAAAAATGGGGTTACCCCTATGCCCTGGCGCTGATGGCCGCCAGCGCCGTGGTGCCCATGTGGTATTTCCGCAGGCGCGGTTGGCTCAAATAAAGCCCACTCATGCGGGTGTGCGTTTGGCCAACCACTGCGACAAAATGGCCCGACTGTAACGGCTGGCCACCTCCCGAATGAAGCGATTGAAATCGGTGTGCGCCGTGTCGTCTGCGCGGTCCGAAATGGTGCGCACCGCTGCAAACGACACGCCATAGTCCCAGCACACCTGCGCCACTGCTGCGCCCTCCATCTCCACTGCCAAAGCCTCTGGTAATGATTCGCGAAGTGCCTGACTTTCGGCGTTGGTCGAGACAAAGCGGTCACCGCTGACGATCAAACCCTGGTGCACCTTGGGCGAACTCAGTTGAAACTGGGCCAAGGTGTCAGGGCCCAAATGTCGCTCAGCCGCCTGCAGCACCTGCTGCGAGGCTTCGGCCAATTGCAACGACAAAACGGCATCGGCCTCAAAAAGAGCCCGGCCATACAACGGCACCTCGTGCCTGGGAAACAGTGGCGAAGCATCCATGTCGTGCTGAACCAGGCCGCTGGCCACCACCACATCGCCCACGCGCACCCCCGGACCCAATCCACCCGCCACGCCGGTGAACACCAGCGCATTCACCCCAAAGCGCTCCAGCATCACCGTGGCGGTGGTGGCCGCCGCCACTTTGCCAATGCGCGAGAGCACCGCCACGACCGCATGGCCTTGCCAGTGACCCACCCAGAATTCACGCCCCGCCACCACCACCCGCTGCTCGTCGGGCATGTCGGCCAGTACAGCGGCCAGCTCTTCGTGCAGGGCACTCATGATGCCGATCACAGCCATGAATCATCCTTCGTTCTGTACGCCAGAAATAGGCGTCAAATTGAAAACGGCCACAAGAGAACTTGTGGCCGCCAAACTCAGCCCCGGCGCATCCGGGCAGCGCAACATCAAGCTTTGTTGCGCAACTCACGCCGCAAAATTTTGCCCACAGGCGTTTTGGGCAACTCGGCGCGGAACTCGATCACTCGAGGCTGCTTGTAAGCGGTCATATTCTCGCGGCAATAGGCCATAATTTGCTCGGCAGTCAAGGCAGGGTCTTTCTTGACGACCACCAACTTCACGGTCTCACCGGTTTTCTCATCGGGCACGCCAATGGCCGCGCATTCGAGCACACCCGGACAAGCCGAAGCGACTTCCTCGACCTCGTTGGGGTAGACGTTGAAACCACTGACCAGGATCATGTCTTTCTTGCGATCAACAATTTTGAAGAATCCCCGCGCATCCACAGTGCCGACATCGCCGGATTTGAAGTACCCATCGGCCGTCATGACCTTGGCAGTCTCGTCAGGGCGCTGCCAGTAACCGGCCATCACCTGTGGGCCTTTGATGGCGATCTCGCCGGGCTGCCCCACTTCAGTCACTTCCTGCCCGTCGTCGTCCAGCAGTTTCATCCAGGTCCCGGGCAAGGGCACGCCAATGGTGCCGGTGAACTCGGTGCTGGTGGTCGGGTTGCAACTGGCCGATGGGCTGGTCTCGGACAAGCCATAACCTTCGCAAATGGGGCAGCCGGTTTTCTCCAGCCAGAGCTTGGCCACGTTGGGCGTGACAGCCGTGCCGCCACCCAAAGACACTTTCAGGTTGGACCAGTTCACCGTGTTGAAATCCGGGTGGTTGGCCAAACCATTGAACAAGGTGTTCACGGCCGGGAAGCTGTGGAAGGTGTGCTTGGACAACTCCTTGAGCACAGCGGGCAGATCACGCGGATTGGGAATCAGGATGGTCTTGCCGCCCATGCGCAGGCCCAGCATCATGTTCACCGTGAACGCGAAGATGTGGTACAGCGGCAAAGCACACACACTGGTGGGCTGCTCGCCTGCCGGGATGCGCTTCATGACGGGCGCGTTCCAGGCCTCAGACTGCAAAACGTTGGCAATGACGTTGCTGTGCAGCAGTACCGCACCTTTGGACACGCCGGTGGTGCCGCCTGTGTACTGCAGCACCGCGATGTCATCGGCTGTCAACTCGGGCTTGCGAAAGGCTTGTTGACGCCCTATGGACAAAGCGTCATTGAAGCGCACCGCCTGGGGCAGGCGAAAGGCCGGCACCATTTTCTTGACGTTGCGCACCACGTAATTGACCAAGCCGCCCTTGAGCAGGCCCAGCCGGTCTCCCATGGCTGCCAAAATCACATGCTGCACCGGGGTTTGTGCGATGCACTTTTCAAGGGTGGCGGCAAAGTTCTCGATGATGACAATCGCCTTGGCCCCCGAGTCCTTGAGCTGGTGCTCCAGTTCACGGGCGGTGTACAACGGGTTGACATTGACCACCACCAAACCGGCCCGCAAAATGGCCGCCACCGCCACCGGGTACTGCGGCACATTGGGCATCATGACCGCAACGCGATCGCCTTTGCTGAGGCCCAACGATTGCAAGTAAGCTGCTAGCCCCAAGCTTTCCTGGTCGGTTTGGGCAAAGCTCAAATCCTTCCCCATGAAGCTGTAAGCAGTGCGATCGGCGTATTTGGAAAAACTTTCTTCGAGCAAGCCCACCAGCGAGTTGTATTGGCTGGGGTCAATGTCAGCGGGCACGCCTTCGGGGTAACTCTTGAGCCAAACGGGATTCAGGTTCATGTGGGGTTCTCCTGCAGTCAGTCTACCGCACTCCTGACTTCAAACTGACTCTCGCTGATGCAGGATTTCCCGAGGTTTGCAAGCAAAGGCTATGACCTCTAGGCACCCCACTGTGCAGGATGAAAAAACCATGCAGCAAAGACCCATGAACTCACCACAACGGACACCAATGAAAAGACCGGATCGAAGGTCTGTGTCGTGAACATGGTCGATATTGGCAAGGGCGAATTCTTGTAGACCAAAACCACCATCAGAAAAAAGGGGCCACATAGGCCCCTTGTCTGAAGTGCGGCCGCAGCCTCAAGGCTTCAAGGCCATCAGCACCTCGTCCAGCATCTTCTTGGCATCGCCAAACAACATGCGGTTGTTCTCTTTATAGAACAGCGGGTTGTCCACCCCGGCATAACCACTGGCCATGGATCGCTTCATGACGATGCTGGTGCGGGCCTTCCAGACTTCGAGCACCGGCATGCCGGCGATCGGGCTGGTCGGGTCGTCTTGGGCGGCCGGGTTCACGATGTCGTTGGCACCGATCACGATGGCCACGTCGGTCTCGGGGAAGTCGTCGTTGAGTTCGTCCATCTCGAACACGATGTCGTAAGGCACCCTGGCTTCGGCCAAGAGCACGTTCATGTGACCCGGCATGCGTCCGGCCACAGGGTGGATACCAAAGCGCACGTTCACGCCTTTTTCGCGCAACTGCTTGGTGATTTCAAACACCGTGTGCTGGGCCTGCGCTACAGCCATGCCGTAGCCGGGCACCACGATCACGTTTTTGGCGTCACGCAGCAGCTCGGCGGTCTCGGCGGCCAAGATGGGGCTGACCTCGCCCACCGGCTCGGCCGCTTCGCCCTTCGGCTTGGGCGCTGCGGCGGTGGTGCCAAAGCCCCCGGCGATCACGCTGATGAAGCTGCGGTTCATGGCGTTGCACATGATGTAAGACAAAATCGCGCCGCTGGAGCCGACCAAGGCACCGATCACGATCAACAAGTCGTTGCTCAGCATGAAGCCGGTGGCCGCTGCGGCCCAGCCCGAATAGCTGTTGAGCATGGACACCACCACCGGCATGTCGGCACCCCCAATGGCCATGACCATGTGGATGCCGAACAGCAAGGCGATGGCGGTCATGATCACCAAGGGCAGCATGCCGTCTTCCACCGTGTGGGCGTTCATGAATTCACGGCCAAAGTAAATCACCGCAATCAAGCCCACCAGGTTGAGCCAATGGCGGCCGGGCAACAACAAGGGGCTGCCACCGATGCGGCCGGACAACTTGCCAAACGCCGCCACCGAACCCGAGAAGGTCACAGCGCCGATGAAGATGCCGATGTAGATTTCACCCGCGTGAATGGCATGCGCTGCGCCTTCCAGATTTTTGGAGGCTTCGGGGTCCACAAAGGTGGCGTAACCGACCAGCGCCGCCGCCATGCCGACCATGCTGTGCATGAGCGCCACCAGCTCGGGCATTTGCGTCATCTGTACTTTACGCGCGGCATAAAGACCAATGATCGCGCCCACCAGCATGGCACCCACGATCATGGGGATGCCCTCGGCCGTGACTTGCGGGCCAAAGATGGTGGCCAGGACGGCCAGGCTCATGCCGATCATGCCGTAGAGGTTGCCGCGCCGTGCGGTTTCCTGGTTGGACAAACCGCCCAGGCTGAGGATGAAAAGAATGGTCGCGCCGATGTAGGCGACCGTGGCCAGACTTGAGTTCATAAACGTCTCTTTTCTTAATCGGTTGGGGACAGAGCCAAAGATCTGTCCCCAAATTCTTCAATCAGTCGGGGACAGAGCCAAAGATCTGTCCCCAAATTCTTCAATCAGTTGGGGACAGAGCTAAAGATCTGTCCCCAAATTCATTTACTTTCGGAACATCGCCAGCATGCGCTGGGTGACGGCAAAGCCGCCAAACATGTTGATGGCCGTCAGCACCAGGGCCAAAGCGGCCAGGATGCCGATCAGCGAGTTGGGTCGACCGGCCGCAGCCAAGGGAGAAATCTGCACCAGCGCGCCAATGGCGATGATGGAGCTGATCGCGTTGGTCACGCTCATGAGCGGGGTGTGCAGCGCGGGCTTGACGTTCCAGACCACCATGTAGCCCACAAAGCAGGCCAACACAAACACCGTGAAGTGCGACAGGAAAGCAGCGGGCGCATACGCACCCACCAGCGCCAGCAGCACGGCGGCAACCGCCGACACGATCAGCAATTGGCCCACCGGCATGGGGCCGGATGGCTCGCCGTGGCCATGGCCTTTTTTGGCGGTGGGCGCCGCGGCAGGCTTGGGTGCGGGCTTGGGGGCCACCACCAAAGGCGGCGCAGGCCAGGTGATTTCGCCGTTTTTGATGACCGTCAGACCCCGAATCGCGTCGTCTTCCATGTTGACGTTGATCACGCCATCTTTGGTCTTGCACAACTCTTCGGTCAAGCGGAACAAGTTGGTGCCGTACAGCGTGGACGACTGGCGAGCCATGCGCGAGGCCAAGTCGGTGTAACCCACAATCGTCACGCCGTGCTTGACCACGGCCTTGCCGGGTTCGGTCAACTCGCAGTTGCCGCCTTGTTCAGCGGCCATGTCCACGATCACGCTGCCGGGTTTCATGCTTTGCACCATCGCGGCGGTGATCAGCTTGGGCGCGGGTTTGCCGGGAATCAGCGCAGTGGTGATGATGATGTCGCATTCTTTGGCTTGCTGCGCGTACATCTCGCGTTGCGCGGCCTGAAAGCCTTCGCTCATGACCTTGGCGTAACCGCCGCCGCCCGAGCCTTCTTCTTCGTAATTGACCTTGACGAACTCACCGCCCAGCGACACAACCTGGTCGGCCACTTCGGCACGGGTGTCGTTGGCACGCACGATGGCGCCCAAGCTGGCGGCCGCGCCAATGGCGGCCAAACCGGCCACACCGGCACCGGCAATGAACACTTTGGCAGGAGGCACTTTGCCTGCGGCCGTGATTTGACCGTTGAAGAAACGGCCAAAGGCATTGGCCGACTCCACCACAGCACGGTAACCACTGACGCCGGCCATCGAGGTCAGCGCGTCCATCTTCTGGGCGCGGCTGAGCGTACGGGGCAATGCATCGATCGAGAGCGCCGTGACTTTTTGGACCGCCAATTGCTGCATCAAATCCGGGTTTTGTGCGGGCCACAGAAAGCCGATCACCGTTTGGCCTTCGTGCATCAGCGCCACTTCGTCAGGCGTGGGGGCACGCACCTTGAAGACGATGTCGCTGCCGCTCCAGAGCGCCGCAGCGTTGGGCGCAATGGTCGCACCGGCTTCAACAAAAGCCGCATCGGACAGGTCGGCCAGGTCGCCTGCACTTTGCTCCACGACCACTGCAAAGCCGAGTTTGATCAGTTTGGTCACCGCATCGGGGACCGTGGCCACCCGTTTTTCACCGGGAAAAATCTCTTTGGGCACGCCAATGCGCTGCGGCGTGGGGGCGTGATCGCCTGTCTGCATGTCTATCTCCTCACTCAATCCACAAAAAAATAGGGTCAATGTCAAAGCTTAACCGAAGTCAATCCATTCGAGCCCAAAGCAAGTCCTTCGCAAGCGTGCTGGGGCCGTCAGAGCCATAAAAGATGAGAGAACACGGATACAACCGGGCTGAATTGGCCTACTCGGGCACTTTTTAGGTGCCAAAGTAAGGATGCCGAGCATTTTGACCCGTTGGCCCACCGATAATTTAAATCATGGACACACGCTGGAAACCCAATGTCACCGTGGCCGCCATCATCGAGCGTGATGGCCGCTACCTGTTGATCGAAGAACACACCCCAGAGGGTTTGCGCCTGAACAACCCGGCAGGCCACCTGGACCCGGGCGAATCGCCTGCGCAAGCCTGCGCCCGCGAAGCGCTTGAGGAAACGGCCCAGCCGTTCACGCCCACCGCCTTGGTGGGCATTTACCTCTCACGCTTTCAGCGTCCGGCGACGGGCGAAGACATCACCTATGTGCGCATGGCCTTTTGCGGCGACATTGGGGAATTGCAGCCCCATCTGAACCTGGATGAGGGCATCGTGCGCACGCTGTGGATGACCCCCGAGGAAGTGCGAGCCAGCGCCGAGCGCCACCGCAGCCCCCTGGTCTTGCGCTGCATCGAAGACCACCTGGCCGGACAACGCTTTCCTCTCGGCGTGATCCACACCGACCCGGCCGTGGCCGATTTGCCCCCGCTGTCGACATGAGCCCCGACCTGCCGATCGCTTGCCTGTGCGCTGGGTGCGCTGGGTGGTGATTGGCACCGGCTGGGTGATGAACCTGGTGTTTTTTGAGCGCACGGGCTAATCGTGCGCCGCTTGCCAAGACTCAACGGTTCACCGCTGGCACGGACACATCCCCAAAGAGGTCCGGGCCCCAGCCCAAGTCTTTCGCCATCAACTGCGCCAAGCGCTGGTAGCCGGGTACGGTGAAGTGGATCAGATCCCGCGCCATCAAGGGCGGGTTGTGCCTCGCCCATCGGTAAGCACTGCCTGCGCCACCCATGGCCTCGAACATGCTCCAGACATGGCAACCATGGGCGCGTGCCACCTGCTTTTGAATTCGCCCAATCTCTTGGTGCACTCGGGTAAAACGCAACAAGTCGGGGGACGTTCGTTCGGCATTGCGGGGTGAGGGTTTGCCGAGCTTTTGTGAACGCCGCAACAAAACACCGCGGTCTCCGGGGGCGATCAGCAAACACGCCGTCAGGGGGAAAACCGCTCGCCATTGGGACACCGAGGCCTGCAACATCTGCCGATAGGCTTGGGCACTGAAGGGCTGGACATTGCCCTCGTTGGTGCCAAAAGCCAACACCACCCAGTCGTAAGGGGGCTGAGGCCACCACGGCATCAACGACTCGGGTCGCACATGCCGCCAGCCTCCGGCCGTGGCTCCAGGATAACCAAACACATCCATGTGCAAGCGCACATGGGGTGCCACTGGCCATTCCAAGCCCTGCAAGCGTACAGGGCCTTGCATCACCCGCAAAGCCAGAGTGGACATGGCCTCTTGCGCCCACAATTCCAGCACAGCAGGACCCTCTTCGCCTTGCAAAGTGATGAACTGTTCCGGACCTGCGTCTACCCGCAACGCCAAAGTAACAGGTCGTTCGGTCTGCTGGTAAAGCAGGCGGATTTGGGCATGTTCGGCGCGCCCAGCCGCATTGCGCAGGTCCAGCGCCAGCCAGGCACCGTCCCGAAGGCTGCTCATGTTGACGAGACCGGGACCGGGCTGCGCAGCCCCGGCACTTTGGACATGGGCGGGCTCAAATTGCCAATCGGGACTCACGCAAGTTTTACGCAAAGGCAGGCGCACCCCTGGTCGACCCCAGCTGGCTGGCACAAAACGCGCCCCTACCTGTTCAGGAGAAAGCCGCGACAAACGTTGCAACTCCTGTGTGAAAAAACCGGCGGCGAGGTGGCTGTCGCCCCAAATGCCCATGCGCAAAACCGAAGCATTGGCGCGCGACCACCAAGGCAAAGCACCCGGCACATCGGCCGTCACTGCGTCGGTCATGCGCGATGCTACCTCCTCCCTAAAAGCAGGCACCTGCTTGTCCACCTCGGCTTGATCGGGCCACTCCACCGGGTCGGGATCAGCCGGACGCTCTGGTTTTGGCGAACGAGGCGGCAAACCGCAATGCAAATCAGGCGCATTCGACTGGGCCTGCACCTGCAAACGGGTCATGGCTGCCAGCCCGCTTTGAGCATGCCCCAGCGTGCTGCCCCAGGCCAACACCAGACAGAATGCCGCTTGCGCAAGTGCTATGGGATTCATGGCCGGCGGCCCTGCTCGATGTGGTCCAGCAATGCCTGGTTGATCAAGCGCAAACCCGAGGGCGTGAGGTGAATGCCGTCATTGGCGCGCAAATTCACACGTTGCCCGTCTTCTTTGCGTTTGGATTTTTGAAAGGGTTCAGACAAGAGACCGATCAGGGGCTCCGTGGCCAAATAATCGGTCCGCCATTGGGCGGCCCGGGCATGGAAGGTGTGATTTTGCAAAACCGCACCGTCCTTCAGACGGCCATCCTGCATGGCAGGCAGACCCATCCAAATCACACGCACTTGGCGCTGCACGGCAGCAGCCAACACCTCATCGACGCGTAAAGCGTAGTTCAAAACCCAACCCGGCGACGGGAACAAATGGCGCTGCCCATCGACCAGCATGTCCCACGGGTCGTTGGGGCCCAAAAACACAACGATCAGCGTCAGGCTCTTGGCATCCATTTCGTCCACCATGCGCGTGGGCCAATCAAAGTAACGCCGCACCGTCAGGCCTGTGCTTTGACGGCTCAAATCATGAACTTCCCAATCGGGGTACAGGCGGTTGATTTCACGCATGAACAAGGGCGCAACGCCCTGCATCATCGAGTCGCCCGCCAGCAAAATCCGCTGGGGACCTGGTGCCCATTTTTGCTGCGCCAAGCTGGCCAGAAACTGCCCTGCTGGCAGTGGCTCGGGCAAACTCATGAGCATCGGGGGCTCGGGCGTGCGCTTGATTGGAACCGGGTCCTCTTGCACACCCGTCGAAGAAGGCCAATTCAAACGAAACAAGGGCCTGGCCCCACCGGCGCGGACGCGTTCATCCAGCCAACGTGAAGGGGCAAACAAGACCTGAGCCACCGCAGGCGGTAAAGCTGCCTCCAAGCTCAATTGATAACGAACACCCAAATATTTTTCGAGGGAAGTCAACCAACTCAAGGACACCAACAAGACAATGCCTGGCAAAAGCCAACTCAGTTGAAGTGAAGACAAATGATGACGCATATCAAAACCGATAGTAAATAAAACTGGGCACCCCCTCAGGAGCCCCATAAAGCACCGCAAACATCAGCAATACCAGCAACACGCCAGACCGCCAAGGACCCAGACGTGCCAGACACGCCACGCTCAGGCGCTGCAAGTTCATTGCCCACGGACTGAGCCCGAAAACCAAAGCAGAGATGACCAACAAACCCCACCAAGGCAATTGATCGGGCAACCAAAAGCCAACCGGGCTGTGCCACAGGCCTTGCAGCATTTGCATCGCCTGCGGCAAAGAGTCGGCCCGAAAAAACACCCAGGCCACACTGACAAAAACAAAGGTCAAAATTTGTGCAGCCCAGCGTGGCCAAGCAGGCATGCCCCAGCGCTTGGCCAAGTTTTGCACCACCACACCGAGCCCGTGCAACAAACCCCAAACCACAAAAGTCCAGTTGGCACCGTGCCACAAACCGCTGATCAACATGCCTGACAACACATTGAGCTGCGTTCGACCCCAACCCAGGCGGTTGCCTCCCAAGGGGATGTAAATGTAATCGCGGATGAAGCTGGACAAAGACACATGCCAGCGTGTCCAGAAATCTGACAGATTGCGCGCCAAATAGGGTTGGCGAAAATTGACCGGCAAACGATAACCCAGCAACAAAGCCAGCCCGGTCACGATCAGTGTGTAGCCCGCAAAATCGAGAAAAATTTGCATGCTGTAACCCAGCATGGCCGCTGCCAACGACACACTGGCGTATTGGTCAGGGAACTTGTAAACCGGGTCCACCACTTGGGCTGACAACCAGGACGCCAACACCACTTTTTGAACCAAGCCCAACACAATGAGATAAAGAGCCAACCAGCCCTGCCTTGGGCTGCCCACGCGCCGGGCAGGGCGTTGTCTGTCGGTCTGGGCAAAAAAATGTTCGGCGCGCCAGATCGGCCCGGCGAACAACGTAGGCCAAAAACTCAGGAACAACAGAACATCCGGCCAAGACCGAGCCAAATTCGGTGCGCGGCCGACCATCACCAGGTAGCTCACCGCCTGGAAGGTAAAAAACGACACCCCCACAGGCGCTACCCAATCGAGCACGGGCAACAAGGACACAAAGCCCGTGTGCTGCAAGATCGCCTGAAAGGTCTCCCGGACAAATTCATAGTATTTGAGGGAAAAAAGAAAAGACCCTGCCAACCAAAGGCCCAGCGCCACAGGAAGCCGAGCGGATGCAGCCCGCTGCATCCAGCGCCCCAAGGCCCAAATGACGGTGCTGTAGACCGCCAACACCACAGCAAAAAGAGGCACCCAGGTCGCGTACAAGGCGTAGGCGGAGACGATGAACAAGCTCCGCTGCGCACGCGGGTGATGGGCTAAAGACCAGTAAGTCGGGAAAAACAACAGGCAAAGCAGCGCGAATTCGGGCGAGACAAAACTCATGCAGTGCCTCTCACTGGGTAGGCACGTTCATGCCTGCAGCCACCTGATCGAGCAGGGACTGCTCCGCCAGAACCTTGGCCACATAACCGCCATCTTCCGACAACTCATAGCCGCCCAAGTAGAACTTCAGCCCTTCCTCGATCGATCCGCCGCGTAACTTGATGAAGTCGGCCAGCACCGCCGCACCTACACGTAAGTTGCTGATCGGGTCAAAGGCGGCCAATTTGCCGCCATAGGCTTCGTAGCGTTGGGCATGTATGCCCGTCATGACCTGCATCAAGCCTTGCGCACCCGCATGGCTTTGCACGTAAGGATGAAAGTTGGACTCGATGGCCATCACGGCCAAGATCAGATGAGGCGGCAGTTTGGTCTTTTTGGACAGCACATGCGACTCAGCCACCAGCGCGGCCAAAGGCTCTGGGGCCACTTTGTATTTGCGACCCAACCACTCAGCCACTGCCGCCTGGGACTTGGGCAAATCCTTCAAGTCAACCGCGGTGGCACGCTCGGCGGTGTTTTCGGGCAACCAAGACAGTAGCACCTGGCGCTCACGCAACCAATCGAAAAGCGTCCCTTCAGCTTGGTTCAACCAAGGGGGCTGCCACCACAACGCCACCAACAAGGCAGCCGCGCTCAGGCCCACCATGGCCAGGCCACTGTGGGTCACGATGAACAGGCCTCGCGCCGTGTCGCGCAAGAAAGTTCGAATGGGGAGGCACCATGTGCAATGCAAGGTCATGAATTTGAGCCAATCGCGCATTATAAATTTTCGCTAACCGCTGACCCTGACACCGTGCGCTGGATAATTCGGTCATGTCACACTTTTCACGCGTGGTCGTCGGTTTGTCCGGCGGCGTCGATTCTGCCGTCACCGCTCACTTGCTCAAACAGCAGGGCCACGAGGTAATTGGCATCTTCATGAAAAACTGGGAAGACGACAATGACAGCGAATACTGCTCGTCCAACGTTGACTTCGTCGATGCCGCGGCCGTGGCGGATGTGCTGGGCATCGAGATCGAACACGTCAATTTTGCGGCCGACTACAAGGACCGGGTTTTTTCGGAGTTTGTTCGCGAATACCAAGCCGGGCGCACGCCCAACCCGGACATCCTGTGCAATGCCGAGATCAAGTTCAAATCATTTTTGGACCACGCCATGCGGCTGGGGGCCGAGAAAATTGCCACCGGCCACTATGCCCGTGTGCGGCAGAACACGGTCAGCGGTCTGTTTGAACTGCTCAAGGGCCTGGACCCCAGCAAAGACCAAAGCTATTTCCTGCACCGCCTGAACCAGGCACAGCTGTCCAAAACCCTGTTTCCGGTAGGCGAGTTGCACAAGACCGAAGTGCGCCGGATCGCCGAAGAGATCGGTTTGCCCAATGCCAAAAAGAAAGATTCCACGGGCATCTGCTTCATTGGCGAGCGGCCTTTCCGCGAATTTTTGAACCGCTACATCAGCAAGGAGCCCGGCCCGATCAAGGACCCCACGGGCCGGATCATTGGCCAACATGTGGGCCTGAGCTTTTACACCCTGGGCCAGCGCCAGGGTCTGGGCATTGGTGGCATCAAGGCCAAAGGGGCGGACATGAAGGCCCTGCAGGCGCGCGGCTTACGCGGTGCGGGCGAGCACACGCCCTGGTTTGTGGCTCGTAAGGACATCCCCAACAACATTTTGTGGGTGGTGCAAGGCCACGACCACCCCTGGCTGTTGTCGCCGCAACTGCATGCCACCGATGTGAGCTGGTGCGCAGGCCAGCCCCCCGCGCCCGGGGCCTACGCCGCCAAGACGCGTTACCGCCAAGCCGATTCGCCATGCAACTACCTCCCCCTGCACAAGGCTGAAGGTCAAGTGGGGTCTGAACTTGGCTTTGAGCTGGACTTTGCACAAGACCAATGGGCCATCACCCCCGGGCAAAGTGCCGTGCTGTACGACGGCGAGGTGTGCCTGGGCGGCGGCGTCATTGCCAGCCGGGAAACCGACCGGACTTGAGTCGGGTGCAGGTCTCCATGGCGGTGTGTCCCCGTCTGCTGGCTTAGACCCAAGCCTGAATCACGTAGTCGTAAGCGGCCTGGCCATTGGTCATGTCCACGCGCTGCAATTGGATCTTCCAGTCTTCGCCTTGCTTGACCAGCGTGTGGCGGTAACTGCCGCCGAAGTGGCGCACCTGGTCGCGCCGCATCTCCATCATCTGAAAGCGCGAATAGACCTCTAGCGTTGTGGGCGTGGCCGCTTCGATCACGATGTTGCCCACGATGTGGTTGGTGCCCCACTGCGCCGCTTGTGACCAAGCGTTGGGGTGCAGCAAACGGCCCATGCGCACTTCCATCAGCAAGCGGTCTTCTGCAAAAATCGATGCCTCACGGCGCCAGTCGGTTTGCAGCGGGGTCGAGGGCATCCAGTACACACCGTCTTCGCTGAACAATTCGGCCCACTCGCCCCATGCCTTGTTGTCGAGCAAGGCGGCTTGGTGAAACAGCAATTCTTCAACCTCGCGGCGCAGTGCCGCATCCACGGCAATGGCTTTGGGGATGTAGCCTTGGCTGGGCATGCGCCCGCGCCCCATGTGGTCCGGCGCGATGGATTCGGCACCCGACATGGACTGGATGGCTTCGATCACCACACCCGTGCCCAGGGCCTCTTTGACTTCTTTGGGTTGCATGAATCATGACTCCTGTTCAGGCCGTGGCCTTGGGTTGAATGGCGGCGCGGATGTAGGACTCCCAGGCGATGAACTGGTTGCGCATCACCACTTCGCTGGTGCCGTTGTTCGAATAAAGCACGCCGTCTTTTTCGGTGTCGCCCCCGTAGTTGCGGTGAAAGCTCACCCACTCGCCGCCTTTGGACTCCAGGCCCAGCTGGCCCTTGGTCCAGTTCTCCAGGTCGTCGGCATTGATCATGGTGGCGGGTGAATTGACCAGATTGAAGTACCACAGTGAACGCTCGTAAATCGCCTCGGGCACACCTTTGAGGCGGAAATGCCAGATCTCGGACAGCGTCTTGTTGGGCGCCATCGGGCGCAAGCAACGCAGTTGCTGCAGCGGCGACTGCACCGACAAATAGGGATAGATCAACACATGGTGGATGCTGCGCGCCAAATACTCTTCACCCTTTTCTTCGCCATAGGCTTTCTTGATCAAGGCCTCGTATTCGACCGTGTCGGGATCGGTGGGGCGCAAGCCCATGTAGGCTTTCAAAATGCCATGGCCGTACTTGAAGTTGACCGTCTGCACCGAATCCCACTGGTCAAAGCTGGAAGCAAAAGTCGACAGGTAATGGAAAAACAAGGGGGCTGAGCCATTTTCCCGCTTCAGGCGTTGCTCCACACGGCGGGCAGAAACCCCGGTGGACTGGTGCGTGACCGAAGGGTGCAAGGCATCGAGCTGGTTCTCCATGAAGAACTTCCAGTTGGAATGCTGAACCACCCGGTGACACACCGGCACGGCTTCCACCTCGCCCACGGGCGAACGGTCGCACATGTCGTCAAACGCTATTTTTGCTTCACCCAAAAAGTCGATCAGGCCCGGGCCTTCCTTGCCCAGGCTGGCAAACACAAAGCCACGGTAACTGTCGACACGGGCGGCAGGCACCATGCTGCAATCGGCGTTGTCGGTGTGCATGCGGGTGCCGTCATAGCCCTTGACCAAGGGGATGGCCTTGACTTTGCCATTGAGGTGAAAGCTCCAGGCGTGGTACGAGCACACAAAACCCTTGCCGGTGTTGCCGCTTTGGTTGCCGCACAACGCCACACCCCGGTGCGGGCAGCGGTTGTAGAGCACACTCACGCTGAGGTCAGTGTCACGCACCATCACCATCGGTTGACGGCCAATCTGCATGGTGAAGTAATCACCGACCTCTTTGACCTGGGATTCGTGGCCGCAGTAGACCCAGGCTTTTTCGAAAATGTGTTCCATCTCCAGATCAAACAGCGCTTGATCTGTGTAGACACTTTTATGAACACGGTCCGGTTGAACCAGGTTCGCCAAATCGATCGGTTGCATGAAAACTCCTTGGCAGGCTTCGGGGTGGATGTCAGGCCTCAAGTTAACAAAGGTCAAGCGCTTGACCTACAACCTACCATGCTTTTTCCATTACCATGGGTTATGGATTACCGAAAAGTTCAACTCTTTCTGGCAGCCGCGCGCTTGGGCAACATGACCGAAGCCGCCGCGTCGCTGGACATCTCCCAACCAGCCTTGTCCAAAAGCATCAAGTCGCTCGAAAAAACTCTAGGCGTACGGCTGCTGGAACGCGGGCGCTTCGGGGTCAGCGTCACCCCTTTTGGCCAGGCCCTGATGCATCACGGCCAGGTGATGGAAGCGGAAATGCGCAATGCAGTCGGTGAAATCCAGGCCATGCGCGGCGCGCAGCGCGGCCATGTGCTGATGGGATGTGGCCCCACCGAAGCCACCCGTTTATTGCCATTGGCGCTTCAGGCGCTGGCCAAAGACCAGCCCGAGATACAGGTCACCGTGCTCTACGGATTGAACGAAGCCCTGATGCCTTGGGTCAAGCAAGGCGAAGTGGATTTCGCCTTGTCATCGGTGCCCGCGCGCGCCAACGACCCGGACCTGTCCCACGAACGCCTGTTGACCGAAACAGCCACCGTGGTCGCCCGAACCGGTCACCCACTGGCGCAACACAAAAGGGTCACCCCCGACATGCTCACCCCATACCCCTGGGTCCTGCCACGAAAGCGTGAGCTCGAGCGACTGGCGTTTGACGATTACTTTGTGGCGCAAGGCCTAGAGCCTCCGACCGCCCAAGTCGAAACCACCTCCACCGTGCTGATGAAATCCATGGTGATGCAAAGCGACGCCCTGACGTTCATCCCGGCAGAGTTGATTTACTGGGAAGTCCGTGCAGGCCAGCTCCGGGCGCTTCAAGCCTCAGGCAACCAATGGGCCCGGCAGGTGGGCATCACCCGCAGACGCAAGGGCTCCATGAGCCCGGCCAGCCAACGGCTGCTGGCGGCGGTGAAGTCAGTGGCCAAAAACTTTTGAGCCTCAAACGCCCACCCCACATCCATCAAACACCCAAATAGCGCGTCCACAGTTCGCGTTGGTCCTTGAGTGCTTGGGAGTTGCCCGCCCAAGCCACCTGGCCGCGCTCCAGGATGACATGGTGGTCGGCAATCTCCACCAAGCGATTAACGTATTTATCGACCACGATCAGGGTCTGGCCTTCTTCGCGCAGCAAACGCAAACAGCGCCAGATCTCCTCGCGAATCAGCGGGGCCAGACCTTCGGTGGCCTCGTCCAAAATCATCAAGCGGGGATTCGTGACCAAGGCCCGACCGATGGCCAGCATTTGTTGCTCGCCGCCCGACAACTGCGAGCCCATGTTGACACGGCGCTCGGCCAAGCGCGGAAACAGCTCATAAACCCGCGCGGGTGTCCACGGCGTGCGGCTTTGTTGGCGGTTGCTGGCAAACGCTGTCAGGTGCTCGTCCACCGACAAATTGGGAAAGACTTGACGACCTTCGGGCACCACCGCCAAACCCATTCGCGCCACCCGATCGGCCGCCACGTTGGTGATGTCCTGACCATCAAAAATCACCTGCCCCGCCTGGACCGACTTGAGCCCCAGAATGCTGCGGATCAAGGTGGTCTTGCCCATGCCGTTGCGGCCCAGCAGGCCCATGACCTCGCCCGGCTGCAGGCTCAGGCCCAAGCCAAACAAGACCTGGCTTTCACCATAAGCGGCTTGCACATCGCGCACTTGCAGCAAACTCATGCGTGCTCCTCGCCCAGATAAGCGGCAACCACTTGCGGGTTGAGCCGAATGGCCTGGGGTGTGCCGGTGGCGATCAAAGCGCCATTGACCATCACCGAGATGCGGTCGGCCAAGCGAAACACCGCGTCCATGTCGTGCTCGATCAACAAGATGGCCACCTTGGCGCGCAGCTTCTGAATCAGCTGGAGAATGCGCTCGGATTCCACCGGCCCTGCACCCGCCATGGGCTCGTCCAGCAACAAGAGTTTGGGCTGGGTGGCCACGGCCAAGCCCAGCTCCAAAATGCGCTGCTCGCCGTGAGAGAGTTCACTGGCCGGATCCTGCGCACGGCCCTGCAAACCCAACTCGTGCAACACGTCCATGGACTGCGCCGTCAAGGCCTTTTCTGAGTGCACCGGACGCCAGAAAGAAAAACTGTTGCCGCTGCGCGCTTGCACCGACAGCGCCACGTTGTCCAGCACGGTGAAAGATTTAAACAAGCGCGTGATCTGAAACGAGCGGGCCAGGCCGTTGCGAACGCGCGCGTGCGTGGGCATAGCAGTGACATCCTTGCCATCAAAAAACATCTGTCCACTGTCGCTTGGCAAGTGACCCGACAACTGCGCCACCAAGCTGGTCTTGCCCGCCCCGTTCGGGCCAATCAAGGCGTGGATTTCTCCCGGTTGCACATCCAGCGTGACGTGGTCAGTGGCCCGCAAAGCACCAAAATTTTTGACCAAGTCATTCACCTGCAGCAAGGCCCCGGCGTTCATGCGTGCCCCCCTTTGCGGGTCGACTTGCGGCGGATCAAACCCGCCAGTCCTTTAGGGGCCAGCAAGACCACCGCAAGCAGGAACCAACCCACATAAAACTGCCAATGCAAGGTGTACTCGGCCAGCACATCCTCCAGAATCAGCAATACCAGTGCACCCCACAGACCGCCCGTGAGCGTGCCCACGCCACCCAGAATGACCATGACCATCAGGATGCCCGATTGGGTCCAGTGCATCAGGTTCGGGCTGACATAGTTCTGATGGTTGACCATCAAGGCACCCGCCAGACCCCCCAGGGTGCCGGCGATGACAAACAACACCCATTTGTAGCGGTAAGACGCAAACCCGATGGCGTCGACGCGCACATCGTCATCGCGTATCGCCAAAATCACACGGCCAAAGCGCGAGGCCATGATGCGAGAAATCAGCACCAAGCTCAGCACCAGCACAAACAGGACCACGAAGTAAAAAGTCACATCATTTTTCAGGTCCAGGCCCAGACCGAAGTCAGAGCGCTGCTTGATGTTCAAGCCTTCGTCACCGCCATAGGCTTTGATGGAGTTGACCAGGTAATAAATCATCTGGGCAAAGGCCAGGGTGATCATGATGAAGTAGACACCCCTTGTGCGCAGCGAAATCGCACCGATGATGGCGGCCACCAAGGCCGACAAACCCATGGCGATGGCAAAACCCACCCAGCCATTGGTGACGCCTTCGGTGATCAAAATGCCCACCGTGTAAGCCCCGATCCCCAAAAAGGCCGCATGCCCGAAGGACACCAAGCCCCCGTAACCGAGTATCAGGTTGAGACTGCAAGCGGCGATGCCGTAAATCATCATGCGGCTGAGCATGCTGACGTAAAAGTCCATGCCTCGCGCGTGCAAAAACAGGGGCAAGGCGATCGCCCCCGCCAGCACCAGGCCCCAGACCCAGAACGGTGTTTTGTAATCGTGCGAACCCATGGCGACAAACTCCTCAACGACCGGAGAAAAGTCCCTGAGGACGGACAAACAGCACAACCGCCATCAGCAAGTACACCGCAATCGACGCCACCGCAGGCCCCGCCGCGCTGGCGAACTGGGGCGAGAAAAGTTCACGAAACAACATGGGCAGCAAGGTGCGCCCCAAGGTGTCCACAAAGCCCACCAGAATGGCCCCGACAAATGCGCCCCAGACCGAGCCGATGCCGCCAATCACAATGACCACAAAAGCCAGGATCAGGATGTTCTCACCCATGCCCACCTGCACCGCCAGCAGTGGCCCGAGCATGGCCCCTGCCACCGCACACAGGGCAGCGCCGATGCCAAATACCCCGGTGAACAAACGCCGGATGTTGATGCCCATGGCCATGGCCATCTCGCGGTTGGACGCCCCCGCTCTCACCCACGCTCCCATGCGGGTTTGAGTGACCATCAGGTACAGCAAGAGCGCGATGACCAGGCCCACGGCAATGATCACCAACCGGTAGCTCGGGTAGCGCAAGCCAGGCAACAACTCCACCGGGCCGGACAAGGCTTTGGGCATGGACAAAGGCAAATCGGAGCCCCAGATCATGCGCACGGATTCGTTGATGATCAGGATCAAGGCAAAGGTGGCCAACACCTGGGACAAATGGTCGCGGGCATAAAGCGTGCGGAGCAATGTGGCCTCTAGCAACATGCCTATCACGGCTGTGAGCATGACCGCCAACACCACACCCAGCCAGAACGACTGGGTCAACTGAACCAACCAGGCCGTCAGGAACGCCCCCACCATGTAGAGGGCGCCATGGGCCAAGTTGATCATGTCCATGATGCCGAAGACCAGCGTGAGCCCGGAGGCCAGCAGGAACAACATCAAACCGAACTGCAGGCCATTCAAGGCCTGCTCCAACAGCAAAATTCCAGTCATGAGAAGACGCGAGCGTCCTTACTTCATGGGGCAGTCTTTGACGTAGGCGTCACCATGGTTGGCCAGCAAAGGTTGACCCACAATGCGGTTGATCAGGCGGCCCTGACCATCCTTGACGATCTCGCGCAGGTAATAGTTCTGGATCGGGTACTGGTTGGTGTTGAACCGAAAATCGCCCCGCACCGAATTGAACTTGACGGTCTTGAGGGTCTTGATCAAGGCCTCTTTGTCGTCGATCTTGCCGTTGGCCGAACGCACAGCGGCATCGATCAGCAAGGCCGTGTCATAGCCCTGAGCAGCGTAAATGGTAGGCAGGCGCTTGTATTCTTTTTCGAACTCGGCCACAAATTTCTTGTTGGCTTCGTTGGGCAGGTCCAGGCCCCAATGCGCGGTGTCAAAGACGCCCAGCATATCGTTGCCCACCGCACGGATCACATCTTGGTCAGCGCCAAATCCAGGCTGGATCAGGCGGGTGTCTTTGTTCAGACCAGCGGCCATGAACTGCTTGATGAAGTTGATGCCCATGCCTCCGGGCAGGAAGGTGTAGACCACTTCGGGTTTGGCTGCGCGGATGGCGGCCAGTTCAGCCGAGTAATCCAACTCGCCGAGTTTGGTGTAAACCTCACCCGACACATTGCCCTTGAAAAATCGCTTGAAGCCGGCCAGCGAGTCCTTGCCCGCCTGGTAATTAGGGGCCAGCAAATAAGCCGACTTCACCTTGAGGTTGGTGGCGTATTGGCCTGCGGCCTCGTGGTAGGCATCGTTGGGCCAGGACACGGCAAAGAAATAAGGCGTGCACTGCGCGCCTGCAATCGGCGAGGGTGCGGCATTGGGGCTGAGGTAAATCGTTTTGCCGTTCACGGCTTCAGGCAAACCCGCCAGCATGATGTTGGAGAACACCACGCCAGTTAAAAAGTCAACCTTGTCACGTTTGACATAGCGCTCGAACAGCTGCTTGCCCACGTCGGGCTTGAACTGGTCGTCCGAGATCGACACATCGGCGGTCAGACCGCCGAGCTTGCCGCCGTTGAGTTTGACGGCCAACATGAAGGCATCGCGAATGTCCACGCCCAAAGCCGCCGAAGGGCCGGAAAGGGTACTGACAAAGCCGATTTTGACCTTGTCCTGCGCCAGGGCAGGCGCACAGGCCATGGCCGTCAAAGTAGAAACCGTCCAAAGACTTTTGATTACCGGAAAACGCATGAATGACTCCTGGCAAAACCATCAAAAAAGGAAAAAAGCCATCTTATAGAGGGCAAGCCCCATTCTGTTCCTAAAATCACCCGGCCATGAATGAGGGTTTACCCTTTTGATTCATTCACCTCCCAAACCCAGCCGATTGGGCTGCCGCTTTTCGATGGTAAAGCGCAGCAAAGCGGCCGTGCGGAAAATGCCGTGTGCAAACTTGCCGTAAGGCAAAGTCAGGAACAAAGCCATCACCGCGCCCAGGTGCACCGCCAACATCAAAGGCATGGCCGCCGTTTGGCCCAGCAGCCACAAGAGCAAACCCGTCACACTGACCAAGAACAACAAGGCGATGAACCCCCGGTCCATGGGCTTTTGCGCCGCATCGCCATGGTCTGGGTGTCGTCGCAGGTTCAAGCGCCATAAACCGGCGGTGCCCAACGTCAAGCTCACCCCACCAATGACGCCCAGCAACTTGGGCAAAGTCGTCAAGTCGTAAGGCGCTGGCCAGTCCAGCACATAGTGGTAGAGCGTAGCCACGCTGGTGGCGGCAAAGCACAGCATGAAGCCATAGAACGTCAGGTGGTGGTAGCGCTTGCGGGCATGCGTCCAGGCGTCGTCCTCGTTGTG
>Ga0209550_10000803_pt1 | contig 30088 bp, 47 predicted proteins | sample LauGreSuBDMM15SN_2_FD_187567 | JGI IMG/M metagenome (GOLD analysis project Ga0209550, IMG submission 187567) | Freshwater lake microbial communities from Lake Michigan, USA - Su13.BD.MM15.SN (SPAdes) (version 5) | ecosystem: Environmental > Aquatic > Freshwater > Lake | place: Lake Michigan... | reverse complement strand
ACACCATCTGTTAATTTGATACCAAACCATTCCTTATCTGATAAACTGATACCATATTGATTCATAGTAAAGAATCCTCTATCTGTAATAGCCATAAAAGGAATTTCTTCATTTCTTTTAAAGTATTCACCTCTGTTTTTAATGTGCCAATCTGAATCATTCTTAACATAGTGTAACTCGCCTTTAGTACCCAACTTACCTAAATCATGATGCAATGCTGAGAAAATTAATTCTTCATCTGTGAAATCAATAGTACCTCCACATTCAATAAAAAGATTCTTCATCTTCAGAGAGTGTTTACAAACATTGAAAATATGGTCAATGTAACCACCTTCATACGCGTAGTGAAAGTTTTTATTACCACTTGCAGGTGATAACATTAAATTAGGACCTAATTCGTCCATTGAGTACATATTCAAAAGTTTTTCCTTCCTTTCTCCTGTGATGTACTTATCTACGATTCCTAAGAATTTCTTGTAGTTAGTCTCTAGCTCTTGGTCTGTGTAACTTTTCATATTCTTTTCTTTTTTTTTTGGTGTTTTAAGTTTTATTTTTTTAAGCTTTTCTTTTTCTGTCCTGGTATTATGATACTATAAAAAGATACCACAAATATACAAAAAATTTTCCACTTTTCCAACATTTGCCCAATTTATTTTTCGGCGGGGTATATAGTAAGTTTTGTAAGTACATAATACAGCATATCAACTTCCTCTACTGATGTGCAAAAACCTAGCCCACCACTATCGAATAATTCTACTATATATTCTCCTTCATCTAACCCAATATCTTTCCATTCATTACTATATGAGGAAATAAGGCACATGCAATTCGGGTCGACTGAATTCTTTGGTAATCTAAGTAAATAATTGTGGAATCCACTCCCATCATCTTCTAATACCTTCTCAAATCCCAACTCTTCTAATTTTTGCTCCGTAATAGGAGTTAATTCTAATTCTATTTTAGATTGTTTCATTTATTCCAATACAATTTTCTTTATTATAAATAACTTAGAGCTATAATTGCTCGCTTTGATAACCAACGTATCTCCTTTCATATTATAAATAGGTGCAATCATAGTGTTTATTTCTCCATTGTCTCCACTATAAGAGGACGGATTTATTGTTGGTACTAATTCATCTTTGGAGGCAATTAAAGGTGGCAGCTGAACGATTTGGTACTGACCTGTGAAGTAATTGATATACGTCTTTGTAATTGTAGCAATGGTATCATTTCTTCTCAATATCCAATACAAATTACTCTCCCATTCTACCTTTTCAGAAGGATATGGTTCTTTACCATTTACTAATATCGTACCATTTACTCTATGTACGGTTTGGTTTTTAGTTTTATCTAATTTAAGATGGTAATATCCATTAGCATCTTTAGAAAGTGAACCTATTCCATTTTGATTTATTATACCGTTTATTTCCAACGTATATGTTTTTGTTGGTGTAGGTATATCTATATCCTTTGTACATCCGAATAAAAATAATATCGGTATTAAACGTTTCATTACAAACCTACTTTAGCAAATCTTTCTGAATTAAACCCACCATCTCTCTCAACATCAACTGCTAATGCTCTAGGTACTTCCGGAGTTCCTTTAGAGTTGTTATTTATTAAGATTCTCTCATCTCTACCGATTCCCATCACCAACTGATGATAAAGAATACCCGCAGTTAACATTTGTTGTTTAGTAACCTCTCTCAACTCTTCTGGTCTCGCAGTAGTTAAAACAATGTAGTGTCCGGCGTTCATCCATTCGGTCATCTTTTCTTTAACTCCCGGTAGAACATTTACTACATTGGGGTTTAAGTCATCAAAGTTTACTTGTTCAATTAGTGTACCATCGATATCACTAAAAATTGTTTTAAATTCTTTTTCTCTTACACTCATCTTATCTTTGTTTATTTTATTATCTTATTTTATAAATATTCAGGTCCATATGCACTATAACGAGCAGTTCCATCCATAATGTTTCCCCTCGCATGCTTTGCTGGTGATTTCCAACTCGCTGGTTTTAACAAATCACCTTTCTTAATCGGTGCTCCTTTTAAATCACCATCAACTCTACTGATAAATCCCCAACACGAAGTTCCATCCCATAAACGAATGAACTTATTACCAATTTCAACAGTCAAATCGGTTTTACCCCACATATGACTCATATCTTTGTAACGTTCTTTACGAAGTTCATTTACCTTTGAAATGAAGTTTTTTACTATTGGATTTGTTTCCAAATAATTGATAGCCTTTTCGTTTGTTGTTCTCATAGTGTGTATCTCTTTAGTACATAGTAAAGGTACTAAATCGATACCATATATCCAAGCATTTAATCAATTATTTTTAGGAAAATTGAAATATTTTTCGTTGATTATCAATGAGTTATGTAATAAAAAACCCCTAATATGTAAAACATTAGAGGTCAATTAGTTACATAAGGAACTCAATTTCCCTACTTACAAAATCATAGTTGAATTTGATAGGGTCTTGAATTGCCTCATACCTTAGATTACAGGTACTACCATTAAAGGTATAGATATCACCCCACTCATCTTTATATGGTATAGTTCCCCATCCATATCCTTCGTGAATGTGTCCGGAAAAGTGTAAATGAGGTTTAACTTCGTGCAATCTATGATACAAATCAGCACATCCTACATTTTCGTTTGTATTAGATGTTCTATCATTATATCCGTAAATAGGAGAGTGAGTAATTACTATATCAGTATCCAATGGTATCTGATTCCATATTTGAGCCGCATCATACCCTCTATCTACATTAAACCCCCAACCATACCCGAATGTAGGTGAATAAGGAGAACCCCATATATTCAATCCTTCTATCTTAACTGAGGTATTTTCTAAATAGTAAACTCCGTTTGGTAGATTGTTTAGAGTATCCTCTAACCATTGAGGTTTACCTTCCGAACACGATGTATCATAATCGTTTCTATCCCTACCTTCGAAGTGTGCCAACTTATTCCTCAATAGTATTTCCCTATCAAATGACATATCGTGATTACCTGCTATGAATATTTTATGTGTGTAATCTTGCTTACCAAACCATTTGATAAAACCAGTTACCTCATGCTTCCTACCCAAAGATGTAATATCTCCACTATGAATAAGAATATGTCCACCTGGCAACTTACCATTAAGCTGATTATGTTTAGTGTGAGTATCTGATATTGCTGTAATATTATATTTCATAACTCAAATATACGAAAAAAAGTTGAGATTACCAAATTTTAGTATTATACTGAATATTGAAAAGTAATGCGAATCGATTAACATCTTCTACCACTTCACTAACCATATGAAACGGGTCTGATTCTCCACTAAAATTAAGAAATACTATATCCGCAAAAGATGGGATAATTATATCATTTTCAACAATGAATAGTCCACCGTATTCCTCTTTATAATCTTTATTAAGATATATAAGTACATTAGCGGGTTTTTGTTGTTGGAATTCTTTATACCCTTCAGGCTTACCATCTTTATGACCACCTAATTTACAGCCCTTTGTATAAAGTGTTAGTAATGGCTTCCCTGCAAATAATGTATGTCTTTTTTGGCATTGTTCTTTAAATAACTCAAACGATTTATCAATTATCCACTTATGTGTATTAGGATAATCACTCCAATCTAATTCTCCACCATTTAGACACAATTGACCAAAATTGGTTCTATCATATTTTGAATTTTCTGAGTACCATTTATGAATAACACTCATATGTGATTTAGCGATTTGATATGATTCATACGTTTCCATATCACCGAAATGACCAGAACCCCTATGTATCGTTTTAGTATATCTCTCTAATTGAGTTGATAAGTGATATATCTCATCTAATTCTTCCTTTAAGTGATTTATATCATATAAGTTCTCTTTATAGTATGAACCTTCCATAATTTTGTATTTACGTTATAATTATACATATAATTGTTTTATTAAAATGTTTTGATATGAAAAAAACCTTTACTATAGATTTCGGTAAATTCGATGAGAATCGTTTAGTTTCCGAATATTCATTAGATTTCGAAGTACAAGAAAATCCCATTGCCGAATTATGGTATGATATGTTGAATGGGTTATTAAAAGATGAAACCTGGAAACTAGAAACCCGTTGGGGAGCATTTAAGCTACCAACTCGCCATCCTAAGATATTAGTAGATAAATTAAAACGATGTGTTGAGACGATTAACAACTCTGATTGGTTTGAATATCATATTATAGAATCTGATATGATTACAGAAGATTATCCAATGGAGGTTCACAATATAATTCACCACCATTTTGAAAACCTAATTGGACAGGTTTGGCGACCATCTGAATATTGGAATAGAATATGTGAAAGACAAGATTGGGCTCTTATAAATGCAGTTAGAGGATTAAACGACCTTTCGCATGAAATCGAAGAATGGAATATGAGGGGTGATGCTACAATTTATACTACCTTTATGAATGGGGTTTCCCCAATACAAAAAGTAGAACTACCAAAAGAAGCAGATGATTGGTTTACATTAGATGGTGCGTTTGGTAGAGGATATCTTCATTACGCACAATTAGGAAAGACATGGCAAGAAGTGTGTATTGATGATGATGACCAAATAGAAGCAGGTAATATTTCCGAACACCGATTACTTAGTGGAGAATTTGATTTACAATTCTCTTTATTTGATAGAACTCACGAAGGTATGATTGAGACATTTGGTATGAGAGATAAACTCGCTAAATTTGAAAAAACACCTGAGGATAAAAGTTTGAGATTGGGTTATTGTCCTGTATTTGATATAAAAGGACAAGATAAATTTAATACTTCAGATAGAGAAAATATAATTGATGGGGTTAGAAACCATCCACAAATTATACGAATGAAATTTAGTGATGTCGGTAGAGCATTTACTCCATACTACGACCCATACTAATAATCTTTTCAGCTAAAACTTTATTGCCTTCCTCTGATAGATGTAAATCTTCCTTTGAGTAAGTTAAATCGTTTTTCTTAGCCCAATTAAGACAGGATAGTTCATTTCCAAATCGGATAAAATTAATCTTATTGAACATAGGCGTGGATTTATACCAGCTATCGAAGTATATGAATATAATTTTAGAACCTATCTTCTCAACACTACTCTGAATGTTATACAACGAATACATTAGTTTATTGTACTCATACTCATCGTTATATAAATATTTTTGATAATCTTTGAACAATTCTAATTTCTTTTCGTAAAACTCAATCGATTCACCGTTACCATCTCCAAACATTGCCTGAAAATTAGAAACAACTTCATCACCTTTATTAGGGTTAACCATATTTTGTAAAGATATTAAGTTTCTAAATTTAGAATCATAATAAGAATACCTAGTTAAGAATGTAGGTTGAAATAGAATTAACGAATCCTTTAATTCATATTGGTGGTATCTTTTATTGAATTCATTTATGATAGCCTCATTGGAATTTCCAGGTATAGAATGATTCTGATACTGAACTCCATAATCATTAGCAACTAAATCAACAAATCCTTTGGTAAAATCCTGTCTCCAACAGGAGAAAGAACAACCAAAGGATATAATACTATTTATCATAAATTAAATTGGTGGAGGTGGAGGGAGTCGAACCCTCGTCCAAATACGGATTCAATAAACATCATTCACAAGCTTAGTTAGTTTTTCTTAACTAACAAAATATTCGGTTGGTTCTTCACCATCGGCAACCGATAAACAATAGGTGATTCGATTTCGGGTTCAATCACTTTTCCACCTTTGTACACATTCTATTTTATATCCCACGATGTGTGCGGGAAAGATTAGGCTGCTACAGCGTAATCAGCACCTACGAAAGACATTACATCTTCGAAGGTCATTGTAGATAATTCTACGTCGTTTATTGTTCGATAGGTATTTAAGGATTTCCATCTAACCCTGCTTGCAACTTACCAACTCATCGTACCTGTCAAAACCAGGCACCCCCAATTATTTTTTATAGAAAATAAATATCGGTTCATATTTGTAGAACTGACCACCTATCTTCATACTATTTTTAACACCACTTAAATCAACTCCCGTCATTGGAGACATCGTCATTCGGATTTTACCCTGATACTCCATACCTAATCCGGTTAGTATATCAATTGAATCCTGTTCCAATGGATAGAAACTTTTCCCTATCTTAATATCAGCAATGTTCCATAATATATATCTATCATTTCTTAAATACTCAAATGCAGTTACTAAAGTAGGTCGTAAAAATCCATCTCTCCAACTCTCATAGTTTCCAAATTTCTTAAATGATTGGGTTTCATCATCCGAATATCTTTCTCTATCAAAGTAAGGAGGTGAAGTAAATATAAAATCTAAATTACCTTTATATTTTTGGAATCCTTCTTGCTCACTAATAATCTCTGAGCCTGTTCTATAAATCTCATATGTATTTTTATGCCCCCAAAATGGATTACATGCTCCAGGTATTTTAGAGTTAAAAAATTCTGCCAAATACTCATATCTACTCTTATCAATTTCAGGAATATAATTCTCTGTATTTGGGTCATTACCTATGTAGTGAATGTTTCTATCATCAACCGATAACGCACCTAATATTCTACCTCCCCAACCAGAAGATGGGTCATAGATATTAATTTGTTTTTGGTCTTTAATATGGTTTGTATATTTCTGATACAAATACTTTGCAGTTAGTGGAGGAAAGTTTACAGCTGCTTGTGTACCCATTCCAATTCTGAATGCCGCAGTTGCTTCAGGAAAAATAGTTTGACCTAAAGGATACCACTTTAATTGAATAGGTTGTTTTTCTAATTCAGTTAATGCATCAATATCTTCTCCCCAATTAGATGTTTTAAGAGATGAAATATGTTTATACTCAATTACTCCTGCTTTATATAATTCCTTTACCTCTTCCGCAGTAATTGGTAGAGATGGTATTCTACTATCAGTTTGAGCTAAACAAAAATCATGCCCTTGCCATACATCACCACTCATCCATTTTTCAATCCACTCTTTTCCACTAGCTAAATGTGTATTGTGGTGTTCTTTATTATCCTTCTCCAATGTTTTAGAAAAACGATACATAGCATCTTGTCGTGTCAATCTTCTCATTTGTTTTGCAAATTCAGGAAGAAATTCATCGTTACAAAATATATCGTAGATAGATGGTTTTGGTTTATCATAAGAAGACCCGCCGATTCCCGTCTTATACATCGCGGGAAAGAATTGATTTACGGGTGTTGCAAATTTATTAAAATTAAAAATTACATCATTACCCTCATCATCCTTCTCCTCAAACTTTTCCACCTTATAAGTTTGTAGTTTGGAGAATTGGTCTATAATCTCAGCCTCCGAAGAGCCAATACGTGGGGGTGCACCTGTTTTGTTCCACTCATCTACTACGGTCTTGCGGAACATAGCAACCCACTCTTCAAATTCTGTAAGTGTCATCTTAAGAACATCCTCATATTTTAAGTTAATATGGGGTTCATTAAAATAATCACACTTTTCGTAAAAATACTTCTTATCTGACATTATATGTTTATTAGTCTTCAAATATACGAAAAATATCCGATATTACCAAATAAAAATAACTTAATCTATAAATACCGCATTAGCATCTCTCTTAGAAAGAATAGGTGTTTTCGTAGGCCAATCTATCCCCAACTTAGGGTCATCCCATCTAGCCGTCTTTTGTTTAGTATCATCATTATATTCACCATCGTATGCCATTTTATATGTAAAAAGAGAATCATCTGTTAGAACGTAATGCCCGTTTGCAAACATCGGAGGACAAAGTATCTGTATTTGAGTTTGTGGAGACATTATAAATGTTTCCGATTTTAAATACGTTTCCGATTCCGGTCTCATATCAACTAACACCGTATATAATGAACCTAATGGACAACTTAATAATTTCCAAGTCTTATCATCATAATGCAATCCCCTCAATACGCCCTTATATGATTGTGAGTATCTATCGTGTTTGAATTCTAAATCAGTTGGTAATACCTTTGGGAAATAATCCGAATGAAATGTAGTCCATATAGAACCTCTAAATTCGTGATAAACTGAATTGGATATAATTTTTACATCCGTTAAAACCTTACCACTATTAACATGAAATTCATCCCAATTTTGGTTTTTGTAAAATAACTTTTCCATTATATTAAATTTTGTTTGTTTTTATCAATCCTAACTTGTAATTCGTTTGATATTACATATTTGTTATACATCTCCACATCTAAATCGATTTCTAAATATTCAAATAGATTTTTTACAACTTCCATATTATGATTTAAAAAAATATCTTCATAATAGAATATGGGAAAATTATTAGTATAAGCTATATCATTTAAAATTTTACTAGATTTGGTATATCTATCAATCATAGTTTCTAAATATGATTTATCTACTCTATCCAAATCATAAATCTTTTTAGTATGCCATCCTATACCTTTTTCTCTCCACATAGTTTCGTTTATCACAAAACTTTCCGATTGAGCAATTTTATCACTTCTATCTAATATTACAATCTTATCAAAATAACTATAACACCAATTTAAGTATTCAAAAAAATCCGCAAATGAATCGTTTGGATATTCATCATTCCCTACTAAAAATAGATTCTTAAGTAAAATGTTATCATACTCTAATAAAGGTGTTATTGAATTAATCTCTTTATCTAAGAGTTTATTGAATGGCTCGATAAACATTCTATAGTTAAAAAGATTCATATGAGAATCTATTAATCTAACCAATGAAGTTGAACCGCTTCTAGGTGTACCTAGTATTAATACTCTCATAATAGTGTAGTAGGATTCATTCTAAATTTATGTATGAACATCGCTATAGCCCATCTCTCTCCTTTTGTTATTGTAGTAACTTGATGTGGGGTTTGTGATTGGTATATACATACATTACCTATCTTTTTATCGATTACAATAGGTTCATCATTTTCATCGAATACTAAATAATCACCGCCTTCAAAATCTTCGTTTAATATAATACCAACATTCCATTCCTTTATAGGATTACCAGTATCGATGTGTTTACCAAATTCATCACCTTCTGTATAGTAATGTAAATTTAGTTTAGTAGGTCTTACAAAAATATTCAAACCCATTTGGGATTCAAAAAAATCACATAATCTTTTAATTACCCAATCTATATCAGAGGCATACTCTAATGTATAAAATTTGTATCTAAAATCATCAAACTCTTCCCACCTACCATTTTCACCTAATAATGGATATTTGTTTTTTAACCCAATAATATAATCACACTCTTCTTTAGTGAATAAGATTGATTGAGATAACATACACTATGATAAGTGTTTAGCCTTAATTCTGTTTACTACTTCTAAAACTGCTCCAGCAACTTTAATTTTTACTTCAGTTGTTAGTGGTGTTACTAAGCTAGTAATTGTTTGATTAGGTCGTTCTACTTTTATTTTTTTTGCCATATTTTTATAATTTATTGTTTTGCCACTCTAAAATTATTACAGTTTGGACAATAATTTGAGTTACAATAATATCCACAATATATCCATGGACACCAACAAGCATTGTGCATTATACTAAACAATCCATCCCCTACATCAACTAAGAATAGGTCAGATGGTTCGAAATCTAATGCATATATTGTTTTGTGAGCGTACTCCATTTCCAATCCAGTAACCAATTCAGCAGTTAGTTCGTTAGTAGCAGGGTCAATTAAAACTAATTTATCACCTACCATCATTTTGTTTACTTTATCCCATCTAGTTGATATAGACCCCGATTCTTCAAAGTAATATGTACAAGATGGAGCATCTGACCAAGTTGTTCCGTTTTCTAATGTAATCCTAATATAAATTGTTTCAACCGATGCAGATAATATTGCATTTAAACTAGATGAAACATTCGTTAAACTTGCACTAGTGTGTTGAAGTGTACCATCCCAACCTAATAATGTTATATTTCTATCAGCGGTTGGAGATGTTCCATTCAAATCGGTAAAATCAATTGATTTAATGTAATCACCTAATTGAAGAGTATCAACATCTTTTAAAGAGCCGGTATAATCTAAAATCATAGAATCATCATCGGTGTGGTAATCTATAGATGTTTCCCTACCTACAGGTTTATTAATATATTTAAATTTAGTTTTTATATTTAATTTTTTACTACCACTTACAAATTCATTTTCAAAAAAATCTAATGGAACTATACTAGAATTTCTATACCCACCCATATGAATAGTATCAAGTTCCGAACCGTAAATTATATCAACACTTCTTATTACATTCCATCTACCATTTAATATATTTGATTCATCATATACAAATTCTTGCATCAAATTATTATCTGTTTCTAAAATTTCCGCTTTTAACTGATTCAATTCTTCCTCATTTGTTAGTGAATATAAAGCAGGTAATTCTTCCTGATTATACACTGGATATCTATGTTTTACTAAAACATTTGGATGTAAACTACTACTGTAATCTACTGAACCCAGTGTATCAAAATTTATTTCAGCAGTTTCAAAATATGTTTTTGGAATATATTCTGAAGTATGCATTAAATTAAAAAATTCAAACTTATCCGCGCAATATGATTCATCTACTAACGCAGTTGTATCATAGGATTGCCTTAAAATAAATCGAGTTGGTCTATCTTCTATATATGGAACTGTAATTGAATTATTAGGTACTACATATTGAAAATATTCTATACCTATTGATTCACATCGTTCTTTTATAATATCTTCAAATCTATATGGGTCTCCCAATGGAATGTGTGTATCACCCTCAGTATAAATAAAGTGGAACTCTGTTATATTATTATCCACTAAAACATCAAATAATACATCATAATCCAACATATCAGCACCCGCATTGTATATGGTGGTATTAGTGTTAATTTCTAAAATCTTAACTGAACCGCTTTGTTCTAGTAAATCAGTACCTATAATCGTTCCTTTCATACTTTGGTATTTATATATCTATATATATTATAGAATAGTTTTTTTATGTTTAATTCCTATATAAGTATTGTATTTTTTATCAATCTCATCCCATTTTTCCAATGGACATGGGTTTATTTTTCCTGAGAATATCTTCTTATCTATTGGGCAGCCACATCCATTACAATATGCAGACCATTTCTTTTTTTCAAATAGTTCAACATAATTTTCACATTTAGGTATAACACCATTCCCCCTACATACTAAAGCCCTATCTTCAGATTGTTGCTTTTGTTCATATGTAGGATTAGCCGATGTAACCCATGCATCAAATACTTCTCTAAAATTGAACATCTTATAATAATGTTTTTATTTGTTTTGGTAAATCGTAGTAATCATAGATATCGTTATATTTGTTTATAAACGCATCATCTAACACAATATTACATTCAATGTGTTTGCTAGAATTTGTTGATTCTAACTTAAAAGGTTTATTTACGTTTTCCGAAACCCAACTCTCTAATTCATTCATTTTTGTAAAATCGAACCAAATAATATTTGAATCATTATTCGTCCAATACGAAATTGGTGTCAATAACATATTAATTTTCGCAACAGCATATCCAAACATATGATTTTCCCAACCTACACTATCAATTTTGGTATCTATTAATTTCAAATCAATTAAATATTCAGATATACTACTCCACCTCTGTTTCTTACTAACTAAATCGTTTTTAGTGAAAAAAAATAACTCATCTAATGTGAGTTTAGAAAATATATTATAAATTTTATGATAACCGCTTTTTTTTAAATCAAATAAAATATGCTTATATAATGAATAAAATCGTTCATGTCTATTTCGTTTAACTGCAATTACAGGATAATCCGTACCAAATTTAGATTGTAAATCCATAATTGATTCGTGTGCATGATATATGTGATTCATTAAATTGGATTTACCAATGGGGTTAAAATCAACATCATCATTTAATGGTATCGACTTATTGGTATATCTTTGAATATTCAACTCTGATAAAATGCAAGAATAATGAAATGCAGTTGATGCACATCTAGGTAGGCTTAAATATATAAATTTATTATCTACTAACATTATATTAAAGTCTTAATTGATTTTGGGAAATCATAGTAATCATAAATAGAATCGTATAATTTTATAAAATCATCGTTTAACTCTAAATTACATTTAAAATGTTGGCTACCATTTGTTCTCTCTAACTTAAAAGGTTTATTAATTTTATTAGATACCCATTCTTCCATCTCATCTAATTTTTCAAAATCAAACCATATTATGTCCGAATCATGCACGTGCCAATATGATGTAGGTGTATATAGTATATCAAAAATATTTAAACCATAAAAATGGTCAACCGGTAAATCTAATCTTTGTAAAAATTGTGATATCATTTTAAATCTTTTAGATTTAGATATTATATCAACAGAATTAAAAAATAGTATTTCTTCTAATGTTAGGTTTATTAATTTGTTATAAATATCCATTTCACCTATCCTAAAAAACTCGTGAATAGTATGTTTAAATAATGATATAAATCTTTCATGTCGATTTCTTTTTACGGATATCACATCATATCCATTTCCAAACTTTTTCTTTAATTTATGCAGTTCTTCATGTCCATGCATTATAACATCCATTAACCTATCATTTTCTACTTTACTTATATCAATATCTGCATTTAAAGTGTTCCATTCAGATTCTCCATTTTCAACATCAATGCCATTCTTTAAACACGACCAATGAAATGACGATGATGCACATCTTGGTAATGCAATGTATATAAATTTTTTATCAATTAGCATTATATTAAACTCTTTTCTTTTTTAATTAAATCAAACCCAACATTACCTGCAAATACGATTCTATCCTTAGTTGATTTGTAAGAGGAAGCGGGTACATGTGGTACTCCAGATTCCATAATTATCACATCATTTTCTTGCGGAAGAATATGGTATATCTCTTTATTTCTTCCTTCTATATACAGCACACCATCATTACCCTCTAAGTTATCAGGCATCTGTATGTAATGAACGTATGTATATGTAGGGACGAACATTTTGTTTAATTCGTTTAAGTAAATGTGATTATGGAATTCTATCTCATTTGATTTTTTAAAATTATGCTGTTTTGGATTAATTGCCCTAACAACATTCACCCACGCATCTGTGTTGACCTTATTATATGGGATATCAGTAGTATCAAATAATTCAATACATCTATCTACACCAAACTTAGCTATAAAATCTAATTTAGCGTTAGGTATAATTTCTCCAGTAAAATTTAAATCATTCCATTCTCTAAGGTATCCAAAATTATCTCCTGGTACGTCTCCCAATGATTCCATTACCTGAAAGCATTCATCTAAGACACCATCTTTAAAGTCTGATATATCAAATTTAGTTCTCCATATATAAGTTTCATCATCAAAATATATCTTTTCCATATTATATCAATTCTTTTTTTAATACCTTTTTATTTTTTCTAAAAATAGCTGAGTAATTATTTACAAAAAATGTCAATTCATTTGGGGAGACTTCTTCCAATTCCAATGTCATAAGTAATTCTATATTAGTCTTAGGTATTAAAAAATTATTCTCGTCTAATATGTTTTTTAATTTAGTAGGAATTGGCATCTTTGTACACTCTTTCCAAAATTGTGTATCATCTCTTTCACATAAATAATGATAACGAATGAACATTAAGTTTTGTTCATAAATCTCTTCACACCATTTATTAAATTTTTCTTTTTGAGTTTCATTGAAATCCAAATCAATCAATCTCTTTAATTGCATTATAGTAGACATCAATGAGGTAGCCTCCAATGGTTCTATGAATCCATATGATAATCCAATAGCTATAGAATTACCAATCCAACTTCGCTCAAACACACCTGGTTTAAAATCAAATACTTTTTGTACAATTACCTCGTGGCCAAAATAATCCTCAACTTCTTTTTTCGCATCCACTATTGTACAATATTTATCGGTGTGAACATAACCACATCCCCATCTATGTTGTAATGGAATATTAAACATCCAACCATTATTCATTGATACCATTTTTGTATGGGTTTTATCACTCATTTTATATTGAGTTTCTTGTGGTAAAAAAAAGTTGATTGATTTATTTAATAATAAAAATTCTGAATAATCTTTCCAATTTTCTTTATGAACCCCATCGATAATAATTTTAGAAAACCCACTACAATCAAATACAAAATCTAAATCAATACTACCACTATCTTTTAATTCTAACTTAACTATATTTTCCCCATTATTTTTAATATCAATAACCTCATCATCTATACACTTAACTCCTCTATTAGTAGCAATTTCTTTAAAATATTTAGCAACTAATCTAGCATCAAAGTGATATGCGAAAGATGGACTAGTTAAAGTGGGTTCATTACCAGAAAATAAATGTTTTGATAATTCATTTTTACCTGTCCAATTATATAAATGCAATCCATTTTTTATTGTTGATTTAGTTTTGGTATAAAAATCTTTTTGATTTATTTCTAATAATGAAAGTATTCTACCAAAATTAGGAGTACTACCTTCACCCGCACCTAATATCCCAATTTTAGAACTTTCTATTAATGTTACTTCGGTATCTTTCCAAAATTTATTTACTACCATTGCGGTTAACCATCCGGCAGTTCCTCCTCCAATTATAACAATTTTTTTCATAGTAATCCTTTTTTAATTTTAGAAGATGGCCATGCATTCATAGAATATCTAATACCGGATTCTACTACGTTAACATTATGTTCTATATTAGAATCAAATATAAAAATACTACCTGCTTTTTTAGGAACATTATATTCTATATCGCTTACTTTGTACATAACTTCTCCACCTTCATAATTATCGTTTAGTTGAATTATTATAGTAGCAGTTGCACCATTCATTATTTCATGTGTATCCGGATGCCAATTTAAAAAATCTCCCTCGCTATATTGATTAAATGTATATTTTGGTATAGAGATATATTCTATACCATTAAAAATTTTAATAGAATTAACTAATGATATTAATTTATGAGTTAGATTTACAAACATATTCTCTTTCATTTCATCTTCAAAGAAATAACTACCCCTTCGTTTATTATCATCTAATTTTAATATATTATCATCTATAATTTTACCATTAACTATTTTGCTAGAGTACATAACCTGTAAGTCGGTCTGTAGTCCCCTTTGAATTAAAAGTTCACATTCATCTTTACTTAATACATTTTCTATTAATAGCGTAAACATATTATATTAATGTTTTTTTAAAATCTTCTTCTTTAATAATATTAACACTACTTGTTATAGTGTACTTCATTCCGTTTTCAACCGGTGTAGTTCTATTTTTTATGTTTGAAAAATATACAACTAAGTTACCTGCACCATGAGGTAATTGAAAATATTTATCATTATCATCTATTAGAAATTGAAATCTACCTCTGAAATAATCTTCATTTAATTGTATTAAAAATGAAATATATGTTTCTTCATCTGAAACCCATTCCGGATTACTATTTTCACTAGTGTGCACGTTAAACTTAAAAGGAGATATATTTGATAACCTATATCCTTTAAGAGTTATAAAATCGCTTACATATTTAGTTAACCTATCATATATAATTCCACTATCTAAGACATCTCCTTTTATAATAAGAGGTAGAGCATCTTCACATTCTTTCTTTGTTAAAAAATTTTCTATAACTACGATTCTATCCATTTATTTCTTTAATCCGTATTTTATCCATTTATACCAAACTCTTTCGTGAATATAGTATTGTATGGGTTTATAAATCAATTCTGCTACTCCAAATGCGGCTCCTACTTTAATTGAACCACTTATCAACCACATTAATAAGAACCCAACTATGGTACTTATAATACGATATGAGATGGTTTTTGCAATGTGTCTCCTCCTTTCTACTATCATATTAATGATTTTTTAATATTATCTTTTTGGAAATCAGTTCCATTGAATATTGTGTATTTTAATTCATATTCATTTCTCCATTTTCTGGTATTCGCGTATGGTAATATTTTTTTTTCTTCATCTGTTATAAGGTGTCGGTAACCACTTATTCTCACATCTACTACATGTAAGGCAAACAACCCAACAATAGTACCAACTTTAGAATTTGGTTTTGCTAACTCTAATAGTTTAGGTATATTATCATCCCAATGAGTATCGTGCAATATCCCATCAAATTTTTGGTCTAATGTAGGTAATATATCAACCCAATCTCCTAATAATATCTTAGTGTTAGGTTTATTTTTGGCCCATAATAAAGCAATATTATATATCTCAGGATGAACTTCTATGATTGTGTGAGATGTTACATTTGGGTTAGATTGAATCGCATCCGCTGATATATGCATACCAAATCCTAATTCTAAAATATCCCCTCCATTTTTAGTAACTATTTCAGCTAGTTTATTCATTAAGGATGTCTCACCTCTGTGCATAACAGCCTCACCTTCTCTTCCTACTATTCTGATTTCATCTGATGAAAATATTAGTTTTTCTGTTCCATTCATTATCCTTTAGTTTTATCATAAGTAATCGTTCCATCCGGTGTCATATGACCTGTTCTGATAGCAGTTCCGCTAATTACTGCTACATCGGTTGGTGGTTCGTGATAGATTACATCGTACCCTACTCCTCTACCATAGTTTACTGATTCAATATCAGGAATAATAGATAACAAAATCTTATCAAAATTGTTTGTAAAGAATGGTTCGTTTGATAATTCTTTTAAAATTTGTTGTGCTGTTTTAGGATTGTTCTCATCTTGTTGAACGTCTCTAATTGCTACCCAAACATTTTTGTCTTTTTGTAATTGTTGGTTGATTAACCATTCGTGACCTTTGTGCCAATTTTGCCATCTTCCGATGTACATTGCATACTTTTTCATTTATAACAAATTTTTATTTTCTATAATAGCCTGCTTTGGTAAGGGTAACACAATCGACCACCTATCACCATTATGTATTTCTTTAATTTCATGTGCAATCTTACAATTATATGCCAATGCAGTACCAATCTCTTTTGATATAATTATCTCCTTTCCCATATAATCCCAACACACATATTCACCACCTTCATAATTATCGTTTAATTGTATCCCTAAATTATATCTTCTATCAGGATGTAATGGTGACAAATCTATATGTTTATTAAATTTATCTCCCTTTATATAATGATGTAAACCCGTATCTATCATTTTTACATTTGTATTAATCTCAACTCCACTTTTAGATTCAAACCAATTTATTAATTTATCAAACATCCATTCAGTATCATCATTATTTGGTATGCTGTAAAAATTATAAGAAAAAGAAGTACGATGTGATAGTCTATTTCCATCTATAGTTATATCACCGTTTTTAATGAACTTACCATCTCTGTTAAATTTATCTTCTATTATAGGATATAAGTTTGAATATTCTATAATTTTATTACACTCATCTTTTGAGAAAATTCTTTCTTGCCAAATCATAAATCTAATTTTTGTAATAATTTTCTATATGATTGAAACTCATTATCAATTGTCGTATCGCAATCTATAAAATTTTCAATCGGTGGTTCGTATCCTTCTACGAAGAAATTTTCTCTACCTCTTTCTTCGGTTGTGTGAACATATATTTCTTTAATATTATCATTGCCTATCAATTCCTTAAATGAATCTCTTTGGTCTTTATATGGGGAAACTAATGATACTAACGCAAGACCTCCTTTATTATGTATGAAGTGAGAAAGATGTTGTGCCAATTCTACATTCTTTCTACGACCCGCCTCTGAGTAATCTTTATTATTGAAGATTTCTCTTATATCATCACCATCTACAATCATAGGATGTAAAGAATGAATATGAGTATATAACATTTTTACTAAGGTTGTTTTACCTGCTCCTGGCTGACCGGTTAACCAATAAATCATTTGTATATGTATTTTACTATTCTATTACTTTGACTACGTTGTACAGTACTGTATTCCATAATATTATGTATGTACTCTTTCAAATATTTTCGTTGTACATCATTATACCATTCCATATCATTATTTAGCATAGTTTCTAAATGATTCATAAATTCTTCTCCTTCTCCAAAAAAATATATAGGAGAATTAAATTTAAATCCTATTTTTTCTAATGCATATTTAACTTCTTTTTTTCCATAATACACAAAAGGATTTCCGGATTTAAGAGCCTTATGTATTTTCTCCGATGTATATGCACCACTCATTTTTAATAAGTGGTGAGTCTCTGTTATTATTTCAAAAAAACATTCAAAATATATTCTATAATTCATAGGAACTGTACCAATATGATTAATATCTAATATTTTCTTTTTCTGTTGCTCTACTTCACTAATCTTAGATAATCCAGGATAGGTATCATAATACATAGGATATTTAATACCGTACTCTTCACATTGTTTTAAAAAAGATTCTTCTGATTCTATACCGAAATGTGTATCATTAAAATCTATTAAATTAAAGGATATGTTACCTTCCGATTGTTTATTGTTCTTATGAATTAATTTAAGTATTTCAAATCTAATAGGAGAGAAGTGATTATTAAGAAACATAAATTTTTTCTTTATTGTCCCTAAATCCGCACGCTTAATAATATCCAATGCATGTACAAATTCTGTTTCACAATTTTCCGTCACCCATTGATTAGGGTTATAAAAAATAAAACCATCTTTACCTAAATAATTTATATCATTGGTTAACCAAATTAAAGGCTTGTTATGAAGAAGTGTTTTGTAAAAATTTATAATATCATTTGTAATAATACTTTCTTCCATAGCAAAATTTATTACAAATCTTATTTCAGAATTAAAATCATATACAGATTCTATATTATTTCTTAATCTATTAATAAACATTTGGTTATTATAATCAAATGAATCCATAGATTTACTGATTTCTATTAGCTTTACGTTTTTATCAAATTCAGTATTCGTACTAAATCCTCGTGGTAAATAAAATACCAACCCACCATCTCTGATTTCAGTTTCCCCATTATTAAATATGTACAAAGCCCTTAACATTATATTATATCTTTTTCTATCATATTTAAAATAGATTCTCCAAAATATTCATGCCCCTCTAAACTATAGTGTAGATTTTCTATACCAACATCTTTTAAAGTGTATGTATTTTCTTCTATATGTTTAGTATCATTCATATGTAATACGTTATTAAGTATCGTATCATATCCAAACTCCATTCCACTTGCCATTCTATGTGCAATTGAGTAAGATTCAAACCCATTGATTTGCATTAGTTGATTATATGCCATTAAGTTATTTAAGTTCTCATATTGAACTAAATAATCGGTCATTACAAAATTAGTAAAGTATGAAAAGAATGTATGGAATTTTTCCGAATCGATTGGTATATCATTATGTTTAAGCCAATCCTTTACTATATTAACTTGATTCATACCAGGATTAAGAGAATGTACTAAGCTCTTATACGTCATATCCGCTCTATATGAACCACTCCATTGTGTTATACATAAAGGATTCTTATAATTTTTTAAAAGTGATTTATTATACTTCTTAAAAATTCTTTTGTTAGGTTCTAAGAATACCCAATTATCTTCTCCAACTTTATAATCATATATGAAATACGGATTAACTTTAGGCTCTATACCAGAAATATAATACCACCTACGCAGAATAGATTTATTGGATGAACCACTCTTAGATATGTTTAAAAGTGGAACACCTAATAATTCTGCTATCTTTAATCCCCAACTAAAAGACCTGTCTAAGAATACTTCGTTATTAGAATGTTTTTTTAATTCCAACCAATAATCGTAGTACTTACATTCTTCTTTGTATGTATCAAATTGTCGATATAACCCATTACCTTCGGAAAACGAATCTCCGTTGATAATTACTAAATCATATTTCATGTTCAAAATTTATCTTAACCCACTTCTCTCTACTATCTAATTCAAAAGAAGCTATATATTTTTGTTTCCAAGCATTTGGTGGAATGAGAGAAAGAAAAACCGATTCATCATCTCTCATATAAAGGTGATACGTTTCTCCCATTACAGGCTGAAAATTAAATTGAGCAGTATATACTAACTCATTCCAATTATATTCATCTATTAGTTTTTGTGCTTCCGCTTTTATCTCATCATAACGTGATTTAAAGTGATGGTTAACTCTAACAACACCTCTCAACTTCCAACCGGCAACATCTTCTAATTTAATTGCTGGAGCTCCGTGATTACTACCATAAGTTAATTCTCTTTGATAGTAACCACGTTCCTCATCCCATACTACTAAATCCGGCTTATCCTTTTTCTTTTGTTTCTGTGTCATTTTTCAAAAGGCATGATAAGTGGTCTACACCTACTAAATAATCGGATTCAACTTCAAAAGTATTTACACCACAATAAGAACAATTCCAACCATCGGTTTCTTTGGTTTCAACTTCATAACTTCCACCCAAATCATGTCGAGTTTCAGTTTTAGATTGTTTCTTAGTGATTACTTCTCTTTTCTTTTCACCTATCTTCCTTCTGTAGATTATCCCACCATTATCAGGTGATTCATAGATAAACCCATCTTTCCCATCGGATAATAATTGTCTTTCTATAAAAGAAGCTACATCTTCTTCTTTGGTAATCTTTCCAATAGCATCTATAATATCAAATAAAGATTTATCTGTTTTTAAATGTAATACAGAGAGTTCACCATTTTTTTCAATTGTAATTTTAATTTCTTCCATTTTTTTATTCGGTTTCTACAAAGGTATAAAAACTTTTTGAATTTTCCAAATCTGGTTGTGTTTTACTTTCACCTAATCTTATTTCTTCTTCCAAATCATATCTTTCTAACAATCTCTTTACGATACCACTTCTTACACAATCCTCCTTTGAGAACTCCACTTGATATACACCCTCTACCCCCATAAATCGATTCCATATATCATAGAACCCACTCTTTTGATATGCAGGTACTCCATTAGCCCTAAATTTATCACATTGGGAAAGGTCTCCACATATTACCAACTTACTATCATCTGATATACGCGTTACGAGTGTTTTTAACTGAGCAGGAGAGGCGTTCTGCGACTCGTCCATAAAGATGTATGTATTGTTAAAGTTCATCCCTCTAAGGAAGTTTAAAACCTTAAATTCTATCTTCCCCGCCTCAATCAAACGGATGGTTTCTTTTTCTCCTATAATTTTGTGAAGTATTCCTATTGAGGATTCATTATGATAAGCTATCTTCTCCATCAAATCACCAGGAAGGTGACCTAACTTATCTTCGTTACCAACATCGACGGTTGGATTTATAATAACCATTTTATATATTCCACTATTCCTTTGGTATAATAACTCTATACCCTTTTGTATTCCGATGAATGTTTTACCTGCCCCTGCCAACGCATGAGCCATAACTATATTATTTTTGTGTGATTCGATTGCCTTATACAATCTTTTTTGATTTCTTGTCTTAAATTCTATTGGTGATATTAATTTCGGTATTCCTCCTACTTTGTTTTCTACAATTTCTCCAATTGTGTTTGTAACTGTTTGCTCTGTAGCACTCTTTGTAATCCTTTTAGATACTTTACCCATAAATTTAATGTTAGGTTATTGTTCTATTATAACTTAACCAATCTTCATAAGAATTAATTTTTCTTTCTTACTAATTCTAGAAGATGGTTTTTTAGTTTTTATCTTCTGTATTAGATTTCTAATTTCAACGCATTGTTCATAATCTTCTTTATTTTGAAAATACATCATACACATAGATAGAACTTCTGCATATTCATCTCTAGAAATTACAATCATAGTACGAGAGTAATCATCTATAGTGATACATAGTTCTTTTAAATTCCTAGCGGAAGCAGTCTTAATTTGTTTGAAAAAAGTTTGATAAATAATATCGCCCTTATTTTTTAGATGGCCTGAGAACCCACCTTCACCCTCAACATCACTTAAATAGTTTTTCCAATTTAAACGATAATATATTCTCTTCATATCGATTGGGTTTATATCAATAAGTATTAAAAAGTTTTTTTACTAATTGCCTTTTTAGGAATCTTAACTCATTCGTACATCTGAAGTCTTTATCCATCCTTCAGATACCACTCCTCTAGCATTGGTAAATCTTAAGTATCCGAAATTATTTTCAACTTTAGTAAACGTACCACCTTCCCCACTAACAAGATATGCATTTCGTTTAGAAGTAGCAGTTGAACTTGAGTGGAAATACGCTTTATCAGCTAAAACTACAAACGGTCCAGCTGCCTTTGGAGTATTAATTGTAACAGCAGCAATTGGTCTAGCAGCTAATATTCTATCTATAGAAGGAGGTTGTATCGATGTTAATGTTTTTAATTGTAGTGGAACTATTTTAATATTTTTATTATTCTGAAGTCTTTCCTCTGCTCTTATTTGTTGTGCTGCAAAATCACTAGCCAATTTAGCAGCAAGTGCAGTTTCCGCTGCAATTTTAGCTTCTTTCTCATTCATTGCATAAAATGGTCCAACTCCTTTTGGAACATTTATATCAAAGTTTGTATTAACTACTTTTTGACCAACTGAATTGATTGCCTCTAATCCTCCGGTTATACCATCTAAGGCATCCAATGGATTTGCCCAATTTATATTTTTAAAGGATGGGACTTGTAAATTAGATAATCCAGGTAATGCGGTTGATACTAATGAACCAAATGATAATCCCTTACCACCTGCGGATATCTTAGCTATCAATCCAGCAGCTTTAGTTAATCCTTTTGGTATTTTTGGTATTTTTGGCAAAGTATCTAACTTAGATGAGACTTTATCCAACTTAGATGTAGCTTTATCCAATGCACTCAATTCAGCAAGTTTAACCTTAGGGTCTTTTTTCTTTCTCTTAAGTTTTTCTTTGAATAGAGCAACCTTCTTAACAATCTTAGATTTTTCTCTTACAAAGAATGATTTGAATGAACCTTTCTTAGGAAGAGATTTATTAACTAATGATTTTAAATCAGTAACTTTTCCGTTTATATAATCCTTAGTTAACATGCCCTTAACATCATTAAATTTACCCTGCAAGCCTTTTGCAGTTTCGGATAAGTTTTTGACAGCTCCTTTCGCATTTTCAAATCTACTTTTTATTTGCCCAGCAGTTGCTAACGCTAAATTTGCATAAGCAACTCCACTACCGATTGTTCCTAATAGGTTTTGCAATCTTGCTATTTTCTTAGGGTCTGGTGAATATGTAGCTTTTTGTGTCGGTGATTGTGAAGCCTCTTTAGAATCTCCTTGTAAATCAAATACAGTTTTAACTCCAGCTGGTATATGATATGAATAATCTAATAAAAATGTTGGTTTAGAATCACCATCTAACCACCTTAACATAAAATCTGGCGTTAGAGACCACTTTAATATACCTCTATCGGTTGTTAATCCGGTTGATTGTGCTAAGTATTTATCTACAAATTGTTTCCAATTAAAATTTATATATGCAAAGTTTCCGTTTTGTTTATCCAAGTCATATAAAACTTTATCTAAATTATTTTGATAAGCAGTTAATAAGTTATCAAATGTGAACCTACTAACATATCTCAATCCATCTGATGGAGTATGGTTATCTATAACTGCTATATATGGAAAATATGTATTCTCCACAACTCTTATATTATCAAAATCGTTGTCAACTGAAATGGTTACAAAATTTACTTTATTGTAATACCCAAACAAAGTAACATCTTCCTTTTCACCTGTGGTAGCACCCACTCCAATTCCTTCTAATATATTAACCTCAATCCCATTAGTAGGAATTTCAACAGGAGGGTTAGCTTCTTTAATCGGTTTTCTTTTAATCGGTTCGGGTGGAAGAGGCTTTGGGGTAGTTTCCAATCCTACAAATCTTCCTTTGCTTTTTATCCCCAATACCGCAGGTAATGCTAATAAACTAAGTCCGCCGGTAAAAGGAGCTGCGATAACCGCACCAATTCCAATTATTAGTTTACCTACGGTTGATTTTACAACCTTCTTAAACGCATTACCTATACTTTTGAAAAATCCCATACTGAATAAACTATATTACGATAATAAATATCGAAAATAAGATTATATGGGTTGTATGATATGTGAATAGCTTAAATCCACTTCTAAGAATTGAACAATCTCTTTTGCATACTTTTGATGACCGAATATACCAGGATGTACATCATCTATATCAATCTCATCCTTAATACATCCATTAACCTTTTGAGCATATTCATATGGTGCTCCAAAGGGAACTAAGTGTTCTGAAAACATCGGCTGAGGGAATTGAATCAGATTGTAATCCAAATCTCGTGTGATATAGAATCTAACCCCATTAAGCTTCAAAAAGGAGAGGAAATTAAGGAGTTTAAGGTTAAGTGATTGGATTATACTCTTAGGTTCTAAAATCGAATCCTTGATACCTAGAAACGAATGACGGAGGTAGTTGTTATCATCATTGTGTGTACGGAACGCATAATCCCTACATACGAACCAATCCTCTATATCGTTATCATTACCTATAGTGTAGTTAAATAACAAATAATCTTTATATTTCTTTGAGTAAAATTCTAAGCGAGAGTAATCGGGTACCTCTAAGAATACTATCATATCCTTTCTACTATCCCAATTATCCGTAACGAATCTAAATGTTTTACGAATCAATCTTTCTATCCCACCACCACTCTTAGAATCATTTACCGTTTTAATCCCTGTCATTTCGGAGAAGACCGCGGGGTAAGCCATATCTAATCTTGTCTTCCAATAAGGAATCCCATACTTCTCTTTATACTTTTTAAGAACATCTCTCCTACCATCTGTGAGAGGAGGCTCAACTCCATTAGAATCTCTTTCATTCCAATCTACATCATTTTCAGTTTCTAATCCACCACCTTGCGTAAACGAGCATCCATTGAAGTATGCTAACTTGATATCTCTTAACATTATTATTTTTTTGTTCTTCTACTTTTTTGATTAGCGTTTCCACCTATGTTAGTGAATAAACTAATTAATTCCATCTCTTTATGGTTTAATCCTTTTGTAATTCCATCGGATAAGGTATATACCAATTCACCTTTAGGATTAACTGCCATTCTTAGTAAATTTTTCTCACACATCTCATTAATGGTTTCCGCAATACCATCGGATGATACTACTCTGACAAGTGTAATGAATTCGGTTGAGGTTAGGTTCATATCATCACATTGTTCCCATTTTCGTTGCATTGTCACCTGTAATCTATATTTGAAAACCTTCTCATCTATAAATGGATAATCGGCAAAGAAATTAGTTTGATTTAGCCCATCAACTATCTCATCGGATTTTTCTATAATCTCAGTTAATATATTCATAAATTAATGTTTAGATTCACCATAGATTTCTCTAATTGTAAAACATACTCTTCGAATTCAGGTGAACAATAGTATTCCTCTATTGCTTCCTCTAGTTCTTTTACTTCACTTTCTAGTATTTCTATATCTTTTTCCATACCTATAAATATACAAATAAAAATAGTGGTGATATTTCTACCACCACTACAAATATACAAATAATATTTTACTTTTACAAATCCTATTTAAGATTATCTATTATCTTCTCCTTTATTGTTTTTAAATCATACGCCATAGGTGAGGGTAATCCACTATATTCACAATGCATTTCCTCTCTATATTCCTCTAGCTTATCTTTTATTTCTTCTGAAAAATACACTCCATCGGATTCCATATCAGAAATTGTTCTCTTTACTGCTTTGTAAATTACCTTCTTTTCCTCTTTCGGAGCTTCATCTTCAAATAATTTAGCCATTATTTCAAACAATGCATCCCTACCATACTTTTTGGCGGTTGGGTCATATTGATACCCATTCTTTTCCATATTGGAAAACTCTTTATACATTAGAATACCAAATACAATAAACAGAGTTGAAACGATAGATGTAAGAATTATTATATCTAAATTTTCCATTTTACTTTCGTTTGATGTTTATAAAATTAACTAATCCCAAAATTGTTGGAGGCCATAATCCTATAAAGATTGCCTTCAATGGGTTGTTCTGAACTAGGTAGAGGTATTCACTTACGAATATACACACTACACATATCACTACTATAAGAATTTCACTTATGCTAAATTTTTTCATTTTTATTTTATTTTATTTGTTACCAAGATGATGAATAATAATAAGAAGAATCACTTTCATCTCCTAATGCTTCTTTAAGAATCTCAATTGTGTTATCAATATCGGTAAAGTACCACTCATCATATTCAGTACCTCCAAAGAAGAATCCACTCGCTGACGGTAATAAAGTATCTGCCAAAGAATGGTCAGCCTTCACCTTTTCACACGCGTCTAATAATTTTTCCAAATCATCAGTATCTACATAGTAATCACCACAATTATCTACACCCTTCTGTACATTCTCTACGAACCAATTGTGAATCTGATTAGCTTTACGCCAATATCCAGCTTCCTCAATGATATACTTAACCTTTTTAGGGTCGATGTTTGTAGGGTTACCTGCTTTAGTTACCTTTACTTCATAGTTATTATCACCATTATGTTCCCAATGTTTAACATAAGTGTGCTTGTTTAGATACATGTCTAATCCCATAGTTTTATATTTTAAAGTTTAATAAATAATGTGAATTGGTTCTTTAATCTTTTTACGACCACCATTCTTTCTACCCCATCCTTGATTCGGGTCACTCTCACTTCGAGTCGTTGGAATAGTACCGGTGAAATACTGCTCTAAGATAACGGCGATTCCATCACCTTCATTCTTAGTAAACATCAAATCACATACCTTACCCCATTCTAAACTCCACTCAAACGAATCCTCATAAGTAGAATCTTTAAACACTCTACCATAAGAATCATAATGCCCACGCATCTCTTCAATTACTTTACCATCTTTCAATAGGTACATTCTACACGCATCTCCATTAAACGAAGATGAAGCAACTGGCAAACCACTCTCTTTACAAATGAAACTGAAACATCCCATAATTTTAAATTTTAAGTTTTATATTTAATTTTTATTACATAGTAAATATACGAAATAATGGTGAGACCACCAAATGTTATTTCGTTTATTTTTAATCATATTCTTGTATATCGTAGTAGTGAATCGTTGGATAAACTTCCACAATCTGAGCCTTTCTATCCTTAAGTTGTTTAAGGTGGATATAGTACTCCTCTTCCGATTTAATAGGGTAATCGTGCCACCCACCATCTTTATTAGCAACTTTAATTCGAACTATCTTAAACTCATCGATATAACCGGTTCGTTCTGCCTTTTCATAATCCTCAACTGTCTTAAAGGTAAAATCAAACACCTCTGTAGCCTTTGCAGCTTTTACATAACGATACATCTTATTAAACTCTTTCCAAGCTTCATCTTCTGTTTCAGCTGAAATAGTAACCCACTCCTGGTCGAAATCACCATAGGAAGGGATAAACCCATAGAACTCAAACTCAAACTTTTTCATAACTTTATATTTTAAATTTTAATTAATCAATTTCTCCAAATGCTCGAATCCATTCCTCATTAGTAATACCTGTCATAAGGAACTCCCTATCTGCCATAGATAAGTGAGGAAGGATATCCTGAATCAATTCATTTGAGTGTGAACGATTTTGAATCCGTATCAGTTGATATTGGTCAACATCGATTTCCAACGTGTGTTCCTTTCCTGTTAATTGACTAGTTTTTGTAACTTTCATATTTTATATTTTAAGATAAATCACTAAATAATACACCCCTAAATCCACCCTTCTCAGCCTCCTCAATACCTTCCCACTTAAAGAAAGATTCACGAGGTTTCTCATAAAGATACACATTGAAGTTTCTACAAAACCCCAACAGCTTTTGTGTTTCCCACTCATAACTCATACTCCATGCTTCTTTGCCGAATGTGAAGTAAATCCAATCCATTACATCACAAATATTCAACATCGGAAATTCATTTTCCAATTCAGCAATCGTTCGGTTTCTACCTTCTAATAACATATCCATATTGTTTGATTCTTTTATAAGTTCTTCGAGTTCTTCGATTTTCTCCGCCATCACTTCACAATCATAATAATCATAGTAGTTCATATACTTAATTTTTATAGGTTAGAATTAAAGTCCCTGCTCTCTTCGTAAATCATATTCTTCTTTCTCAAACTCCGAATACTCCACCACCTTTAAATAAGGTTTGAAAGCAGTTTCGTAGTATCCTCTAAGGTTACCATAGTTAATCATCGAATCGATGAAGTTCTTACGAACGAAAGTCATATCTGAGCTACCAAAACCCTGGTCTTCAGGCCAATCCGTATAATCGGAAGCAACATCTTCTAAGGAGTTAAATACTGCATCGGAATAGGTGATAACCCTTCCGGTAAATGTACCCACAACGGGGAAAGCGTTTCGAACGATATCATACCCTTCGATTAGGGAAGAATGTTCGTGGACTTTAGCTAGATTGAATGGTAAACTCATAATGTATCTCTTTTAGTACATAGTAAAGATACTAAATGGACATCATATATCCAAGCAATTTATCAATTATTTTTGAAAAAAGTGAAATATTTTTGATTGAGTATCAACGAGTTATAACTGATTGATTATGAACGATTTACTTTACCCTTAATATCGTTCCAGCATTTGGAATTGTAGATTTTTTCTGATGCAAAAGCCTCCACTTCAAACGGATGCTTCTTATATGAACCCTTAAACTTATTATATTTGGTACGACACGGTTGTAATTGGTGTGTCCATTCGTGTATCATTGTATCTACTAACTCCCTAACATCTATTAGGTTTTTATAATATATACAAATTTCATTATCTATCTCATCGTAATCTCCACAAAGTTGCCCATCATCTATCATTGCTGACAAATAGAAGACAGGTTTGTATCCTTTCCTATTGTTAACCCCCATATTCCCTTTACACCAATTGAATACCATTGAAGCGATTCTATTCGTCTCCCTTCTACCAATATCCTTTATTAGTGTCTTAAGATAGATTTTCATCTTAGGTGGTTTTGTATAAATAGTTTCCGTAACTGCTTCCATAAACGATTTCTTTAGAAAATAAAAAAGGATGGCCTCCTCGTTGCCATCCTCACTATGTAGGGTACTTTTAGTTGTAATAAAAGAGTAAAAGAGAGATTGAGGATGTAACCCTACTCGTAACCTTTATTATATAAGCGATTACTTAGTTGCAGTAGTATCAGCTGCTACTGATGTAGCATCAGTTGTAGTTGCAGTTGAATCTACAGCTACTGCAGTTGAATCTGTAGTTGCTTCTGTTGATGTACCTTTACCACCACATGCAGTCAAAGCTGCGATTGCGAAAATTGCGATTACTTTTTTCATTTGTTTTTGTTTTTTGTTTTAATTAAATTTATTATTTTTGATTGTAAATTTTGTAGTAAAAGAAGGGGAAACCAAAGGTAACCCCTTCTTAGTAATAAAGTAAGAACCCTTAATGGATTAAGCCATTAATTCAGCTCTCACAGCTTTAGCCTTCTTTAAAGAACTAGCATACTGAGATAATACTTCACCATTAGAACCCACTCTTACTCTGTAGTTTACAGTTCCAGATGGAGTTGTAATCTTTTGGATGTTAGAAGATACTGTCTCGTACATTGTTGCTTTTGACTTCTTAGCCATAATAATTGTTTCAGTTTGATTATTCCTACTGATGGAGGTTTTTGTTTTAAGAGAACTTTATAATAGGGGTCTCTCTGGTTTGTTCCCTTTTTTACTTCGTAAAGATACGAAAATTATTTCAATCTACCAAGTCTTTTTTGTTTTATTTTTAAATTAATTGTAAAGCCTTACTGATAGTACTTTCTGAATAACCATACCCCTTAGCTTTTTCAATTGCCTTCTCCACCGATAACACTCCAAACACATACTCACCCGCGATTAAACCTTTGATGGTTTTGATTGCCGAAGGCCAACTTCCGTGAGGAGCTTTGTTCTCAACATGCAAATACTTTGTACCGAAATCCAACTTAGTACCATTATCCGATTTGCCAGGCTCACCATACTCATATGATTCACTCCAACCATCGTAACG
>Ga0209550_10000800_pt1 | contig 30121 bp, 21 predicted proteins | sample LauGreSuBDMM15SN_2_FD_187567 | JGI IMG/M metagenome (GOLD analysis project Ga0209550, IMG submission 187567) | Freshwater lake microbial communities from Lake Michigan, USA - Su13.BD.MM15.SN (SPAdes) (version 5) | ecosystem: Environmental > Aquatic > Freshwater > Lake | place: Lake Michigan... | reverse complement strand
GAACAAAGCTGAAGCAATCGATTCCTATCTGGCAAAGTGTAAGGCATCTGAGATAAATATGCGGGCCCGGGCTCGCTGCACGTATCTGCCTTTCAGAGATACAGATGGTCCCTCTTTTTCACGGCACGCCCTCCCTGGAGAAACAATTGTGACGATGAACCCATCTGCCGACGGCGGCATGCCGCACACCCGCCCTCCTGCCACCATCTGTTTACCGGCCTATTTCCCTGAGAGAAGGCTAGAAGAAGTTCTGCGCCATGAGCGTGTACATCTGGATCAAAGAAAGAACCTGTATAAATGGTCTAGCCTCCTCGAAAAGGATGGCTGGACTCCCGTCGAAGAAGAGAAGATTCCTGAAGAACATCGCCGCAGATGTCGCATAAACCCTGACACCTGCTGGTCTCCTTACTGGGCCTGGCAAAAACGCTATGTCCCCCTCCCTTTTTTTGTCAGAGAAGACAAGCCCGATCTAGCAGATATCTCTGTGCGATGGTATGACCTCGATGAGGAGATCCTTTCTTCGGTCACCCCTTTTTCACTGAAGGCCAAGTACGGTGACCTCTCACCATCCTCTCTCGAACATCCATTTGAATTGGCGGCGTATTCAGAACAGTAAAAGATGCGTTGCAGGGAAGTGTGTAAAAGGGTGTTGAGAGAGAAGAGAAGAGATGGGGGCGGGGGATGAACATGAAATATATGAATCTATCTGCGCGTATAGTCCTGCCCTCACGGTAACCTTCCTCTGTAGCTGGTTCCTCGAGCCGAACACCCCCTTCCTGCAGCTGCAGGCCGGTTGCGGATTTATATGGTTCTGGGCCTATTTCATTCACCGCCTATATCATAACCTCCCCTCCACAGGCATTTTTCGTTACCTGAATATACATCTCAGCCTCCATCATTCCCACGAGAAGGAGCTGCCACGTTCCCTCGAACTCATTATGGAAAGCCTGCAGAATGCAGTGTGGTTCGGTATCCTCTATGCCATTCAGGAGTTCACTGATGTCCATATTGTCCCCAGGTCGATTCTACTCCTAGGTATGCTCGTGTACACCTCTGTCCATGTTATCAATTACAGCGTCTTTGGTTCCGAGAAACACAGGGAACAGCACTCCCAGCCCCATATCAATTACGGCCCTGATTTCCTCGACCACGTCTTTGGCACCAACTCTGATGCCTCTTTCGAGGACATGTCACACTTCATACCTAATTCTATTCTTTCGACAGCACTTATCAAATACTGTATGAGTTCATGAGTTCGTGACTGCGTGACTTAGTCACTTTGTCACTGCATACGCTAAATAGCGGGAAAGAATAGATGGACAGCTCGCTGTCCCTGGACGAAGTAGGTATAGCCTGGCGAGGCTCCCCCCGTCTCTGGGATACAATACCACTATCATCACTCCCTGTCTGTTGTATAAGGGGTATCGTCCGAGATGCGTCAGGGACCATACTCTTTTCCCTAAGAGCCCATGCCCCCCTTGGAAAGGGGTCCTATGGATCCATTGATGCATTTTACAAGAAGGTGGGACAAGAAGAAACTCTCGTCGCTGTGAAACGGCCGAGAGGATCCGAAAGTATCCTTACGGAAGCCCTGGTCCAGTGGTACCTGGGAAGAAGACTTTCCTCCTACGGAATTCCTTCTTGTATTCCCAGAGTGCATGATATATTCTTATATAAACCAACACAAACGATCTGGTTTACAATGGATATCTTCAACCCCACCCTCTTTTCAAACTGGTGCGTCAAGCGCATTCCCACCAACCCCCAGATTTTTCCACAGATCATGGTCCAGCTTGCAATCTTACTCGAGGTCTTTCAAAAGGATGCCCTTGTCGACCACCGTGATTTGAAGGTGAATAATATGCTGATTGTTGAAGAGGAGACCAAATTCCCTATTACTTGGGAGTCACAGGATCGGATACTCACGTTCCCCTTTCGCATAATCATCATTGATTTCGGCTTCGCCTGTATCAACAACACGGTCGATGTAAAAGATGGGTTGCCGGCCTTGGATGTGTGTCCCAAAGAGGGGCGGGACATGTTTCAGCTGCTGGTATCCATGTGGAATATTGGAAGCATACGACACAGCCTCGAGCCCCGATGGGGGAATTGGGTTCGTGGTGCTTTGCGCTCAGCAAATGGAGATAGCTCTGCCTACGTACGTTTAACAGAGGGGGCTCTTCCCATCACGTGGATGTACAGTGTGACGAGGGGGCCGCAGTTTACTGCTCCGCACTGCTCGTCCAAATACATCTTACATGAATGTATGAAGTATATAGATGGAGATTGATATTTATCGGGCCATGCTGCCCATCTCCTTTCCCGTTCTTATGTCATTGGTCTACATGAGCTTGTTTTTGATACACCCCTTTCTTGTACCTGTTATTCTCCTCCTAGTTTGGTTGGAAGTGTTAACGGTGGCACCACTCATCTTTCTTATTAATACGGTGGTGCCGAAACTCTTCCCTGATGATTGTACGGCCATAATGAAACATCTGCGAGAGAGTTTTCCTGTTGTGCATCGTGGGAAGAAACCAGTTCAATCCATCTACATGTTTCACCCGCACGGCTATATGGCAGCGTCTATTGTTCTTCACACTGCCACCAACTTCACTGACTGGCCAATCCATCCTATCAAGTGTGCTGTCATACGAGGCATGAGCTATTATTTCGGAATGAAAGAGGTGTTAGAGGATAGATTCGTGGATTCGAATTATGATGATATGAAGAAGGTGTTGACGATGACCCATTCCTCTTTGGCAGTATCGCCTGGCGGCTTGGATGAGATGGTCCAGATAAGAAAAAAGGAGATCCGTGTCAAGCTGCTGTCAAGGAAGGGAATCTTTCGACTTGCTATTGAAACGGGGAAACCGCTCGTCCCTGTCATAACGTATGGGGAAACGGAACTCTGCAACCCGTTAGAAGGGAGCTATTTAGAGGGGGTTCATAGCTGGTTACGGAAGTATCGGATTCCTCTTATCGTCCCCTCCTATGAAATGTGTACGAAATGGCTGTTACTAAGAAAAAAGCCATTAGATACAAAATGCGTTTCTTTTATCGGTCTGCCTGTTTTGCCTGTCATGCCTGCAGTGCCTGTAGTGCCTGCAGTGCCTTCCGAAGAAGCAATCTATGAGCTGAGAGGCAGGTACATTGAGGCACTGAAAAAACTATATGCAGAGACCAAGCCGGCTGAGTATGCAGAGGATTTGATTATTGAATAAGCTGTAGACTATGGCTCTAGACTAACCTCCTTCTAGACTAACGTCTAGAACGCCAGGTCGCCTGGCAAATGTAGCACATGTAGATATATCTGAGATTTTCGATGTCATATTTGATATAGACAATATCAGACTCCTTGCCAGGAAGAGCGCTCGGGCACTTATCATTAATGCACTTCATGGTGTTATAGAGGTGGGGCAGTCTCTTATCCTTGAGCGTAAACTCATTGATGAGAGTGTATCCCTCGGCGGCACGCTGCTCGATGTGCATCTCACTCACCAGGCCGCCCTGGTCCTCCGTGTCTCGGAACCCGCAGTTCCTGCAAATACGCTGGAGGACCTGCTTCTCTCCCTCGACTTGGAGATAGAGATAGTTGTCGCAGACGGTGCAAAAGCGGATGGCTGACTTCTTGGAGTCGACTTCCTGTACTTCCGCTTTGTCCTCGACACCCGTGGCCAGAACATTTGCGGGCATCATTGTGACAGTATCGCCGGCCTCCTCGGGGACAAAGGATTCAGTGGCCTGCTTCTGCTCCTGCTTAGGCGCAGCAGCAGGCGCAGTTACCTTCTTTGATGTGTTTTTCTTACTTTTATTTTGCGCAGGAACCACCTCCATCTCTGCTGTACTACTGATATTTGCTTTTATACCTTCGCGAATATCCTCCAAGATGTCCCACCTCTCCCTGGTTCCCTTGACTCCATACCATAGCTGGGCAGACCCTGTCGCAAGAAGGACCGCCTTCGCCTCTTCGTTCCCCTGGAACTTGGCCGTAAGAACTTCTCTCAGCTCCCCCTTCTTTAACGCCTCCTCTGCCGTCTTCCACTCAGTGCCATTCCAGGTGAAAGGCGTCTCAGCAGAGTGCGTTAGAATACGACGCCAACCAACATGCTTCCGCAGCTCCTTGTATGTTTCTGTACTCGAAAGACTCTCGCCGTTTCCCTTTCCCGGGGCGGGTGTGGCGGCGGAAGAGGAGTAGAATTGAAACACATCCGTCATCGTGGACATCCTGTGGTGACAGGAACCCAGTCAATTTTTAAGCGTTCGGCCCTGGGTCAACTGCTATTCTCCTTCTGCCGTTGGCAGAAGGGCGTCCGCAGTTGACCCAGGGTCAACTGCTATTCTCCTTCTGCCGTTGGCAGAAGGGCGTAAAAAGTTGAAAAAGCCAGGCCCCTGGGTAGAATGTCCACTATGACATCCATCGACCAGTTCGTTAAACACCCGCTCAAGCGGTTTCTCGAAGCGAACCGCTGCACCAAGGTCGCAGAACGGCAACATGCCTCTATGTGCGGCATCCAAGCTGTAACAGGGACGTGGAACATCCCTGATGAAAAGTACGACGAGTTCCTCGACCTCATGCACGACTACCTCTTCGTAGCCAAAGGTCGGCCCATGAACTTCGTCGAGCAGCCACGACTCAACTCGCACAAGCCCATCCTCATCGACATGGACTTCAAGTTCAATGTCGATCGGGGCCTGTCACACCAGTTCCAGAAGACACACATCTCTGAGTTCGTCAAGTGCATCGTTGACGGCCTCAAGTACCTCTTCACGCTTCCCACCGATCGCAATGTCCGCTTCTTCGTCTCCCTTCGCCCCCAGGCCTATGTCGAGAAGGGCAAGAAGTGCATCAAGGACGGCATTCACATTCAGAGCCCTGATATGTGCCTTAGCGACGAGAAGCACCGTGCTCTTCGGGCCTGGCTCCTCGAGAAGAAAGCGGTCGAGGACTCCTTTGAGGGAGTCGGATACACGAACGATGCATCCGATATTTACGATGCAGCTATGACAAGGAAACAGGGATGGTTCTTCTACGGCGAGTCGAAGCATGAAGTCCCCCGCTACGATATTGATTCCGTATTCGTATACAATACCTCTACGGAAGTCTTTGAAGAAGATGAAACAACTATGTACGGGGACAGGGAGCTGATGACACTGCTGAGTGTCCGATACAAGCTGTTTCCTGACACACACCCCGTACTCGAGGAGAGGAAGGAGGAGTACGCAGCCCTGCTTCGAGGGCCTGCTCCTGTAGCGTCGCCTGCTGCGGCGCCTGCGCCTACTACGGCTGCGGCTGCAACCGAGTCAGACCCGTCCCTCCCCTTTGCTCTCTATGTGTCCGATAAGCACGACGAGGAGGAGATCGAACTATCCAAGCTTCTCGTGCAAGAGTGCCTGAGCGTGAAGCGGGCCACCGACTACAAGACCTGGATTGAGACTGGTTGGTGCCTCTCCAACATCGAGCCCAGTGAAGACATGTTCCAGGTCTGGATCGCCTTCTCCAAGAAGTCGACCAAGGCCGGCGAGACCGACTGGGCCAAGTACAAGCGCCAGTGGTTCTCAGGGTTCAGTCGCAACACCACCGGTGCAAAGCTGACGATGAAGTCGCTCCACTACTGGGCCCGTGAGGACGCCCCCGAGAAGTACAAGGAGATCGTCGAGAATGACCACGTCCGCTTTGTCCAGTATCGTGTCGACGACACGCACCACCATGCCGCTCGCATCCTGAAGCGCATGTACAAGCAGAACTTCTGTGCCTCGATCGAGTCGCGCAAGGTCGAGTGGTACACCTTCGACGAGCGTATCCACACCTGGCGGCACATCAACCAGGGCATGGAGCTGCGTGAGAAGCTGAGCAGCGAGGTCGTCAATCTGGTCGTCGATGCCCGCATGCGTCTGAAGAAGAAGGGCTACGATGACTATGGCCTCCGCAACAGCCTCGGCACGACGGAGGACACGGACTCTCCTGACAGCGACTGGTTCAAGAAGTGGGTCCACACCATGGACGGCGAGCGCTTCTCCCTGCTCCAGAAGCTGGAGAAGCACCTCTATTCCTCGGACTTCAAGAACTGCGTCATGAAGGAGGCTGCCGAGCTGTTCAGCGAGGAGGACTTCACCCAGCGTCTCAACCTCAACCAGTACCTGGTCCCCTGCCAAAACGGTGTAATCGACCTCAACAACGAGATCGAGGTCGACGGGCAGATGCGTCGCCGTGTCATCTTCCGCCCTGGCAAGCCCGACGATTACATGAGCTTCATGGTCGGCCGTAACCAGGGTGACATGGGAGCCGCCAACTCCATCTATTACACCAACTACGATGCAGCCGATCCGGTGCAGATCGAGCTGATCGAGTTCCTGAAGAAGATCTTTCCCGCCGAGGACGTGAGGAACTACATGATTCGACTGATGGCGAGCTGCTTGGAAGGTGCGAACAGGGAGCAGTGCTACTACACCTTCATTGGCGTGGGAGGTAACGGGAAGTCGAAGCTGGTGGACCTGATGCGGTTCACCCTGGGCGACTTTGCTGGTTCTCTGCAGGCGACGGCGTTGACGAGAAAGCGTCCTGACAGCGGGGCGGCGAACCCGGATATCGTGTCAATCAAGAACAGGCGGTTCATCTATCTGCAGGAGCCCGATGACAAGGAGCCGCTGAACACGTCTCGTATGAAGCAGTTCAGTGGTGAGGACATGGTGGAGGCACGTGGTCTCTTCGAGGACCAGCAGCGGTTCCGTATCACGGGCAAGCTTTATATGATGTGCAACCGCTTTCCGCCGATCCACGCCATGGATCGTGGTACCTGGCGTCGTATTCGTGTCATCACCTTCGGCAGCGAGTTCGTGGAGCAGAGTGACCCGAGACTGAAGGCCGGTACGAATAAAAACATCTTCCCCCGTGACAAGGATCTTGACAGGAAGATTATGCGGTGGCGTGAGGCGTGGCTCTCCCTCCTGGTGCACACATACGAGAGTGAGTACATGGTAAATGGCCTGGAGCCGGTGCCGGCGTCCGTGCTCGACCAGAGCAATAAGTACAAGGAGTCGTTCGATATGTACGGAAAGTTCAAGGCGGAGCGGATGTTCGACTTCCGTGACCCTCGCCTCAAGCTGACCGAGTTCGGTAATGAGGAGGTATCGCTGAAGGATGTGCTACAGGCGTACAATGGCTGGGTGCGGGCGAATTCGGAGGTCTTGAGTGGTAAGAGGCTTACCAAGCAGGAGCTGCAGAATCGTCTTGATGAGGACTTTGGCACGCTGGATGCGGGCATTTACAAGCGTGTAGTGGTCTTCTCGGACGACGACGAGAAGGAGGATTTCATTAAGGAGCGTAGTACGTAGGAAGCAGAAGCTCATACGCTTCTACAGAATCAGAAGCTTATCTGGTCCGCTTCTACAGAAGCTTATCCATACCTCATAATAAGCATGGTAAACACAAGCGTGAAGCCAGCACCCATGCATAAGGCATAGAAACCAGCTGTAAAAGCATCTTCCTCAGCTCGAAGAAAGGCATAGCTCATGATGGAAAGAGTGAAGATGGCGAGAGAGATATAGAAAAAGAGCAACACATATTCCTGCAAGGTAACGTCACGTCCCTTGCGCGAAGTCTGAAACGGCTGCTGTTGCTCAGCAAATTGTATATCATAGATTTCTTTTTTATTTTTCAGTTCATACATCTGCTTCATGGTATACGCAATCGCAGGATCCGTGTCAGGCTGCTTATTCATTCGTATAAAGGCCTCATTCAACCGGTCCTTTATGATATCCATCTGAGCTATGGCAAACGGGAGAACGGTGGGGCTGCCTATCATAGTAGTTATATCGACAGAAGAGGGAATGGTAATGGGGGTGGAAGGCGTAGAATAGGGTATAGGCATAGGCATAGGTGTGGTGAAGGGTGTAGTAGGAGAAGGCGGGCTCATTTGCTTGCGACAATCCCAAGAATAGGAACCCCCAGTCTTTTTTATACACTCCCCATTTTCATACCACATGCCATTTATATCAGTACATTCTGCTTTTGTATATAGACGTATTGCACCAACCTGAGGTGAATCATAGCGACCCTTACTGCATGCTCCAAGCGGTGTAGAATATGGTGTGTTCAAAGGGACACTACTAGGCATAGGCTTTTCAGCAACCTTACACTGATATTTCATACTCGAATCATAGGAACAGTTTATTTGCACGCTACTATCATTAGGCTTCATGGAAGCAATCTTATTCACTCTATCTGCCACCGGCAAGCGACAAAAGGAATCCGAATCAGGGAATGTCGATGCCGCTGGACTTCCATACGGGCTCTTCTGACCGTAGGAATATGCGTAACCGTCAACTGTTGTGGCAGATGTAGCATTTTGCCCACATGTTACCATGCACAAGCCATTTAACGGGTCCGTAGGAATCTGTGCCCAGTTCGTCGGACATGAATATCCAGATGTATTCACGGGGGTCGGTGTTGTAGAGGGGAGAGATGCCATTGCTATCGGAGCAATTTTAGTAAGGGGAATACCTGACTTATCAGCAAGTAATTTCAGTTGATCTGTTGCGTATTGCTCTGTTAAGCCAACCCCCTTGGAATTTATGTTGGCGACGTAAGTTTCCACAAGAGAAGAATCCGCCCCTTGATTTAAGAATATCTGGGCAAAGTACCTAGCCACTTGTTGTTGATAAATTGCATACAGCTGAGTACCAGGGGTTGGGGTAGCCATGGCCTACTAGTATATACTACGCTAATCGTAGAATCGCTGCCGTAATTGCAAGAGTCAGACCTACGCAGAGAAAGAGAGCATTGAAGGCCGCCGTGTAACTCTGTCCTCCCTCCAAAAATGCGTAGATCATCATAGCCACTGTGAAAATGGCGAGAGAAATGTAAAAGAATAGGAAGATGTACTCTTGCAGGGTCTGTGCCCTCGTTTTCGCCTTTCGCTGATACGGCTGTTGCTGTTCCGTGAATTTCGTATCATACATTGCTTTTTGGTTCTTCAGATCGTAGACCTGTTTCATCGTTTCCGCAACCATCGGGTCGACGCTTTCGTTTTTCATTTGTATAAAGGCCTTCTTGAGCTTTTTCTTGATTATGTCCATGTGCGACAGGATATAGGGCAGGACGATCGGGTTGCCAATCATCGTGCGGACGTCGACATCGGGTAGCATCTTGGGCAACATGTACTTGGGCGGCTGGCAGAAATTGCTCTGCTCAGGAGTGGCTGTGCCGTCGGCAGTGGCGTTGCCGTATTTCGCCATCTCAATTTGAACATCGCCCATGCTGGGCAAGGTCCTGAAGAATATGACCGGTACGTCGCTTTCTTGCAAGGTTCGGCTGCACCCAGCAGCTACAAACATGGATTGGAGTATATTGAGCGGGACGGTTGAGGGAGAATAGGCAGACAAGGCATCCATCCGTGCCTCATAGAGAGTCATAGGGGTTTCGGGTGCAGGGGGCGGGGTGAAATCGTAGTTGATAGGGGCAGCAGGAGCAACAGGCACAGGCGCAGGCGCAGCAGCAGTAGGCGCAGCAGCAGCAGGAGCAGTAACTCGGTTGCATTCATAGGAAGTAACTCCTGTCCATGGACGGTACCCGTTACGATTGTTACGAGGTTCCCACCCTGCAACATCGGTTCCACCGTTCGCCGCATTAACCTGCGAGGTAATACCAGTACACCCTGGATCACGCTGACAGTTTTCTTTTGCGATTGAAATATCTGACACATTACATCTGTCTTTGCCCCACGAACCCGATGATCCAGGTGGACACTGGAGACTATCGATACTCATATTCTTTAGTTCCGACCACTGGCAGCTTGCCATACTACTATTACATATTCTATAAAATGACGCATTCTACAGCATATATTTAGAGTAACAAAATGACTAAGGCTCGCACTTTTGCACAGCAACGGGCGCATCAGTGGTGATGTATCTACGATTCCAGTATCTTGTGTCACGAGACATATTCGTATACGTCATACGATTCCAGAGAACACCCGCAACTACGAGCAGGAGGAAGAGAATTATCCCGTATACAATATTTCCATCAAGTACCATAGACTGGCGAAGATACAGAAGAACAATTATTACAAAAAAGTAGAGGAAGAGAATCTGTAAGAAGAAGAGCGTATCCAGCTTATTTTGAGCCTGCCACTCATTAATCTCTCCCTGCCGGGTATAGGTATCCTTTGCATTATTGAAGGTATTTCGGAGGAGTTGATTCTGGTCGAGCTGCTGATCTGTTAAATTAGAAAGTGTATTGTTTCTTCCAATTAACTTGCCAGTATTTACGGCACCCACCGACGTGTCGAGGCTGGGTAAGAAGGCCTGTCTGAAGTCGTCATTCTCATAATTCTGGATCTCAGCGACAATCTGCCCCGTTGTGCCCGAGGCAGGATTGTTCGCAATAAGGGCAAAATCGTAGCCGGCACTGGCATATTTCATCGACCCCTGTACCATCTACCGTGAAATGGGAAAATTATGCGCGATGCCACGTAATTTAACCTGTGAGCGGTAGATGGTTTAAGGGTCCATCACTCTCGAATGCTAAATATTACTGCAATAGCTGCAATGTTTAGGAAAGTATAGACCCCCAGTAAAAGGCCTGAATACCTATTCTTTTGTTTAGTATAGTCCATAACTGCCTCTCGAAACTTTGACTGATCCTGCAACTGTGTCAGATCAACTTCATCAGAACGTAGGGCAACGATCTTATTCTCAATATACGCATCACTACCCGCATGGTTGTAATCAGCCAAGATATTTTGATAATTAGCAATGGCATTGCCATAATACATCTGAATAGCCGTAAGGAGGCGGCGCATATCGACCAGGCGGGAATTTAACCGGGCCATGATATTTACGATTCCATCTAAGCGAGAGGCCTGGCCCGCTGAATCGGCTGAAGTGAGAGAAGAGATACCTGTACTCGTTTTCAGATAGGGAATATTAGGTAACGAGGGATTAGCAATTGTCGAATATTCAAGAAAGTACTGAGTAAGCATTGTGTTATACATGCTGCGATAGTAGCAATATTCGTAAACGAAAAAGATAAAAAAGAGCATATTTTTGTTCTGTAGCACATTGATCTGGGCATGGATATTTTTCTTATCAGAAGAAGTTAGATCCTCCTTCGAAAGAGTAATATAGAGTGTTGTAAGGGAGATACCAGTAAGTTGAGTGGAGTTAACATATACGTTCGTATTGTAGATATCCGTGGTTGCACAAAGATCTCCCGATGATACGATAGTTTCCACGATAGATTGCCATTGTGTAGTGGACAATGGAGTTGTTCTATAATCGGTAGAGGCGAGGGGGTAGCCGAGGTAGCTCTTCACAATCGAGGAGCCTCCGTTGCGGAGAGCACCTGGTTTTGGAGTTGCAAAGAAGTGGCGGCTATAGAAATTGTCGGTGCTGCGCTGAGTAGAAGGCCTTGTATAGGGGGCAGTAATGGAGAACTCCTGTAGACTGCCATCAGAATAAACCATCTGGTTATAATTAACGAAAGGATCGACATTGACAAGCTGGCAGGTGGAATTGGCGTCCATCGTTCCAGGCACATTATTTGGCGGGGGTATACGCTGAGTAAAAATAGGCTGAGCGGGGGGGGGAGGGGCAGAAACAGAAGCAGAAGCAGAATTACTACAAATCCCTAGCTGTTGCACGGGTGTTGTACCATTATAGTCCCAGCTAGCATCGGTAAAAAAGTATGTACCATTCGGATCTTTGAATGCAAGCCAAAAGCCTGCCTTATAACCTAGAGACGACCAATTATTCACAGCCACTGTAAATGATCCTGACGGTACATCAACTTCTATAGAAACAGGGGTACAGGTTTTATTCTTTGTATATGGTGGATTCCCAGGAAAATAAATTGTTCCGTTTTCTTCCATCGCCCCAGTTAAGGTTGTTTTATAGGGTGGCCCAGAATTAACAAATGTTTTACTGAATATATGTACGGAATCTGTATCATGAATTTTCGAAAACTCAGGGACATAAATTGACCCCCCCGTTACTATAAATGGCGGGGCCGACTTCCACCATATCCAAGATACATTCTCGCCTGGAGAGCCATTGTCTACATCGCACCTCCCATTTAACATACTCTTCGCATATGATGATCGCCAGCCGGCGAGAGAAATAGCTACTGCTTTTGATACAGGTGCAGGAATTGAATAGGTACATCCACTTCCAGCTGCCGCCGGAATAGAAACTGCGGGAACGTATGCCATAGGTGATGGCATGGGAGAAGGGGGTGGTGCGGAAGGAGTGGGTTCTTGAGGTAGAGCTGTGCCTGTTGTCGGTATACGTAATCTACCAAATTGGCCTCCGTTGGTATACATTATATCTGCAAACCCAGAGTTGGGGGCCATCATTCCACAATTAGGAGTTGTACATCCTAATTGTACTCCATTGAGTGTCCATACACCTCCAGAAGGATTTGCAAAGTTACCTCTTGCTTCTACTCCGAAAGCCCTTCCTGGAGGTATTGTTGCAGTACCAGGCCCAACCAGTGCGATTGAACCAGATGTAGAAGGTGGAGGCGGCGGCGCAGCAACAGGCGTAAGCGCAGCAACAGGCGGCTGCGCAGCAACAGGTGGGGGCGGAGGCGGCGGCGGAGGCGGAGGCGGAGGCGGAGGCGGAGGCGGAGGCGGAGGCGGAGGCGGAGGCGGAGGCGGAGCAACAGGTGAAGGCGGAGGCTCAGCTGCAACAAGTTCTGGAGGTATAGGTGGAGCAGGTGGAATTGGAGAATAAATTGAAGGTAACTGATTCGTTGAAGGGGTAGGTGGAGTCTGAAGTTTTACATAGGTTACATAATCATTATTGGCTGGCACACCATTCTGAACAGTATAATCGGAGGGGTTGAGCACTATTGATTTTTTAATTGAACACACATTTCTATATACGGTCGTTTGATACGGTGCATTTGCACCCATTTCAACTCCAAGGCATGTGGGATCTGCATCGCATTCTGCCAAACATCCTGAAAATGTGTTAATCGTAGTAGCAGGATCACTTGCACCCCTCGGAACACGAACGTTATGAATCTTATATAACCGTAGGGAGGTTGAATAAAAAGGCCAATAAGGAAGCACCTTAACTTGTACTTGTTCCCAACCGGGATTCGATTGGAGACTCGATTGGAGACTCGACTGAAAAGCTGAGGCGAAGCTTGAAGCCATTACTATAGTGTTAGAAAAGTCATCTGCAACGTGCGTGTGACTTTTACCGTTTGACTATTTTAATCGTATACTTTCTTCACTCTCTGATGGTAAAGATTATTGCCACCGCCGCAATGTTTAAGAAGGCGTAGATACCCAGCAAGACATTCGAATATCTGTTCTTCTCGCTCGTGTACTCCATGATACCCTTGCGGAACTTCGACTCACTCTGCAACTCCTCCATATCCTGCGTATCAGCTCTTAGAGCAACAATCTTGTCCTCAATTTGCATATCACTTCCCTCGTGATTCATATCAGCCAAAATATTCTGATAGCTGGTCAGAGCATTTGAGTAATATATCTGAATCGCCGTAAGCAGACGACGCATATCCACAAGGCGAGAATTGAGTCGAGACATCACATTCACAATACCATCAAGACGAGATGCCTGGCCCGCCGAATCAGCCGTCGTGAGAGCCGACGTACCTGCACTGGTTTTCAGGTAGGCCACGTTCGGTAAAGAAGGGTTAGCAATCGTCGTATACTCGAGGAAATACTGGGTGAGCAGGGTGTTATACATGCTGCGATAGTAGCAATACTCGTAGATGAAGAAGGTGTAAAAGAGGTAGTTCTTGTTCTGGAGGATATTGATCTGCGTGTGAATATTCGAGATATCACCCGCCGTCAGCTTATCGGTGCCCAGAGTCAGATACAGCGTCGTAAGTGCTACACCCTTCAGCTGCGAAGAATTCTTGTATTCGCTCGTATTGTAGATTTCCGTCGTCGAGCACAGATCACCCGAACTCACAATCTTCTCAACAATGGTCGACCACTCCGTGGGTCCCAGTTGCGTGGTTCTGTAATCGGGCGCACCGAGAGGGTAGCCGAGGTAGCTCTTTACAATCGACGAAGCCCCGTTACGAAGAACACCAGGCTTGGGGGCGGAGTAGAAGTAGTTCGTAAAGAAATTATTCAGGGCACTCGTCTTCGTGGGCTGGGTGTAGGGAGCCGTGATGGAGAACTCCTGCAGAGTACCGTCGGAATAGACGATCTTGTTGTAATCATTGAACGGATTCACATTAATGAGTTGACATGTCGAATTGGCGTCCATACTTCCAGCTACGGGGACTGGAGGGGTCAGGCTCATCTAATCTCTACGTCGAATTTAAGGGCTAATGTATGCCTTGTAGAAATAGCCTGCGCCGATACCAAGAAGCGATGCAACGACTATCTCCCCCGTATACTTGTACAGAATGCCGGGTACTCCAATCGTGCTTTGGGGCATCAGGATGTTAATCTGAACGCCCTGCGTCCGTAAAAAGAAGAGGAGGGCCAGTAACATGAAAAACATGCCAGCCCCAAAGAGGACGAACAGAGTCTGCTGCTTGACGGGACGATAAATAGGAAAAGTGCCCTCATAGTTCGATACATGAGTCTCAGGCGAATGGATAAAGTCGTAGCGATCCTTCGACAGCTCCAGCTCCTCCTGAGCCTTGTTGACATTAATGAGGATCTCCTCAGGCTCTGCACCCTCTGTTACACAGTTTGTGACAAAGCCGAAGCTCACCACATCGTTCATTGAGCGTGCTATATAGGAAGGGATCATGCTACCAGCAGTTTGCTGCGTGACACCGTTCTTAAGAAGGTTCGTGTTACCCGCCTGTAAATTGTCATAGAGAGCATTGAAGCCGAAGCCGTCTAAAAAAGCATCGACGGTTGGAGACTTCTCGAACTTGCTAACGTAGGAGCTGCAGGTGCGAAAGCTGATATTATCAAGCTGCGTCGAGTTGGGAAATATAACAACATCTGCTCCTCCGCTGTGATACTGGGGAAGAGTAATGGGATATGCTGCAGAAATCGGCGGAGTACTCATACTCACTATCTATAAGTTGGTGTTAAAAGGTTATGCCTTATGCCTTTATGCCTTGTGACTTTATGTCTCATGCCTCATGCCTTATGCCTCACGGCACACATACCCTGTATGTAATGTACTTTCCTGCCGTAGGGCTCGGGCGAGTAATCTTGAGAAGATCACCTGGGAGAGATCCCAGCATACGGGCGATCGGGTCCTCGTGGAAGCGGATGAGGGGAAACTGCGTCTTCTTGGCGTACAGCGACTGGAGAAGGGCCGCCTCCTCATCCTTGGAAACCTTCTCGTGCAGGGGAACCAGGATGTGCTTGAGCGGGTTGTTGACGAGGGCCTCTGCCTGGAAATAGCGAATGCGCACGGAGTGCTTCGTCCAGCACTCGAAGGCCATGCTGTGGAAGGTGGTTACAATGGGCTCGAAGGTCACGATGATCAGCTCGGTCGTCGCAGCATCGAAGCCCGTCTCCTCGGGATCAATGAGCTTCTCGGTAAAGGCCTTGAGCTTAGCCTTGATGCGGCCGAGGGTAGTGATGACCGTACACTTGCGAATCGTCTCTGTTGAATCATCCCGTCTCTGCAAATCCATCTGAAGAGCCGGGGGAGCACCTGCAACAGGGCCCGCACGAACCATCTGTTCGAGCTCTGTGTGTGCAATCTTGCGATAGGGTTCCGTTACATAGCCTGCCTCTTCCAGATGGTCGAGGAGTGTCTTGCGACTACGATATAGTATATCAACTACTTCGTAATTCATATTGGACTATGATCTAACTTAGCTTTCTATATCAATTTTTAACAGGCGACCATGGAAGCAGCTATCGCACGGGTATAGTTAATCTTGCACTTTGGCCTGCGTTTGTATAGACTACATCTGCAACGCCAGAGTTAGGGGCCATCATTCCACAGTTAGGAGTTGTACAGCCTAGGCGTGCTCCGTTGATTGTCCATACACCTCCAGAAGGATTCGCAAAAGTTCCTCTTGCTTCTACGCCGAAAGCCCTCCCTGCGGGTATCGTTGCACTACCAGGTCCAACGAGTGTAAAGGAAGTAGTGACAGGTGGCGGCGCAGGAGCCGGCGGAGGTGGAAGACCAACCCCACCAATGTTCCAGCCCTTTCCAGTGGGCGTGCATCTGCATGTAATGGGATGCCCAGCTGCATTGCCACATCCAACCGAAGGATTGTTCGGCGTCGACACGCACGATGCTCCATTCCAGTTGACGGGGAGTTCTCCATTCCAAGGACCGCCGCCAACTCCTGCACAATACGTCGCACACGACACCGTACCGTTGTTTCCATTCACATCCTGTGTAGGAATACTCACACCCTTCGCCCACCCTGCGCCAGTCTTTTGACATGTGCAAGCAATATCACTGCCTGCTACTAATCCGCATCCAACCGCCGGCTTCGATGTACCTACGCACTTTGCTCCATTCCAATCAGACGGAAGCTCCTTGTTCCATGCCCCATCCCAAGGATTTCCAGCACAGTACGCATCACATGTAACCGTGCCATTGTTACCATATGTTATCTGCGTAGGCGGTCCCGCAGGTGGAGGAGGAGGGGGCGGAGGAGGACCGCCCGCAGTCCCTGGAGGAGGAGGGGAACCAGACGTGTCGCATTTGATATTTAACGTGTAATTCTCCTGATCTTTCCCCGCTATTTTGACATACTGCGTATTTCCATCACGGCAGTCATAGGTCATTTCAAAATCCTTCGGACAGAGATATGCCGGGTCTCCCTTGATATCATTAAACCGAGCGGAAAAGCTAAACTTATCGAGCCCCGCAACCTTGTTCTGGAAATAGTCTGTCAGATATCCAGCGGAAACCCCGCAATTCTTGCCATAACTCGCATCAATCACACGAAGAGTCTTCAGCGGGGTCGGGCTAGGAGCCGGCGGCGGCGGCGGCGGCGGCGGCGGCGGCGGAATAGGAGCCGTCGACCAGCCTGTCCCTGTCTTTTCGCACGTACATATTTGAGGAGCTCCCTTCGCCGTTTTACACGGTAAATTAGGATCTGACGGCGAGCCAATGCACTTCGCACCATTCCAGCTTACAGGGAGTTCACCTCCCCAAGGACCGCCATTATTTCCCTGGCAATATGTGTCGCATGACACATTGCCATTGTTCCCTGTAACATCTTGTGCAGTGGAACTCCAGACCCATGTAGTATCTGTCGTTGTAAGTACCTTCCCTGTAGAGTCCTTCATTGCAAAATACAGGCCAATACTGTCAGCACCCTGTAGACATCTTAGCACAAGTTTAATTGTGTTTTTCCCAGGGTACATGGTCTGTTTTCCGATGATGGGAATTACACCCGCCCATCCCGTCGTTCCACGTGAATATACATTTGCATTGTGGATATATACTTTCAGATCTGAAGCTGTCATGAACTCCATGGTTACATCTGTCGCCTCTGGAGAGTCGTAGCTCTTGTAAACAATAAAGGATTTTATATTGTTTTTGGTCGTCGGCCAGTAATGCGACACATTTGGCGACGGGTAATACTTCGAAGCTAACTGCAGTTTTACCAGTGCAGGTAAACCAGGGGGAATAATTTCTTCAGGAGTATCTTTGCAGCTTGCATCCAAGGTCCACTGCCGCTGCCCAACAGGAAGACTGGGTGCAAAGGTGCACGAGTTTTGGCCAAGGCATCCAGCAAAGATGGGATCGGGAGATGAGATTGTGTTCCTTACGAGAGGATAGCCCTTTTCAGAGGTAGAATCATTGAAATGGCCATACGTAAATTGCATCTTATCAATCGTTTCAAATGGCCCGCAGCTAACGTTCTGACTTATTTGCCCGTTCGAATTAGCCAGATCACTGTAACTATTAAATTTTGACTTAGCAAGATATTCCTTTGTGGCAGCATACTGCGCCGCACTTGTAACGAGACCTGATACATTCGGATTTACACTAACATCTACATCAAGGGTGTCACAGTATGCGGCTTGGGCCGAGGGATATGCCTGAATCCCCTGCTGCTTAGCAAAATCCTTATCGGCCTGATATACGACCACGCCAAATCCACCGGGATTCGTCATCTTGTTATATACATTCTGGTCAAGAAGCAGGGTTCCTTGTGTCATACAAATACCGCAAGATGATGCGAAGGTAGGGTCGGAAAAGGATTTTCCAGGATCGCTTTTATTATCTATAACTGTCTTTTTGCAGAAAGCTATATCGGATATAAGAGTCTCAGCGGCATTTACTCTGGGAAGGGGGTCTGGAAATATGTTTGCTGTATCAAAGGCGGTAGAATACATCGCCATGGTCGGCGGCAGGTTAGGCCCTGGCGATACGACGGGATTTGAGATAGTGGCTGGAACATTCGAGCCGAGGATCACGGCAATAGGATTCAGCGTATTTGAAACATAGGGGGCGTATCCAGTTTCAAACCCCTCTTTTAGTTGTAGAGTCTTGTATATCATAACCCCTATCACAAGTATACTGAGTATATAAATATACCAGTACATCTATAGTATATTTTTATTATTATCCTACTTTGCGAACCGTGATTTTAGCGGATGCAGATGGAGCAGAAGGAGGGGCTTCGCGTCCTCGCTGGCTGTATTCTTTACGTCTCGTCTGCCGTTCAGCACTGCCGCCCTGGATCGGACGTGTGTCGATCGTAATGGTGTTAAAGGCGTTGGTGAAGGGGGCGGGCTGGATTTCCTGATATCCGCCGGTCTGGATAACCTGGGGGACTCCTTGGATGCTTTGGATGCTTTGCATAGGCTGCATTTGCATAGGCTGGGCAGGCATTTGCATTTGCATAGGCTGGGGAGGCATCTGCATTTGCATGGGCTGCATTTGCATTGGCTGCATTGACATTTGCTGGACGGGCATTTGCTGATATGCCCGAGGGTCTCCATAGTTGTAGGTTTCAGGTCCAAGTGAGATAGCAGGACCGGCCATATTTGCTGTAGCACCAGCATTGGGCTGCTTGGCTGCTGCAGCAGCAGCAGCTGCATCTTCAGCCGCTGCCGCTGCATCCTCCGCTGCCATTGCAGCAAGCTCATCGGCCTCTAGCTGAGCTTGCTCGGCAGCATCAACCACCGTCTCCTCCGAAATACGACCCAGAGCGAACAAGTCCTCTTCCGCATCAGCGACCTTTTCAGGAGCCGCCTCATACTTCGGCACCCTCGTGTCAACGGTCGGGGCCTGCGGCAGCGGCTTATCAAGGGCCTCCTGGATCGACCCGCCTTCCGGAAGGGTAAATACGTCAGTTTCCAAGTGCGTGACACCCTTTGCTGTCAGAAACCGCATTCCCATATTCAAATAGGTCTGCAATTCATCCCCCAGAAGCTTCGTCGCATACGGCATCTCGACGATACTTGTCGTGGCCAGAGATCGCTCCAGCGTCGGCAGAATCTCCAGCGTATTGGCACCCGTGCCAATAAATGCCGGCGGCCCGTCGCACAGCGGGCAGACGAACAGCGACTGCTTAGCATTAAAAATAGGCACCGTTCCACACCCATTGCAAATGCGTATCTGTGCCTTATCCGACCGCTCCATAAGCGACTCCTTCAGAAAGCCCGATACGCCATGACTAATCAGTGCGTCACGTTCCATCTCACCAATACGTAAGCCGCCCTGAGCACCACGACCTCCCGTCGGCTGACGTGTCTTCTGCTCTCTGCGTCCCTCCGCACGAGCATTCCACTTGTCCTCCACCATGTGCTTCAGACGCATCGTAAAGACCGGCCCTAGAAAGATATTCGTCTCCATCTGCTTCCCCGAAGCACCGTCATACAGAATCATATTTCCACCCCGCTCCATCCCATATTGCTCCTCCAGAATCTTCCCCATATATTCGTGTGACGTGGAATCGCTGGTAAAGGTCGTCGCATCGCCAATGGTCGACGACTTGTAGCAAACCCAGCCAAAGAGCATCTCCATGAGCTGGGCGATCGTCATACGACTGGGAATACAGTGCGGGTTCACAATCATGTCAGGCACCAGACCATCCGCCGTCCGTGGCATATCCTGGGCCCTGTAAATCATACCAATCGTCCCCTTCTGGCCGTGGCGTGTACTGAACTTGTCGCCAAACTCGGGAATTCTGTCCTGTGTAATACGGACCTTCACCATACTAAATCCCTGCGGGTTGACTGTGATAATCACCGACTCAACAATCCCCGATGTCCATACCTGGCACGTGAGCGAGGAATCCTGGATATTTCCCTTCTTGTCCTGGATATACTTTCCAACGAGCACCGTATTCTCGTCAACTACCGCACCCTCCGTAATAATGCCACGGTCATCGAGCTTCGTATAATCGAGGCCCGGTCGCAGATTCGTCCACGTGGGAACCTTGCTAGGGTGTGCAATCGTGCTCGTCGTCTGGGCGAGCTTATCGACCTCCTCGTACGTTGTATAACTTCTGTAATTAATGCTGCGGAACTGGCCTCTCTGGAAGGCATCCTCATTAAAGATAATGCCGTCGTCCTGGTTGTACCCCTGGAAGGACATGATGGCCATGATGAGGTTGTGGCCATACGGCATGCCGCCCCCACCCAGTTTATCATACATATACGTGCGCACAAGAGGTGCCTCGCCATAGCACAAGATATTTGCAGAGTTGTCATAGCGGTTCTGGAAATTAGTGGCATACAGACTCAGTCCCTGCTTCGACTGCGAGCACGACAGCTGATTTCTGGGAGACTGATTATAATTTGCAAAAGGAATCATGCCATTCACTACCGAGAGGATGGTGCTCGGGTGCAGCTCAATGTGACTCGTGTCCTTCGTAATTTCCTCAGGGAAGCTGACAAGAAGAATTTCATTCTGCTCGTACGGATCCACGTACTCAATCAGACCACACATGGGCTTGAGGAGAGCGGCGTATTTTTCTAGACTCAGTGGACCAGGAATCTCAGCAAAAGGGTCGACAATGGTGGCGGTACTGATGCCGTGACCCTTTGTTGCAGGATACGACCCTATAACCAGGTCACGCCAGTTTGTAGCGGCCTCTAACGCTTCCTTGGGATGCGCCTTATCATCCAAGTGCACCAGGGGACGGCACGGGCGCCCCTCGTCCACGTATATGAAGACTCTGCGGTTCTTGATGCTGAATCCAACGCTCGCCATGGCGGGTAAGCAGCCGGTCCACTTCATGTACTTGAGAACCTGGGTCACCTCGAACGGCTTCAGCGTATAGCCGAGAATGCCGTCGTTGATATATACGGGAATGCAGACTTCCAGCATATCGTAGTTCATTTCCGAGCACGGAAGAACCCAGCCACGCTTTACCAGCATGGCAGCCAGAGGAGCAGGGTCTGCCGCAATACTGATGAGAGTCATCATCGACAAATTCTTGGCGATGCCGATGGAGGAGCCACCAGGCGTCTCATTTGTGCAAAAGAAGCCGTACTGGCTCGGGTGCAGCTGACGTGGGCCCGTTAGCTTCATGCCCGTGTCGAAGTTGAGTGATACACGACGGCAGTGGCTCATGAAGTCGAGGTAGGAGATGCGAGAGAGGGCCTGGAGCACCCCCGTCTTTTCGTCGCTGTGGCCGAGAGCCCCGCCGCCGCCCGCTCCTCCTGTCACCCACTTGCCCTTGAATCCACGCATGATGCCCTCGGTCAGCATTTTCAGATTGAAGAGTTCCTCAACATTCCCCTCACGGAAAAGCTTCATGAAATTCTGGTCAGAGTAGGTCGCCTTGTTATTGAAGTGGGCCCGGTCAATGGAGAGACGCACGGCCTTCTTCCAGGCAGGGTAGACACCATTGAAGAGCATGCGAACGAGCAGACCCGAGGTCAGGCATCTCTGGTTTCTCGTATCATCTCTGTCCGTCTTCGTTTCAAGGCCGAGCTGGACACGAAGAATACGACGCACGCAATCAGCCAAGAAGTGGACACGGCTGCCGCCGTGAGTGTCCGTTATGTGCACGAAGAGTTTGTTAAAGAGGATGTCGTAGACATGATACTTGCTGAAGCCCTTGGTCATGACACGGATGAACTCGACGGCGGAAAACGTATCGAGGAAGGGGACTGCCTCGGCGATACTGGGAAGCAGGTAGGGGATCATCAGCTGCGCCTCGCCTGACTCGAGGTCGGGGAAAATGAGACGCAGAATATCCTTGTCGGATTGGACGCCCATGGCACGAAAGAGGACGAAGATAGGGACGGGGAGACGGACAAAGGGGATACTCACTTGCAGGGTATTTGTCTTGCGCATCCAGTTAAAGAGGACGACCTTGACTTGACGTGTGACAGGAGAGAGGCACGTAATGTTGGCGGAGGTCGATACCTTGGGGTCGTTCTTCTTGGGAGTGACGTAGAGGGTGTTGAAGGCCTGTTCCTGACGGGTGACGAGGACCTTCTCGGAGCCTTCTACCACGAAATAGCCGCCCTGGTCACGGATGCACTCGCCGGCCTCTTGTAAGAAGGGGGCAGGCTTGCCGTGCAGGATGCAGTACCTGGAGTGGAGTAAAATGGGTATTTGGAAGATGGGCATCTTTGAGTATTCGTGATCGAGAACGGTGGGCTGGCCTGTGGGGGAATCGGCGGCGATGGTTACACGGACTAGGACCTTGGCGTAGACTGTGGATGCATAGGTCAGATTACGGAGGCGGGCCTCGTTGGGGAAGAGGACTCGGATTTCCTGGGTCTTTTGCAGGGTCAGTGTCGGGGTTCCTATTTCAATGTCGGTGCCCTGTAGGCCGCCTATGTAGATCTCCACACGATACTTGTAGATGCCCTCTTTCGGATGCAGGAGCTGCTTGAGGAGGAGAAAGGGGTTGTGCGACTGTATGATTGCCGGGAGATCCTGTGATAGGAACTGATCGTAGGAATCAATGTGATGGCGTACAAGTGGGTAGTCAAATGTACTAAAATACGTGTCGAGTAGCTTCTTTGGAAATGACATACTGCAACTCTATCTTCTCGTGTGGTTTCTTTGGTCGTTGTGGACCTCAGTTGGCCAAAGACAAGTGCCTATTTAAATAGGAACTGGTCTTGGAGTATGCTGTAGGATGTGGGTTACGCTTTATGCGAAAGCGTAGTCGGCTAAAGGTAGACGCTTCGCTTTACCAAGGCAACATCTTACTCGTATTAATGGGTGCTTCACGGATGATGGAGAGATTGTTGATTTCAGGCTGAGGGGCAGGAAGGCCAACCTGTCCTGTGGAAATACGGGCCGCCGCCTGAAACATCGTAGGCGGAGCTGACATGAGAAAGGGCTGAGCGCCAACCGCCGCCGCAAAATCAGCTAGGCTACCGCCACGCTGCTTCTTCGATCTGGTCATACCCTTATTACTGCCAGATGCACGCTTATTGCTGACAGATCCACGCTTCTCGCTGCGCTTACCCCCCATCTGCGGGGTCGATCCCAGATACTCCTTCGGGCTTCCCTCCGTGAGGCTATTAATGTTCGCAAAGCCAAAGCCCCTCTGCACATACGGGACAGCAGAGAGAGGAACATCAGGAGCAGAGATCGTATGGTCCATCGGAGCCATGCCACCTCTCTGCGGGGAGATCGCCAGGAGATCCTTAATTCTCTTTTCGGAGAGAGATCCGCCAAAAATATCCTTGAATCTCTTCTTCACCTGAGCATCCGAGCGAGGTGCAAGTAAATATTTATGGAAGGATTCAATGTCCTTTCGTATCGACGATACAACCTTGCCGATACGAACGGTTTTCTTTCTCGTTATACGAGGCATTCTAATAGATAACAACACTTTAGCGATTCTATACCATTACATGGTCGATACTCTTACATAGTCGATACTCTTACACATTCGACGCTCTATAACCAAGTGCGGGTATGAGAGATTTCGTATTTTTTAAAGACGAATTTATTGCCGATGTTATAGTGTTTGTTGCGGATGCGGCCGAAGGCAGGGATTGCATCGACGCCGCTATGCCGGATTGTAGACTTTGAATGGGCGACGGAATGTTGGAAGACCCCGAAAAAAGGGACGTCGCCACCCCAACAATCATCATGATAGCAATTCCTACCAGTAAAAAGGGTGTGTAGGCAGAAAATGCATTCTGCCAGGTACTCAGTCTATACTCGGACGCAAACAGGGAGTTGTGGTGAAGAATAACGGCGATAACAGTGATGATCGACACAATGGATAGAACAATAGGTCCCATGCGAGGAAGAATCATGAAGACAAAGATTGCAGAAATTAATAGTACAAGAAGTCCTGGCAAGAATAACTCCATCTGTTTATGATTTATATCTTTTCCATGAGATCAACGTGTGTTAGAAAGTGGCGTCTGCAGCACGGCTTCTTTAGACGAAGCACTTTCATGATCTCAAGCTCGAGTGTATTAGGGATACTCGTGCCGTCCATGTAGAATCTGTCCTCTGACTCATCTCGCAAAGAAACACCCTTGCGCTTCTTCAGCTCCTCCTTGTAATACCTCCACTTGTCGGCAATTACTGTCCCGCAGCTCATGCAACGGATTGGAATGATCATAGTAGGACCTTCCTTCTGGGTGACGCTGCGAAATCATTTTTTAGCAACGCTATTGCTTCGCCTTATGGCTACGCCCTTATGGCTACGCCTTTCGCTTCGCCTTATGGCTACGCCCTTATCCTTCCGGATGATGCGGATAAATTCCGGTTTAACAATACTTTATTGAGCAGAATGACATCTGTACTTTCCATGAGCGGTTTAAACTACCAGGGTGGTAATCCGCTGCGTAACATGATTGAGGGCCTCAGACGCGATATTGACGCTCTGAAGAAGGTGACGGAGGAGCAGGCGGCCACGATCGCCGCTCTCTCTTCTGGCCCCGCTTCTGCTGGTGTTGCTGGCCCTCCTGGCCCTGCTGGCCCCGCTGGCCCTGAGGGTCCTGCCGGCCGTGATGGCCGTGAGGGACCGGCTGGTCGTGATGGTCGTGACGGTGCCGCTGGTCCTCAGGGTGCTGCTGGCGCAGCAGGCGCTGACGGTGCAGCCGGCCCCCAGGGCCCTGCCGGCCCCATGACCTACATCGCTCTCCCCGCTGGAACTCCGGTGCCGACTGCCTAACCCTTCCTTATAAACCTCTTCAGCTCGGCGATGGTAATACTTACACCGTCAAGCTGTAAGGCGGCCGAGATTCGCTCCGGAGGACGCCCCTTGTACACATGAAGTGCTGATTGAATGGCTTCCATTTCTTCAACAGTTCGACTACTCTGGCTTTGTCTTTCACTCACCCCCTTTGACGCCAACGATATCCTCTCAGGCCCCTCCGATGTTTGTTGCAGGGGAGGTATTTCCAACTCACCCGCATGATGCTTATCGTGACACGAATTGCATACGACAATCAAGTTCCGGGGGCTATTGTCACCACCATTCACCCTATGTTGAATATGATGCACATCCAGATTCCTCGCTATTGCCGAATGACATAGTTCGCAGGACTTCTTAAAAATATCGGAGTTCCACGCACTTTGCTGCATCTGCAGCCCCTCACCCCCTATCATCTTCCGTATCTCACACGCCCTCTCCATGAATGCATAGGGCAGCCCCATGGCCCGTGCCACCTCCAGACCGTACGTCGACGATCCACTTCCAGGCTGCAACGTACGGTCATAGATGAGCTTCCCTTCCAGAGTACGAATGACTCGCAGATGAAACACAGATATGCCAGGCCGAGGCAGGAACCCGTCCACCTTTAACAGGTCATGCAAATGTGTCGCAAAGATGAAGTGGCTACCCTTTGCGTCGAGATGTTCGAGAGTCGTTGCAACAAGGGATGTCGCCGATACGGATTCTGTTCCACTGCAGACCTCGTCGCCAAGGACCAGGCTGCGGTCACTCGCCCCCTCGAGGATATCACGCAATTCGCCAACTTCGACGGCAAAGGAGGAGAGACCTGCCCACAGATTATCGTGACTCCAGATGCGGCTGTAGACGGAGCGATAGGGCTGAAGGCTCATGCTGTCAGCCGGCACAAACGAGCCGGCTTGGGCGAGAAGAACGGCAATACCAACGGCCTTCATCAGACTCGACTTTCCACTCGCATTCACTCCGTAAAGGAGCCACCCTTTTGCTCCTGATTCTTGGCCAAGTACAACATCGTGTTTGACATAGGCAATCCGAGTCCGAGCGGTTTCAATAAGTGGATGCCGCAGCCCTTTGATATCTAAGCTAGTTGATATAGTCGGCCGCACCCAGGCATGCTCAATGGCCACTGCCGCAAGTGTTACCGTACAATCAACATACCCCAACCACTCCATCCAGTCCTGCTGGATCGTCTCCAAGGAAGACCAGAGGAGGTCGCACGCGGTATACAACTCCTTGCGCAACGATATCTCAATAGAGCGGTGTACATCATGAAGCTTCGCAATACAGGCAGATAGTTGGGGGCACGAGACGATGAGAGGGCCCGACTTCTTTACTTCACATGAAAGGCCTTTGATAGGACAGACGGTCGATGCTGCAGATGGCACAACCATTTTTGCAATGGACCTGGGACACTCGAACTGGATATCCCCATCCCCCTTCTTCTGGAATGTACAGTCATCGGATGAAACACATACAAGCTTGCAAAAGGTGTTCCACGTTGTTAGCCAAGAAGAAGTTATCTCCATCTCCTTCTTTTCGAGTAGGGCAGTCTCGGGCCCCGCCTCCTTTGTGAGAAAGCCGAGACTCTCGCCTGCATCTCTGGCCATTGCCTTCCGCTCATCGAAGGTATTCGCAAAGAGTTGACGGAAATCTCGTATCTTTGCGGCAAGTGCCGATGGACATGCGAGGGGTGTCTCTTCCAAGCTATCGAGCAGGCATTCGACGTGCGTATAGCTCTGGAAGAGTTGTAGAATGTCAGTTGCTGCGGGAGTGCCGGCGGAAATGCGGGTATGGATGCGAGGCAGATCATAGAGCCCCTTCAAATCCCTGTCGATTGTTATCTTGGTGTTCGTTTCCGGGTCCGTCCGCATTCGTGTAGCCCATTCAATGTCACTCCAACGCTGCTCAAGTTGCGCCTCATCCGTAATAGGGCGAAGCATTCGCTCACGGAGAGCCCGTGAACCGATTGCAGAGCGTGTCTTTTCGAGAAGGGTTAGAATGGATTGACCGTCCTTATTGATGTAATTCACTTGCTCGAGGACGTTGTTGTTTACCTGCAGATAGCTTCTAGGAGTATGCAACAGGTGGCGGAGGATTTGTACTTGGCCTTGGGCCTGAGTAGACGCTACGCTAGCAGGAAAATGTTCCTGCACAAACTGTAACAGGGTGCAGAGGCCTTTTTCGAGGACCGGCCGCCTTGGAAACGGAAGAGAAAGGGCCTGGCAAATAGGAAGAAGAGATTTTCGGAACATGGACTGGAAGAATTCTTCACGGAACAGGGGAGAGGAGAAGGCTGGTTCAAGGGGCTTGGATAGGTGGACAGTGGCAGGAAGAGCACGAACCGAGGGGTCGTCAGGCCCCTTGTATACAATCTCTTTTACATTATACACTTGGACCATATGGACAATCTCGCAGATCGATTTCGTTTCCAGAGAAAAGATATCACCCGTTGAAATATCGAAGACTGAAATTCCATACGTCCCTTCATAATACATGCCGGCCACCGTTGTGCGACCCCGCCCTCCTATTTCCACGTGGGTTCCTGGGCTGATAATACGACTCACCTTGCGGTCGATAACATTGTCGCTGGCATCCTTTATCTGATCGACGACGACGATAGTCCACCCCTCTTGGCTCAGAACCTGGGAGAATTTGTGGAGGGTTTGTTCAGGAATGCCGGCCTTGAGAAGGGTTTCGCCACTGGGGCCCTTATTGCTTTCTTCCTTCAAGGCGATATTCATACGCTCGACGGCTGAGCGTATGGATGTCGTTGTTTCTCCGTTGGCATCTACGAAGTCATATAGTTCGTAGAATTTGCCGACCATGAGAAGAATGCATGTTTTTATACCATATTTGGCACTGTATTCCTTGTAAAATGTCTGGTACAAGGATATCATCGATACCATCCTAAGAGTATCTTGTTGGTGGGGTTTAGGTTTGACAACACTGTAGACGGTTACATCAGGTTTGACCGGAGTTGTACATAATCTCTGTACATTCCACGAAGGGTCTGCTGTCTGCCGTCGCTCATCGGGCGATCAGCACTCCGCTTCCGTAGTATCTTTTCACGGACCAGGAGATCCTCAATCTCCTCGATGCTCTTCTCCTTGCTACTCTTGTTAATATCGCTGGCACGCTTCATGCTCTTGCGGAGATGTCCCATCTGAATGCGAATCACCTTGCGGGTCTTGACTCTTTTGTCGACTGACTTGTCTGCTGACTTGTCTACTGACTTGTCTGCCGACTTCTCTGTAACCTTGTCTGCAGGCTTTACATGTGTCTTCTTTACGAGCTTGAGTACCTCCTTCTTGGGAGCAAGCTGCAGCTTGCGGGCACCTCCTGAGACCACAGAACTAGAAGGCGTGCTAGATGCCGACGGTGTTGCAGAAGCAGAAGCTGACGGTGTTGCATGTGGTGTTACAGAAGCAGAAGCAGAAGGTGAAGGAGAGGCAGAAGGCGACCCACCCTTCATTAATTGTGCAAAAGGGGTTTGGCTGGGGGTGGGGATTACCGACCCAGGTACAGTATCATAGCCGCCCCGCTGTTTGCGGGTGTTTCTCTTTGCAGCGAGACCCTTCATCGCCTCCCCTGTAATTCGAAGAACTCTCGTAGTATCAGGCATACTAGTATAGACGAATAAAATATAGATGGGTAGAATGGTTGGCCAGAATATAAATCCTCGGTGGGTTGTAAATGCCCAATATACAAATATCCCTCTCAACCCACTTCCCTTTGTAACAAAGCTCCCCCACCCTCTTGGCTACAAGCCTGCCTATTTAAAGCGTCCTTTGCTGAACGTTGCTGTAGATATTAGCATCGATGATAGTATTTGTTTACCCGCCAAAAAGGCCCGTTGGCGGAAATAAAATTGACCGATTCGGCGGATACAACAATGTGTCCAACATGAATACCAATACGAACACGCCTGGGGACACGAAGGTATGGCACCATACCCTCGACCTGTATTTCAAACAGGCCGACGGCAAACAGATCATCAGTCATCAACTCGAAAGCGTGAATCATTTCATGAATGTGGATATTCCTGAAATTATTACGATGGTAAACCCTGTTATTATTCGTGGAAGCCCCGAGATCCCTCTTAGTGGTCCTCGCTCCGCCCTCGCATCTGCCACCGGTATGAGCACGTCCGCTGCCAATGCACTCATGGGCCACAAGGAGGAGTCGACCGCCCAGCACCTCGGCCCCGTCAATCGGGAGTACGAGGTCCACCTCGAGTTCAGCAACCCCCAGTTCAAGAAGCCCACCATCTTCGAGAACAACGGCGCCGTCCTCCCCATGATGCCCAACGATGCCCGGCTGCGGAACCTCACCTACGCCGCCCCCCTCTTCGTGGACGTCAACGTCACCTACATTGAGATAGACAACACGCAGGGCGGTCGCCAGACAATCAAGAAGCGCACGTTCCCCAATGTCCACTTCGGCAAGATTCCCGTCATGGTCGGCAGCGAGTACTGTCTCCTCGCTGACCAGAAGCACATCAACCCCTCCCGCATCGGCGAGTGCGGCGAGGACATGGGCGGCTACTTCATCATCCAGGGCGGCGAGCGTACCTGCATCAGCCAGGAGCGCATGTCCGAGAACCGCCCCTTCGTCTTCCGCAACAACCGTAACTCGACGAAGGAGCTCGAGGTCGTCGAGGTCAAGAGCATCGGCCCCGATAACGACCAGGTGCCCAAGTCCAACTCGGTCCGCATCATGTACCACCCCAAGAACACGCAGATCCACCTTCTTCGTGCCACCATCCCTCGCATGAAGGCCCCCATTCCCCTCTTCATCCTCTTCAAGGCCCTCGGCATTACGAGCGACAAGGAGTGCATCGAACTGATCCTCGGGCCCGGTGGCGACTCCACCTTTGACACGATCCTCCAGGAGTCCATTGCCGAGTCTTCGCATGTACACAGCCAGGAGCAGGCCTTCGAGGCCCTGTCGACCTATATCAAGGTCTGGGCCTCTCGTGGCAATCGCCCCCAGATCGCCATCCAGGACATCCTGGCCGAGGAACTCTTCCCGCACATCGGCGCCGACAACATGATGTACGAGAAGGCGTGCTACCTGGCCCACATGACTCGCAAGGTTCTCTGGGTATCG